>JABAOC010004606.1_pt2 | contig 24612 bp, 21 predicted proteins | sample 7062161 | NCBI WGS metagenome assembly JABAOC01 (sample SAMN14538625, study PRJNA623070) | marine sediment metagenome | biome: marine biome [ENVO:00000428]; feature: marine pelagic biome [ENVO:01000023]; material: deep marine sediment [ENVO:00002113] | place: India: Gulf of Khambhat ... | reverse complement strand
GCTATCGACCACAACCAGTTGGCCGTGAAAACGGCCCGAAGGAATGTCCTGCTCAACGGATTTGAAGATCGGGTGAGGGTAGTCCACGGAGAAGTGGAGACCATGGGAGAAGAGGAACCTGATGTGATCCTTGCCAATCTGCACTTTCAAGTGATCGAGTCTCTTCTCAGACAAAAAACCCCTTTCTCTACACGTTGGGCCGTCCTCTCGGGCCTCTTTCATGGGCAAGTCAATCCGGTTTTATCGTCCTTGGGGAAACGGCAGCTTGAGTTATATGATAGAATAGAGGAAACTCGCTGGGTTACCCTGGTTTTGAGGAAGACTCCTTAATCGAATGCACTGGTTGTCTCCCACCCTCCAGGGGAGGGCTATTCGCAGGAATGGAAACAGGTGCCAACCAAAAGTCAGACCAAAAGGAAAACGAGAGGGGGAAATGGCTATGATCTTAGACCACTTGGACAATTGGAGACATTATACAACCCTGCACCCGGCGTTTGAGGATGCATTTGCTTTCTTGGAGCGAAAGGATCTGCTTGACCTATCCGCCGGCAGGCACCCGATAGAAGATGAGCGCCTATATGCCCTTGTGATCAAAGAGGATGGTCGAGGCCGGGATACGGCTAAGCTTGAGATACACAAGAGATATGTCGACATTCAATTTGCCCTCGCAGGTATGGACGACATTGGCTGGAAACCCGCGGGCCAGTGCACTGGCAAAGACCAGGGGTATAACTCTGAGAAAGACATTGCCTTCTTCACGGATAGGCCGCAGGCATGGATAACTACATTGCCGGGCACTTTTGCAATCTTCTTCCCTGAAGATGCCCACGCACCCCTCGGCGGCACGGGGGCCATCCACAAGGCCGTCGTGAAAGTCGCTCTTGCTGAGGAATAGAGGGACAGAGGTCAATAAACCAGTTTCCTGAGTTTAATGAGAAGTATTTTTTAACCTGTGGGAAATATGGCAAATTCTCCTTTTCATGAGCGAACATCCGCGTCCATTCGGTTGCCCGCGGCCCCTTGCCCAAATTCCCTCTCGCTCACTGAAGAGATTATTGGACCATTCTAGAGCTCGCTTCTCTGCAAAGAGCGCTAGGGCGCTACTTCGTTCCCTCCGCTCGCCCTCTGGGCTCAGACATTTGATATGTGGTCGTTTCGCTTCATTAAGAATGACTGGCCAACACTCTTTACTGATCGCTCCAGGGAACCAGGGCACGGCCTGCTTCGACGTGCCCTTTCTCCAACAAATTTCGCTCATGGACAACGGTGTTCCCATAGGAACTCCGGTAACTTTACTCCATCCCGCGGTGTCAGGCTTGTGTCTCGTTACCACGAACTATATTTTTTGAAAGGAGTTGATCATGAAAACAATCGATTACATGGCAGTTGCAGAAGAAGCAATATCCAAGATCAAGGAGGGAGCCTTCTTGACCGTAAAGGCTGATGGGGCCTTGAACACCATGGCCATCGGCTGGGCCACCATCGGTTTTGTCTGGAGTAAACCAATCTTAATGGTGGCGGTCCGGAATTCTCGGCACACCTTCGAGATCATCGAGAAAGCGGCCGATTTTACCGTGTCGGTGCCCTTGAGTAACATGGACGATGCCATCATGTTCTGTGGCACAAAATCCGGGCGGGATTATGACAAGTTTAGGGAATGCAACTTGGAGCTTAAGGACGCTCAGAAAGTCGCCTCCCCCATCATCAACACATCGGGTCTTCATTTTGAATGCAAAATCGTTTTCAAGGCGGCGATGGATCCGGCACATCTTGCCGAGGAATACGAGACGCTCTATCCTAGGAAAGACTACCACACGCTTTATTTCGGAGAGATCCAGGACTGCTACAAGATTGAGTAGGAGGACCCATTATGGCAATCCATCAAATCCTTACGCGTAATTGCCGTAGAGCATTATCCGTTATTACCTCGTTAGCGCTCATCTGGGCTGCCGCGTCGACCGTCCTTGTGCCGCGAAGTCTTCCGCAGGACACCCGGAAAAGCTGCCTTTGGTCCACCCAAACCAAGCCAAGCACAATTTACCTGTTAGGATCCGTCCATGTTCTGAAGCCCGATGCCTACCCGCTGCACAGGTCGATCGAAGCGGCCTATGCAGCCAGCCAAAAGATCGTCTTTGAAACAGACATAGCAGCCTTGCAAGGTCCGGTAATCCAGGGGAAAATACTTGAACTTGGCCTCTATCCGGAGGACCAAAACCTTTATCAAAACCTCGATGGAAATACGCGCAGATCGCTCCAAGAAAAGCTGTCCGAACTAGGCCTACCCTTGGAGCATTTCGCCAGGTTTAAACCCTGGGTTGTGGCATTGACATTAGCAAGCTTGGAACTGCAGCGTATGGGCTTTAATCCTAACTACGGTATCGACTTCCACTTTTTTCACAGAGCAACAAAGGATGGAAAAGAAATAGGCTATTTGGAACCGGCAGAATATCAGTTAAATCTCCTTGCAAAAATGACCAAAAGAGATCAAAGCTCGTTTCTGAACCAGACGTTAAGGGATTTGGAACTCGTCTCACAGCTAGCCAATGACATGGTGAGCTATTGGAAAACTGGGGATGCGGATAGTCTGCATGCCCTTTTATTCAAGAGCTTTAAAGATTATCCGAAAATCCATGATCGCCTGTTGATTCAGCGAAACAAAAAATGGGTTGAGAAAATTGAAAATTTGATGAGGGAAAGCAAAAATGCTCTCGTGGTTGTTGGCGTCGGGCACCTGATCGGACCTGACGGCCTTCTCGATCTTCTGAGAAAAAGGGGATATAGGCTAGACCAGCGATAAGCCATCCGGACGAACGAATGGGATCGTGATGGAGAAGAAATGACTCTCTAAAGCACTGGCGCCAAAATCTTCATGAGATTATCTTTCAAGTCTCAGGTTGTCTATACTCAGGAAAGAGCTTACTCGCAATATATTGATGAGGGGACGACCATGGGGCCAAGTCTTTTCTTGAAAAGAAGCTATCCTTGCCATTTCCTGTCTCTCAATACACGGTGGACTATTTCCCGGCGAGGAATTGCTCCCAGCTCAAGGATGACCACCTCAATGACGGCACCCCTGGAACCGGAGGTATGGGCGGTTCTGGTCGTGCTGGAGCAACCGCAGGAACTGGCGGAACTGGTTTCTCAGACGGAACCGGCAACACCGGGCCCCCTGTTGCACCGCGCATGAATGCCACAGGGTCTCCATGATGATCGCGGAACAGCCCCTTGTCGAGCACGCCGAGATACCTGCCGCTGTAACTCACAACGTTCTTGTTGCTGACGAAGGCTACGGCTTGCCCGTGTACATCATGAATATCATCTCCCCTTTTCCAGGCAACGATTGCTCCTGCGGGATCGTAGATTGGCTCCATTCCTTGTCCGTCTTCTTGAACCTCCGAGCTGACTTGAATAGCCTGCTGATATAGGGTAGCAGGGAAATAGCCGTCAGCTTCATCCTATCGTCAGGGCCTGAACAACCCTATGCTCATCTCAATACCAATACCTCCTCCCTTCTCTCATCAATCACAACGGTTCGGGCTGCCATGTCCCCCACGCGCTGCCAATTTTCAGTCAAGCCAATGAGCAGAATGCCAATCATGAAATTGAAAAAGCCATCGATGAATTTGAGAAGATTCCTCACCAGTGCTCTCCCAAACCCACAGGGACGAAGGTCTACTCCAAGAACCCTGATACCGACAGCCCATTTGCCGAGGGTAACCCCCCATTTCCCCTCGAGAAAGCTGAAAACAAAAAGACAGAGAATCGCCCAAAGCAGTGTACCGAACATCAATCCAAACACTGCCAGGATATGGCCGGGACCAGAGCCGAACATCTTCTCGATATCATAAATGGGATAGAGAACAAGGAACCCTGCAATGGCAGGTGCGCCGAGAACGAAGAAATCAACAATCTGAGCAAGTGCCCGGCGTGTGAGTGAGGCAAAAGGCATCGAGACGGATTCGGTTTGGTGTTCACAAATCCTGTGTCTCCTCATAAATCCTGAGAGTATGACAGCGAGGATGAGTGGCAAGGTAAGTGTAGCTCCATAGAACCCTGCCATCATAACCATGAAACCGTGCGGAAATGGGAACCCACTGCCGTGGCGAATCTCTTTGGCAAATCTTGTTCCGTCAACCTGGATCAGACGAAGTGATCCGGGGAATGACTGCAGCAAAATGGCGAACCTATTGGGTTGCTCAAGTGGATATACCCCCATCTCACTCGTTATGCCAGCGTCATACTCGAAGAATGGCCTCCAATTCTTTCCCGTCAGTCTCAAGCCGAAGATCTTCCAGGTATCACCCAGTGTCCCGCGATGAAAGACGACGGGCTCTCCGGCAATTAAAATGGGAATCCAATCAGACCCAACTTCAGCAACAGGCTGCCATGCGTCCCTGTCATCGGTTTCTGCGGCAGGGAGCCCCTGCCGGTAATAAAGCGTGTTTCCAAACCTGAGAAATAGGTGCAACTTCCCTTCGCTCGACAGAACTTTCAAATTGGACCGGATACGTTCCCGGATTTCCTCGAAAATCAATGTTACAGGAAGCTTCTTTTTCCATGTGTCTTCAACAAACAGCATTAATGCAAAACCAGTTGGCCGTTCCTCTATCACTGCTGGATATCCTTCATACAAAAAAGGTCGTGAAATATCTCCCAGTGTTTTCTCTTTCGATACAACGGTAGTCTCCCCATTCTGATAGAATCCTACAGCTGAGGATGAGATGATCCACAACCTATCGGTTCCCGCAAGGAGCCAGGGATTCCCTATAGGCAACGGGCCGGCACTCTCCGGGCCTTCGTCGCCGTCAATGTCCAGTTTTCTGAGTGTTGTTCGACTATGCGGAGACGGTTTCGTCGAGAAAGACGTTTCCACATACCAGATAGCATTGTTCCAGGACGTTCCACGTTCTGGCTCTGCCGCTTTCATCCAGCACTCCTGGAAAAATATCATGCCTGGCATGATGCTAAACATGAGCATGGGAGGAACCATGAACTGCATTATGAAGAATGCCGCTCCCAGGATTCCCGCGGTAAGGGTAAACCTCCGCTTGTGTTCCTCTGACAGATAGCCCATTGGTACCTGTCTATTACCTGAAGGTATCGCATTCATCTTTCTGAGACTCCGCTTCTGCGATGCTTTTGGATTTTCACTGCACTAGCCTTGCACTATCTTGCTTATCTGCAGGTTTATGTAAGTTGAGAACAAAACAGTGTATTATAACCCACGGAACCCGGTACCCAAAACGCGGAGCGGCTTAAGAACCCCGAAACATTACCTATAGTGATGAACAAACAGAAGTTTGTCAGGGTATGGCGGCAAAGTCAAGTAGAGGGGGTTTAGTGGCAAGGCTCGATCATGGCAGGTGATTTCGCCTCATGAAACCTGTCCGTTTCCGAGTCAAGGATATCGATTTACGGAGAAGGTGGAAATAGCGAGCACAAGTTCTCATAAGGGTAAGACTTGGCCCTGTTTCTCAGGCAGTGATTCGCTGATCCGGTGATTTGTCTACTCGCCCCCCCTGCCTGCCAGCAATGGCTCCAGGTCGTCCAAGGTTCCACGCCAGGGACCAATTTGCTCCTGCTTCAGGGTGGTAACGGCTGCGGCGAAGCGGCATGCCTCCTCAGCGGGCGCGCTCAGCCGCTTGCCCACGTAGGTGCTAAAGCAGGTGTCGCCCCGCCCCGTGCGTCCCTCGAGGGAGCGAGGGGTAAAGGGTGCTTCGTAAATCTTTCCATCGGCGTACACAGTCACGCCGGATGTCTGGGTCAGGACGATTTCGGGGGGACCATAGGCAGCTAGTCGGCGAGCAGCGGAATGTAGATCGGTTTCGCCCGTGAGAAACTCCGCCTCGAAACGGTCTACCTTAAGGTAGGTTGCGTGTGTCAGATACTCGACCATTTTGGGCCACTGGCGATAGACCAAACTATCGTTCTCACGAAAGCGAATGAAACCCTGCGCGTCCAGAGCAAGGGGGCCACGTGCCGCCAACCATCCAATCACTGGTAGTTCTACCTCGCCACTCATGATGCCCGAGACCATGTATACCTGGGCTGACAGCTCTGGGATATCCTCCCGTCGAATGGGACCAGCAAACCCCAGCGGCTTGTAAGTTCGCCGCTCCATGTCTGCTGAATCGTAGAAGTTCTCGATGCCTGTGGTCTCCGGCGCAGCTGCAGCAAATACCTGTACACCTTCTTGCTTCAACTCGTCCAGCAGGGGAAAATCGTCTGGGTGCAATCGAGTGACGAGGGCCACTCGGATGCCCAAGTGTCGCAAGGCAACGCTGCCATAGTAGGCCGCGGCGCCACACGCGATTTTGCCTACGCCATCCACCACCAGCCTGTCCTTGGCAAAGTGACCGATTATCATGATGTCAACGGCGTGCATTGCCTTTTACCTCCAAAGGGAATTCAAGTTCGATTTCATCTCGCATTGCTATGCCATTTGACACGACGAGGGGAACCCGGGGGTTGAGCTCACGTGAACTGTCCAGGGGTCTCGATGGACTGCCACCAACTGAAAACCGCGCTTCTGATAAAAGCCAAGCGCATGGAGATTGTCGTTTGTCGGGATAAGCCACAATCGAAAACATTTGATCTCCTTAGCTGTCGCTAATACAGCCTCAACGAGAGCCGAACCGATGCCACCGTTCTCATGCGTGTTGCTCAGGGTAATAATTTCCCGCGAAGGGACTGTCGATTGTGTGCGTAACGAAGGACCACACGATTTGCCTTTGACAAAGCGATGAAGCCCTCGAGTCCGTGGGGCCGATGGATCACACCGTTAACTACCACCACAGACGCTCTCCAGTGCTCTTCCGTGAATCGTCTTACCCAGTCCTTATCTAAATGAGAGCAGCCAGACGGCTACTCGCTGATCCATCAAGATCCAGTCTTGGGTGATAGAGGGCTGCACTCAATCCAATTACTGTGCCTGAAGCTAACCAAAGGTTCTTGGGCGTTTGAATACTTAACAATTGCTCAGGAGGTCATCGTTCTTTCACTGAGCGTCTGAAGAAATTCCATGACCCTGGTATTGAATTCGTCGGGCTTTTCGATCATGACCATGTGACCCGCGCCGTCGATGGTTTCCAATCTGGCACCTTCAATCTTCTCGGCCAAAAAGTGAGCGTATTTCGGAGGGGTCAGCAAGTCATCACTGCCGCATACGACGAGTGTGGGAACCTGGATGTTTCCCACTCGGTCCATGATATCGAATCGGTTGCAAGCAGCAAAATCACCACGCAGAACGGTTGGTCTCGTCTTGAGCATGGCCTCAACGCCTTTTTGAATCAGATCTACGGGAGTTCTTTTGGAAAAGGCGTAATCGCAAATCAATCTTACGGTTTCTTCAAATCTCTCCTGAATGCCCTCCAGGATTTCGGGCAAAACCCTCAGCCGCGCGCCTGTCCCCACGAGAATCAGGGCTTCCACATACTGAGGATAGATGAGGGTGAATTCCTGGACGATCGCTCCTCCCAGGGAATGGCCAATGAGGCAAAACAGATCCCCAGGTAATGTTCGGAGCAAATCGAGAAGATCTCTTCCATAGGCCCCAACCGAGTCTTCTCCGTCTTTGCCCGCCTCTCCGTGGCCGGGAAGATCTACTATGACGACATTATGGGACTGTTCGAAAAATTGCCTTTGGTAGTTCCAGTGGAGACGGGTCCCCCCCGAACCGTGAACGAAAACCAGTGTCCTAAATCCCTTCCGTATGCCCCCCCTGCCGGTTACGTAACTGATCTGCTTGTCATTACCCTGGACCATCGGCATGATGACCTCCTCGAAGACCAAAAATAGATCAGAGTTGAGGAACGTTCTATGATTTCAAACCGTTTTCTTTCCCATGCGAAGGTCTGACCCCTTTTCCCTTTTTTCTTTTCTTGGCCGCATATTTCTTTATAACCGTGCTCAACCTTCTGACACCTTCGATAATCTCATCTTTCGTCGGATAGGAAAAGTTTATCCTCATCGTGTTATGCTTAAGATAACCCTTGGGATAAAAAGCTCCACCAGGAACAAATGCAACCTTTTCCTCTATGGCCATGGAGAAAAGCTCTGAAGTATTTATATACTCTGGGACGGTAATCCAGAGGAATAACCCACCTTCTGGTTTTGTCCATTTCACACCCATATCCACGGGGAAATTCTCTTCCATGGCTTCAAGAAAGAAATGTAGCTTTTCACTGTAGTAATTTATGATCCTCTTGAAATGGGCATCAAGATCGTATTCCCTCAGGAAGGCAGTGCAGATATCCTGATTGAGTTTGGGGGTGCAGAGGGTGTTCGCCCCTTTTATGAAGGAGAACTTTTCAATGACCTCTGGGGGAGCTATGTTAAATCCGACCCTGACGCCAGGACAGAGTATTTTAGAAAAAGTAAAAATTCCGATCACATTGCCCTGGTTTTCATCAAGGGAGTAGATGGAAGGAATGTGCTCGCCCCTGTATCTCAACTCTCTATAAGGGCTATCCTCTACTATAGGAATACCATAATTCTTACTCAACGATAGAAGGGTGCGGCGTTTCTCAAGGCTTGTGGTTATTCCCGAAGGGTTCTGGAAATCCGGAACCACATAGACGAATTTGGGTTTCCTTCCCCTAGCAATGAGATCTTGTATCCCCGCTTCGATTGCCCTAACATCAGACCCATCTTCTTCTATATCCTTGGCCACGTATTCAGCATCTTCCATCTCAAAGGAGGCTAAAACGCCCCCAAAGGTAGGAAGATCGGTGATGATTATATCTTTGGGTTCAAGGAATAATCTTCCTACCATATCTATCCCTTGCTGTCCCGAGGTGGTTATCACTATATCTTTAGGCTCGATATAGATATTATCTCGTTTGAGATAATCCATAATGGCCTCCATCAGCTCTCCTTCCCCGGGAATGGGACTATATTGGAGGACACGATCCGAATCTTGTCTTAAGGACTTCTCCGCAGCTTTCCGGATGAGGTCTACGGGAAAGACATCACTGCTGGGCAACCCGCCTGCAAAAGAGATTATTGCGGGGTCTTTTAGATACTTAAACAGTTTTCCAATTTTGTATCCCTCGAACTCCCCCATAATTTTCGTGAATAATGATTTCATGTTTGCGTTCACTTCCCCTCGATGGTGGATGACATCTCTCACTCGATCATTACACCCAGCTGGGCGCCAGGAGGATGAGGAGGCGTCCTTCTCGCGTTAAAGGCCTGACAAGAATCTTAAACGAGAGTATCAAGCCCGTCCCAGTCATGGCCCTGAGACTCCAGCTCTCCCCCGTTTCCCCTTATAGATCCGATCTGACTCCTTGCCCGCTCCACGGAGATTGACTAATTTATTGAGCAAATCAAACCAGAATGGGGCCCCTAATGATACCGCAATTGTCGTAAGCAGCAATCCCAAAATCTTATAGAACCAGCCTTGTGCGTCAGTGGGGACCTCTCGAGGGTCTACATAGTCGTCGGATGCCTTCTGCCAGCCAATTGGGAGCCCAAGATGCTCAAGCTCACTCCGAAGTTCGGTTATCCTTGTTAATGGGGTTTTTGAGTCAGCAGGGCGCGCCTTGGCGGTCTCCTCGGCTGCTGCGACGACAGCAGCACGGAGCGTGGAATCACTTGAGAGGCTATTGGCTATTGTGATGGTATCCGCATTCAGTGCTCCACTTAACACCAACGCCAACAATAATACAATCAGTTGTGCTTTCCGCTTATACCAACCGGATACGCGATTCATCGTGTCATCAAACCAATTCTCGATATTCTCTCGCACCTCCTTCAGGTCGCCTGCAGCCTCATCGATCAGGACGAGAAGTGCCTTCTTCATTTTATCGTTTAGGAGGTTACTCTTGGCCACCGCATGGCGTACTCCCTCGAAGTCCTTGGGACGGTCTATGGGATCAGGGGGAGCGGCAATGTCCAACAAGGCAAGAGCAAAGGTGCGAGATGGAATATACGATGGTCCACCCCTCCTCTTCCGAACTTTGTCGAACCACCCCTGTCGGTAAAAGCTCTTCAGTAAAGGGTGTTGGTAAACCTTTTCCACGAGTTCTGGGTCTTCGAGAAGATTTCGGATCCCGGCCTCAAGATTTCTTGAGCGCATTGCAAATATCCTTGCGATCCATTCACTCAGAGCGGAGCATATCACGGCCAACAGCAGATAGACAAAAGCAAGGCCGAGAAAGATTTCGAGTAGTGCGGAACCAAACATTGCAGCACCTCCTTTTTCTGCTTACTCGTCTGTAGCTAAATCTTGAAGGGGGATTTAAGAATCATCTCTCAAAAAGCAGTAATCTTAATTTTCCAACACGTTCTTTGAGCTGTCGGTTCCTTTGCCCTGCTCACTGGCCACCTCTCGGTCAACTTGTCGAAGGATCACCTCAAATTCAGGTACTCAGCGTCTGGATCCTGGGCAAACTCATGGTGAACTGCTCTGACACCAGCTTTCTCGGCCAACTGGACATGCAAGCTCACAAGCCCTGCAGTATCTTACACATGCCCTCGGCGGACCTTCCCCTACCTCCTTTTCAAGAATTGCTCTATTTGCTTCATCCATNNCTCTCCTACACGGCATATCACAGGAACTGCAAGGAGAAAAATCTATCGGTCCGGTTGGCGTTAATTTCGCATCTAGGGACAACGCTCTCAGGCGAACGCAGGGACCATATTCTGGAGTTATCAACAAGTTGTTTGCACCTATCACCCCTAACCCCGCTTGCACTGCTGCATCCTTGAGGAAAATACCGCCCTTTTCAACGTGATACGGTAAAGGTTGGGCTTTTATATTGAATTCTTCTCTCACACATTCTGCTAAGCGCCCCGCAATATTTATCAGTTTGCGGTCTCCCGGGGATCCTCCCTTTTTTCCATCCCACCAGTCAAGTGATGGTTCAGTCCCTGGATGAGCCAAGGCAATTACGAGCAATGAATTGCCGTCCGCGGAGAATCGAGCATTCCCGTAAATCCGATAAGAAGGTGAATCGAGGACTGAAGCAATGTTTGCGAGCCCAGCTAATGATGCGCCAAAAGTTTTGGCCTTTTCGATGATATGGATAGCAAACTCTGCTTGGGTATGGACACTCACTTGAGGGGATTTCCCCGGGGACCGCTAATGTGCCTTGCCTGGCTTCACCTTTCGTAGAGCCTTCGTAGCCTCCATATCCACGGTGAAGGTAATTGGGTCGATTACGACACCGTAATTATCCTTGGCGCTTTTGACGGAGATGATGCCGTTTCTCACCTCTTTCTGGACGAGGTTGATGGGGCGTTTCTTGGGGTCACCATATCCTCCTCCACCACCCGCCTCCTGATAGTAGACGGTTCCCGCCGGGACGTCATCAACCAGATCCTTTGTGGTGGTTTGGTAAACCCTTCCGTCGGGGTATTGGAGTTCGATCTTATTCAAGGTTCCTGGCTTCCCCCCTTGCACACCGAGGGGAGGCTCTACATCCCCCTCGCCGAAAGTAACCAGCTTTACCCTCTCTCCCCCCAATTTGAACTTCGTAACAACGCCCAGTCCTCCCCTCCATTGGCCGGCACCACCTGAATCGGGGAGATACTCATGTTGCAGAATGAGATGGGGTGTTTGAAGCTCGAACATCTCGTAGTCCTGGTCCAATACGCCTCCTGAGGCATCGATCATCCCGATGTGGTCGTAGCCGTCCGTTCCCTTGATAGCGCCGGATCCCCCTTTCAGACCCATAAAGCAGATGTCGACGAAGGGTTCTTTCTTTCGCGGATCCATGCCCGTCGTGAGGCTGCACAGGAGCTCGTTCCACTCAGCCGTCACCCGGTCCGGGATGACCGGTCCCAACGCCCTCATAATGGCATCGGCATTGATGGGGCAGAGATGGTTCCCGTAGGTAGTTGCTGCGGGAAAGGCTGCATTGAGCACCGTTCCCTCCGGGATGATGATGTTCACTGGTCTCACCATGCCGTCGTTATGGGGCATATCGGGATTGACCATTTGAAGGAACGTCAGAAGTGTCGCCGAAGCACTTGACGTGTATGTACCGTTCACGAACCCCTCGGTCTGTGGGTCGGTATCCGAATAGTCGAAGGTAATATCCTCATCCTCAACCGTGATCTTTACCCGGACCGTGTATTTGGACCCCGGATGTCTCCCATCGTAATAGCCAGTGGCTTCCCCCAAGTAGACCCCGTTGGGAATGGTCCTGATCTCTGCCCTCATCATCTTCTCAGTGGAATCGAAGAGGTACTCCTTATGGGCGTTGAAGACATCCAGACTGTATTTCTCCACCAGGGCCAGGATTCCCCGTTCTCCCACCACACAGCTTCCAATCTGGGCCCGCATATCCTCCTCGACCATCTTCAATCGGATGTTGGCAAAGATCAAATCCCAGACGTCTCTCCTCAGCCCCCCCTTCTCGTAAACCTTTACGGGAGGAATCCGGAGGGCTTCCTGCCAGACCTCCGTCGCCTGGGGATTGTATCCACCCTGAACTGCACCCCCGATGTCGGCCTGATGTCCCTTGCACGCAGTCCATCCCACGAGCTGGTGATCGAAGAAGATGGGCTTGTAAACGGCCACATCGTTGTTCTGGTTCCCCATGGAGAAGACGTCGTTGTGGAAGATCACGTCCCCGGGATAGATCTCATCGCCGAAGTAGTTGACTATATACTCGCAAACGGGGCCGAGGGAGAAGGCGAGGATGGGGAGATTTTCCGTCTGCTCCAACATCTTCCCCTGAGCGTCGTAGAGTCCCGTGACGAAATCCTTCGCCTCACAGAGGATGGGGGATCGGGTGGTCATGGTGAGGGCGATGCTCATCTCCTCGGTAATCGATTTGAAGCGACGCTGAAGGATAGAGACCAGAATCTTGTCGATACCCATCTTTGTCATGAAAGGATCCTCCCCCTCACCTCTCCCTCCTTCTCCTTGAGGAACATCGTGTAGCTTCCGTATTTGTCCACCAAGATACTGTATTCAGGGGTCACAAAGGTGGTAGTATTTACCTGTTCGATTATAGCTGGTCCCTCGATACGGTTGCCGTAATGCAGCTTAAATCCATCGAAGACATCAACATCCGTAAACCTTTTCTGCTTCGGGAGAAAAATCCTTCTCTTCTTCTTAAAGGCCGGAAATGGGTCTTCTCCGGCGTAATCGTCCATCATGAATTCGGGCTTCTCGGTTTTGCCGATACAGACTACCCGCATGTTGATCAACTCAATGGGGGTACCCTTCTCCTCGAGGGAATACCCATAGAGCTTGTTATGGTGGGGATGGAACTTCCGCGCCATACCTTCGAAATCCCCCCTTTCTATTTCCTCCCATGTTACTTCCACGTTCACCTCGTGATACTGTTTTACGTAACGCATATCCAGGGAATAGACATATTCAACCCGGTCCCCCGGGATATCCTCGAGCTTCAGCAGGGAAAGGCCCTCAGCCTTCATTGCGTGGAAGAGGGACTTGAACCTCCTCGCATCTGCATCCTTCAGCAACGTGGGATAGGTCCTCACGAAATTATGTTTCAGATCGGACATGAGCATCCCAGCGGCACAGAAGATGGATGATTCCCTGGGAATGAGCATGACCGGAATTTCCAGTTCAAGGGCAATCATACAGGCGTGGTTGGGCCCGGCTCCACCAGCCACTACCAGTGGGAAATCCCTTGGATCCTGCCCTTGTCTTACCGAGACCTCCCTCACTGCCGCGGCCATATTCACGTTGATGACATTGTACATCCCCAACGCGGCCTCGTGGAGGTCAAATTTGAGCTGACGGGCTATCCTCTCGTTGATGGCCTTCTCGGCCTTAGCCAGATTTAAGGGTATTCTACCGCCAGCAAAGTAGTCCTTATCCAGGTATCCCAGGACCAAATCCGCGTCGGTACAGGTGGGTTCCTCCCCACCGAGATCATAGCAGGCAGGGCCGGGTTTGGCCCCGGCGCTCTTGGGTCCCATACGGAGCAATCCACCCTCATCAATCCACCCAATGCTGCCTCCTCCAGCCCCAATGGTCACCACGTTGAGCATGGGAAGGGCCAACCGAAGCCTGTTAATCTCGCCGACGGTGGTTATAAAGGGGGTCTTATCTTTGATCAGGGCGGTATCAAAGCTCGTACCCCCCATGTCCATGGTGATACAATCCTCGTAACCCTGAATGGACGTATATGTGATACCGGCAATGGGTCCACCAGCGGGTCCGGAAAGCAAGGTTACCGCTGCGCTATCGATTGCGACCTCAGGAGAAATGACCCCCCCGTTGGATTGCATGATGAGGAGTACCCCTGCATACTCCTCATCCTTCAGCTTTTCCAGCAGGGAATTGAGGTATCCCTTGAGAATGGGACCCACATAGGAGTTCAAAACAGTGGTGCTCACCCGATCATAAAACCGGATGGAGGGAAGCAGGGTGCTGGAAACCGTTAAATAGGCCTCGGGGATCCGCTCCCTGATGATCCTGGCCGCCACCTCCTCATGATCATTATTGGCAAAGGAGTTCATGAAGCAGATAGCGATGGCCTCCACCCCTTCCTCCAGAAAGAGATTCGCTGCATCGTGCACGTCTCTCTCGCTGAGGGGAATGAGGAAATCCCCTTTGTAATCGAGGCGTTCATGGATGGGATATCTGAGATACCGTTCCACCAGGGGATCCACGTTCCGATACCGGTTGTTGTACTGTTCCTCCCTGATTCCCCTTCTCATCTCCAGGGCATCCCTGACCCCATAAGTCGTCAAGAGCCCGGTCTTGGCCCCCGTACAGGTCAGGACTGCGTTTGTCGTGACGGTAGTACCGTGGACGATGACGGTTACGTCCCCCAAGAACTCCTTCGTCGAGATCCCTTGGTCCCGGGCCATCTCCTGGATACCTTCCATTGTTGCGATGGAGGGATCGTCGGGAGTCGAGAGCACCTTGTAAATCTCCGTGTTACCATTCTCGCTGGCCAGCAGGAAATCGGTAAATGTGCCCCCGACATCGATTCCGATCTTATATTTCATAGAAGACCCCTCCACTGTTCCGGGGAACCTTGACGGATCTCATGGGGCGCCCAGAATGGTGAGGGAGGTGATGGCACAGGGGCCGCCTATGTTATGGGCAAGGCCTAATTGAGCGTTCTTCACCTGTCTCTCCCCCGCCCTGCCCTGGAGATGTCTCGTAATTTCGTAGATCATCCTGATGCCTGTTGCCCCAACGGGATGGCCGCAACTCTCCAGGCCTCCGCTGATGTTCACGGGAAGATCTCCCTCGGCGGTCGACCTGCCCTCAGCGATGAAATACTTTCCCTGACCCTCCTTGCAAAACCCCAGATCCTCGTAGACGATCAATTCAACGGGAGCGAAGCAGTCATGGACCTCTGCCAGGTCTATCTCGTTAATGGGATCCTTAATTCCGGCCATCTGATAGGCCCTCTGGGCAGCCACTTTGGTGGAGGGAAAATGGGAGAAGTCATACCGTGGGTCGAAAAAGGGCAGATCCCATCCCGTGTTTACGATCAGTTCCTGGGCCTTGACCAGGACGCAGTCCTTATTGAAGCTCTTAGCGTCATCGGCCCTGACCAACACCACAGCAGACGCTCCATCGGTGGTGGGACAGGAGCACAGGAGATTGATGGGATAAGCGACCATGGGGGAGTTCAGGATAGTCTCCATGGACATTTCCTGTCGATACTGGGCGATGGGGTTCCTTATCCCATGCTTGTGATTCTTATGGGACACCATACAGAAATGTTCAAGCTTTGTGCCATATTTCGCCATGTGCCGGGTGGCGTAGACGGCAAATTGCCCCGCAGCCGTCTCCCCCTTTTGGAGGAACTGGTGTTGAGCAACCACCATCATTTTAACCAGGCTTTTCTGGGGTGGACGATCCCTCTGCTTCTCAGCCCCCGCCGCCAAAACGACATCATGCACCCCAGAGAGTAAACCCAGACAGGCCTCCCTGAAGGCATTCCCCCCTGAAGCGCAGAAATTGGAAACCCGGGTGATAGGAATGTCGAAGAGTCCAACCGGCTCAGCGAGATCCATGCCCGATCGGCCCTTCATGGCGCTTCCGTCTACGAATGCCGTGGAAAGCCACGCCCCGTCGATATCCGTTGGTCCGACCCCTGCCTCCTCGAACGCCTCGAAACAGGCCTCCGCGAGCATATCTCCGTAGCTCAGATCGAAATTCTCGGCGAACCTGGTACACCCTGCACCTACAATGGCTATTTTGTCCTTAAAGTCGACGCTCATGCTTTTCCCATGTCTACCGTCTCCGTGGACAAGCCGTATGGCCCGAAAAGGAACTATCCCCACACGGACACGGATGCCGGACACAAATCACGGATAGATGGGCTTACATTTCCAATAATAGTGCGGCAGATCGAGGGCCTCGTGATACTTCCTCACGGTCATTTCCACCTGCATACCAATCTTGACGATCCTCGGGTCCGAACAATCCGTCATCTGGCAGTAGATCCTTCCTCCATCCTCCAGATCTATGACGGCAAGGGTTGTCGGCGGTTCTGGAGAAGGGTAATACCACTCCTGGGTGAAGGTAAATACGACCCCCCGTCGGCCAAGCCTCATATTTTCAAATTGATCCTTCTTTCGACAGTTGGGGCACACCCGTAAAGCCAGGGTAGTAATATATCCGCAATTCTTACATTTTCCTCCCAAAAGCCGTGAAAATCGGTCCCTTTCCCGAAAAAGACCGGATATTGAGGAATAGTAATCCTGAAATTCGGCCTCGAAGGTCTTATGAAAGGCCAGATATTTGGTATAGGTCGATACCAATTCTTTTTGATCCAACAGAACATTAACGTCGATCTGCTCCTGAAAGGCCGGCAAGGCATCGGTGGCCTCAAAGATAAGAACATCGCAGCCGTCACCATAGCTTGCTAGGAGAACTCTATCACCGGGTTTGACCTCGTGCAGAGCTGCCACGAGCATCACGAATGGGTGAGCTGTTCCCAGGGATCCAATACGGCCGAGAAGTGGATCTTGGACCTGGGTCTTCGGGTCGAATCCAAACTTCCTCATCAGGGCCTGATGGCTCCTGATGTCCGGTGCGTCCACCACAACCTTGGCGAAATGAGCGGGGTTATTCTGGGTTTTTCTCAGCATATTTCCTATGGACGCCTCCATGATGCGGGCGTACCCCATCACCTGTGGAAATCGGATATCCTCGTATTTCATGTAGCGGTCATCGGCTCTTCGCCAGAAGTGGCTGAGCTCATCGGAGTAGGAGTAGTGATGGAGAAAATTCAGGATGACATTCTCCCTCCCGACGGCCAGCGCTGCGGCTCCATCTCCCCAGGTGGTCTCGTTTTGGCCACCGGGCCTTTCAAGCCGCCCACAATCCGAGGCTACAACGAGGACTGTATCACAGGAGTTTGCCTTCACCGCCTCCATCGCCGCCAGGAGGGCACTCGTTCCTGCCCTGGGGGAATTGCCGATATCGAGGGTTCGGGCTTCCGGGGAAAGGCTTAAAATCATTGCCATTTCCGTTGAGGCCAATTTTTCCCTATAGGGAGAGGTAGTAGAGGCAAAATACAGGGCCTCCGCCTTTTCGATGCCATCTCTCGAAAGGCAGTTATACACGGCGGAGAGCCCCATGGTAAGGCTATCCTCGTCGAAGTAGCCGACGGCCTTCTCTCCTCGACCGCCAGGTCTCCCCCAGGCCTCGTTAATCATCCTTGCCGTTAACCGATACCGCGGGAGATAGGCCCCGAAAGCCGTTATCCCAATCATCTGAGCGCGCCCCACTGTTCTCCTGAATCCCGTGGGTATCACTGCAGGCACATATTAAAAAATGCTTGGTTCCTTGAACTCCCCATAAACCCCCTTGAGTACCCGGGTCATTTCCCCCAAGGTGGCATAGGCCTTAACTGATTCAAGGAGAAACGGCATAACATTCTCCCCTTTTTTAGCCGCCCGCTCCAGATCTCTCAGGCTCCTGGCGACTTTCCTCTTATCCCTCCTTCTCCGTACTTCGTTGAGGGAGTCTATCTGCGTTTCTGCTGCAGCGGGGTTATATTCATGGAGCTGAACCTCCTCCTCGGCCTCTTCTTCTTCATAGATGTTGACCCCTACCTTATTGATCCTCCCCTCTTGGAGGGCTTTTTCATAGATGTAGGCCTGCTTGGCAACTTCCTTCTGAATATAGCCCATCTCGACAGCGTGCGCCATCCCTCCCATCTTCTCAACCTCTTCCATCTCCTCGGTTATCCTCCGCTCCATTTGGTTCGTAAGGGATTCAACATAATAAGAGCCTCCTAAGGGATCCACCGTATCTCTAAGACCCATCTCCTCAAGGAGGATTTGCATGGTTCGCAGGGAAAGGATGGCAGCTTGAGGGGTTGGAATGGTATAGGCCTCATCGTAGGAACAGAGGGCCATGGTTTGGGTTCCGCTGAGGGCCGAGATGAGGGCATAGCAAGCTCCCCTGACGATATTATTCAACGGCTGTTGCTTTGTCAGTCCTCCGCCTCCTCCGCCGAAGAGCCCCCGCAGCCACATGGAGCGGGGATTCCGTGACCTATATCGTTCCTTAAGCAACGTGGCCCAAAGCCTCCTGGCGGCCCTGAACTTTGCTATCTGTTCAAAGATATTTCCGAAAATATCGAGGTTAAAAGAGATCCTGGGAGCAAATTCGTCGATGTCCATCCCCCGTCGGAGGACATGGTCGATATAGGTCATTGCGATCTCGAAGGCATAGGCGATCTCTTGAGCCGGGGTGCATCCAGATTCCCGGATATGGTAGCCACAGACGCTCACGGGATTCGTCCTGGGCATCACCTTTGCGGAGTATTCGATGGTATCACCAATGAGACGAATGGATGGCCCCACGGGAAAGATCCAGTTTCCCCTGCCAACCATCTCCTTCAGGATGTCATTCTGAGGGGTAGCGCTCACTCTGTCCAACGGGAACCCATACGTTTGCGCTGTAGCCTGGTACATGGCGAGGATGATGCTGGCAACGGCGTTAATGGTCAAACCGGTGCCGATCCTGTCAAGGGGGATCTCGGCAAAGGCTATCTCGAAATCCCGCAGGGTATCCACGGCCATGCCAACCCGCCCCACCTCTCCCTCGGCGAGAGGATCATCGGAATCCAAGCCCAGTTGGGTGGGGAGGTCGAAGGCAACGTTTAAACCCGTCTGACCATGAGCGATGAGGAATTTGAATCGCTCGTTGGTCTCATAGGGGGTGCCAAAGCCGGAATACTGTCGCATGGTCCAAGGACGTGCCCTGTACATACCGGGGTGAATCCCTCTGGTGAATGGAAATTCCCCGGGATTACCCAGATCCGTGTCATAGTTGAAGTCCACAAGGTCCTCGGGCCCGTAGACCGACTTCACCTTCACTCCCGACTCAAGGATGACCTCCTCTATTTCCCCCCTGTCATTCTTCATATAGGTTGCGGCGACCATGGGAATGCTCCTTCCTGAATTGCCTCTCTGAAACTTCCCTTTTTATTGGTACAGGTCGATCCTATTGCACATTCTCACGAATAAACCGGATGGATTCCTCAAAGCTGGTGCCCCCGGGAAATACCCCCTTTATTCCCATATCCATCAACGTCTGGACATCCCTCCGAGGGATAACCCCTCCAACGATAACCATGATATTCGCTAGGTTTTCATCCCTCAGTCTCCTCATCAATTTCTCACAGAGGGGTATGTGGGCCCCCGAGAGAATTGAAAGGCCGATGACATCCACGCCCTCTTGGATGGCAGCACTGATGATTTGATCTACCGTTTGGTGCAAGCCCGTATAGACCACTTCCATTCCGGCGTCCCTTAACGCCTGGGCAACTACCTTAGCTCCCCTGTCGTGCCCATCAAGTCCGGGTTTGGCCACTAGTACCCTTATTCTCTTACCCTCCACGAGGACTTCCCCTTACCATATCCGTCGGTCGGACGGTTCCCTTCTGGAACTCCCCCAGTACGATTTCCTTACCCCACAGGATGTGTTCCTTTACCAATCTTTCCACCAGGGCTGATTCCCTTTTCTTCATGGCCGAGAGCATCTTTTTATGGTCCCTCAATGAGCGTTGTGGAATGCAGTTTACCCCTAAAATGGCCACCCGGTAACCATAAGAGTAACCCCTAAGGAGTTTTTCCATCCCACTCCTCATTCTTGGAAACTGTATTCAGAAAACGCGCTCCCACTATACGAGTAAGACCGATCTTATGTCAAGGTAATTGTGTTTCGGAGTTTCCGGAGTTTTTGGTGGACTCCGTTGTTTCTGAGCGTAATCTGCTGGAGAAGTGGGGTACCCATCGAGGGTGAGCAGGAAGGGGAAAGCCGGCCCTTTAGAGGCCGGAAGGGGTAAATATTCCCNNATAAAATCAAATACTTATAAAAATATCTGCACTAAAACCAAGGAAACTCCAGAATTCTGTAATGTTCGAAGACGCACCCCCCATATCGGATTCCTCCCGGGGGAAAGGCTTTTGATAGTATCCAGATCGAGGGGGTTCAAGCCACCTTTTTCAGGTCAATTCCCCAGGTGCCGATACTGTTGACATGCCGAGTTTGTTATGATAGGCAGGATTGTACATAAATGGATCGGCTTTATGGAGGGACCACGATGGATATTCGGAAAATTGGTGTAGTAGGTGCTGGCGCTATGGGGAGCGGCATTGCCCACCTGGCAGCTCAAGGTGGATATGACGTGCTCATGCAGGATGTAGCTGATGAGTTTGTGCAAAAAGGACTGGACTCCATTGACAAATTTCTGACAAAGGGCATAGAAAGGGGAAAAGTCACCGAGGAGCAGAAGGATGGGGTATTGGGCAGAATCAGGGGGACGACCCGAATCGAGGAGTTGGGGGATGCCGATTTCATCATTGAGGCCGTCTTCGAGGACTTGAAGGTTAAACAGGGCGTTTTTGAGAAAATCGATGGTCTGGTTGCCCCTGAGGTCATCCTCTGTACGAATACCTCCTCCATTTCCATCACGGAGATAGCCGCAGCCACCAAACGTCCGGATAAAGTTGCAGGAATGCATTTCTTCAATCCGGCTCAGCTCATGAAGCTCGTGGAGGTTATCCGAGGCCACTATAGCTCCGATGAAACCATCGAGACCGTTATCGATTTGGCGAGGAGGATGGGAAAGGAGCCCATTGAGGTTAAGAAGGACGCCCCAGGCTTTGTGGTCAATCGCATTCTCATGCCGCACTTCATCGAGGCCATTAGGATCGTGGAGGAGGGGATCGCCACCGTAGAGGATGTGGATACGGCGGTCAAGCTGGGGTTAAACTACCCCATGGGACCCTTTGAACTGATGGATTTTACCGGCAACGATATCGGATACCACGTGATGGAGTACCTCCACAACGAGCTAAACAAGGAATTGAAATTTGCCCCACCGAATTTGCTCAAGACCCTTGTTAGAGCCGGCCGTTTGGGGAAGAAAACGGGGGGCGGGTGGTACGACACCTAAGAAAGAAATCACCCATTTCATGAGAGCGAAAATTTCCGACTGAGAAATTGACCCGTATGGGATTGTTCGCAGGCCATCACCTCATCTATCTTGCCTGAAACCACAACTCTCCCTCCGTGGTCTCCCCCCTCCGGTCCAAGATCAATAATATGGTCCGCATAGAAGATCAAATCCAGGTTGTGTTCGATGACGACCAGAGAGTGGCCTTGATCCAACATCCTGTTGAAGGTCTTGAGCAACGAATCGATATCCGCCAGATGGAGGCCAGTCGTGGGCTCATCGAAGATAAACAGGTTCTGGGATCCATGGGCACTGGCGATATGATGCGCCAGCTTTAGCCGCTGGGCCTCGCCGCCGCTCAGGGTGCTCGTAGGCTGCCCCAGGGTTAGGTACCCCAACCCGACGTCGGAAAAGACCCGAAGCTTGGAAGTAATCCTCTCACTATCTCGGAAGAATTCGAGGGCTTCATCGAGGGTCATATTGAGGACGTCATAAATGGTTTTATCCCGATAGCGGATTTTGAGGATATCAGGGTGAAAACGCTTCCCCTGGCACTGTTCACATGTTACGGCAACGTCCTCCAAGAACTGCATATCCAAGATCACCATTCCCGCTCCCTGGCAGCTTTCACACCTGCCCCCCGGGACATTGAAGGAGAAATGCCCCGCTTTGAATCCGGCCCTTTTGGCCTCCCGGGTACCGGCAAATAGACTCCGGATTTCCCCAAAGGCTCCGATGTAGGTTGCGGAGTTAGACCTGAGGCTCTTCCCAATGGGGGATTGGTCTACCATAATGATGTCCTTAACCTGGTGGAGCCCCTCGATGGCGTCAAAGGCTCCCCTTTCGTAGTTACCGTCATTGAGACCCTTGCCCCCCGCGTATAGGATGTTATTGACCAAGGTCGTCTTCCCCGCACCCGAAACCCCCGTTACACAGACCATCACTCCAAGGGGAATCGTGACATCGATATTTTTCAAATTATTCTCCCGGGCGTTTCGGATGCGGATAAACCCGCCGGACTTTCGAACGCTCGGTTTCTTTGATAGGCTTTTTGTCCGCCTCAAGTAGTGACCGGTTTTCGACTCCTCCTGCGTCAAAAGTTTCCGGTAATTTCCCTGAAAAATTAGTCTCCCGCCATCCCTTCCGGCTCCAGGGCCCAGATCGACGATTTCATCGGCTTCCTGGATGATATCCGAGTCGTGTTCCACGACCACGATAGTATTGCCCCCATCCCGCAGGCTCTTGAGGACCTCCAAGAGCCTGCGATTATCCCGGGCATGAAGCCCGATACTCGGTTCGTCAAGGACATAAAGCGTATCCGTAAGGGCGCTCCCGAGGGCCCTGGCGAGGCTAATCCTTTGGAACTCCCCGCTGCTTAAAGTCCGTGTCTGGCGATGAAGGGTGATATAGCCTAATCCTACATGGCAGAGGTATTGGATCCGATTCCGAATTTCCTTGAGTATCCTTTCCGCAACCTCCTCCTGCAATGGATCCAACTTCATTGTCGTGAAGAATCGGTGAAGGTCTTCAATGCTCATTTGACAGAGTTGGGCAATGTTCTTATCGGCAATTCGGACATTCAGGGCTTCCTCCCGAAGGCGGGTCCCATGGCATCGCTCACAGGTCGTGTATGCCCGGTATTTGCTGAGAAAAACCCTCACATGAACCTTGTAGCGTTTCGTCTCCAACCACTGAAAGAAATCCTCGATTTCAGAGAGGACAACATCCTGCTGTTTCGGGGATAAGTGATTGAAGGGTTTTCCCATGGGAATTCGATTTTTGCGACAGATGTCCCACAAGTAGTCATAGATTTCATAATACGCGGGTGAGTTCCATGGAATAATAGGTCTCTCCTTGAGGGACTTCCCCTTGTCGGGGATAACCTTGTCCAAATCAACACCGATGACCCTGCCGAAACCTTGACAGACAGGGCATGCCCCCAATGGGTTATTNNAATGCCTGGTTGAATCTGACTTCTAACCCGCGTTGCCCGACCACCTCAGCCACTCCCTTTCCCTGGACAAAGGCGTTTTGCAGGGCCTCGCCCAATCGGCCCTCATCTCCTCTCTTAACCTCTATGCGATCAATCAGAAGGTGAATAGATCCCTTGGCCTTCATTTCATCAAGGGATATTGACGTGATTTCCCTCACCCCATTTTCATCCAGGATCCTGTAAAACCCATCCCTGGCCAATTGCCTCATTTCAGGTATCGGGTCGAGAGGTTTTTGGATTTCCCGAGGGGAGACGATGTGAACTCGTTGACCCTCGAACTGATCCATAATCCGTTGAACCGTCGCGGGGATGGTATCGTAAGAGATCGCTTCCCGACAATCGGGGCACACGGTATCCCCTATTTTAGAAAAAAGGAGGCGAAGGTAGTCGTACAGTTCGGAGGCCGTACCGACCGTTGATCGGGCGTTTTTGACCGTATTCCGCTGTTCGATCGCAATTGCTGGGGGAACCCCGACGATGGCGTCAACATCGGGGCGATCCATCCTCTCCAGAAATTGTCGGGCGTACGTGGAGAGGGATTCGATATATCTCCTCTGCCCCTCGGCGAAGAGTGTATCAAAGGCCAGGGTGGACTTTCCCGACCCCGAGACTCCTGTTATTACCGTGATCTTCCCCCGAGGAATATCGCAATGAATGTCCCGTAAATTGTGGGACCGGGCCCCGATGACCCGAATGGATTTATTCACCATGACCTTCAACCGCCGTGAAGCTCCCCACTAACGCCGAGTTGTGTTTTTTTACCATGTAATATTATACCACGGAATAGCCCCTGATCCATTTTTCCCTTGATGTCCGAATCGGCCGTCCTCATCCTGGGAGAACCCATCGGCTCACCCCTCCTCGTCTGTTGCCTCTTGGTGAGAACTCTGGGTTTATGGAAAGCTGCGGTGGGATCCATAGTGTGGCGAGGGCCTATCTCGCCCTTACGGCCACCGCTAGGGGAGTTGGATTGATCCTCAGCAGGGAAAGAGGATGAGCTGTTTCTTTTCATGAACCCGACCAGGTATGGCCTCTCGCACCCTTGCGGGCACGCAGATCTCCCCCTCTAGATCCGGGTTTTTGCACCTGCAGATAAGAACCGAGATTCCGTGTGCTTGGGCGATTGTCTTCATCCTCCTATATCCATTCTCCCTTAACCTCTTCGGGAGGAGTTTCGTCTTCGTGGACAATCCCACCTCGACCCAATCTTGGCTTTGGAAGCAGCTTTCCAGGAGTTTCCTGTGAAGG
>JABAOC010015235.1_pt2 | contig 24616 bp, 24 predicted proteins | sample 7062161 | NCBI WGS metagenome assembly JABAOC01 (sample SAMN14538625, study PRJNA623070) | marine sediment metagenome | biome: marine biome [ENVO:00000428]; feature: marine pelagic biome [ENVO:01000023]; material: deep marine sediment [ENVO:00002113] | place: India: Gulf of Khambhat ... | reverse complement strand
TAATTCACACCTTAATAGATATTAAATATTAAAATGAGATATGTTTAGTACTTTTATAGACAGTTGGGATCCTTCATATAAAAATATATCTCATAATAACATATCAGTCATTAACATAAAATAAAAACTTATTTCTACACCCACTTAGCTTTTTTTGATTTCTGGGACATATTACCTACTTTTTTTTCAAAATCAACTTTATTTAATATTAAGGATTTCTATCTTTGATAAAAACACTCCGATATCCTCCATCTTATTGGATATCCGTTTTCATCCTCTGACGAATCCTTAATGCGATTATCCCTTTAAAACGAATATTATTAAGATAAGTACGGCCAAAAATAAGTAAATCATCTGATGTTGTAACATCACAGGAATCTAAAAGTCTTTGGGATTCCTGCCAGTAATAATCGAAGAAGGCCACCGAATTGGAGGTCTCCATACCCAATTTATTCAAAGGTTTAATCTGGGTTACTCTTGATTGGATGGGATCACGCGTTTTATTTAACCAATCTATATTGACCGAAACCGAAGCAACAAATCTGGGTCAACAAGTAGCAAAATTGATACAAGAAACGATGCCCCGAAAAAATGAAATTTATGGTCCAATTCCAGTTGCAAATCGCCCCAATGTGCATATCCTCTTTTATGTATCTGTTATGTCTCCTGTAGCTTCTGAAATTGATCTGGACGTCGTAGATACTAGATTACACAATATTTTCTTTGTGCTTTATTCTCCGGATCGCGCAAAAACAAGCATCGATTTAGTTCCATTTTATCGAGAACTTCTCTTTTCCCAAATGAAGGAATGGGAAACCAAGGGCCCCTTGTCTGCGGCTCGTCTTGCAACTCTCTACAGTCAACTATCAGCCTCCTCAATCTTCCATCAACAGATAGATACGCAGACATCACAAATCGATGAAAAACAGCAGATCTTAATACAATATATGCAACAAATAAACCATCTAAGAGTTCAAAAAAATCAATTGAAACAACGCATTGAGGTGTTACAACAAGAACAGCCTAAAAAAGCTTTACTTCATAATATTTTACTTAAATATGCGGAAAAAGATCCCACCTTGAGTATCCTTGTTCTTCTCTCAAAGAAGGGAACTATGGACATTGATGAGCTTGCAACCGCTGTAGGGCAGACAAAATTGATGCTTAGGGTGCGATTAACTAGACTTACTAATTCTAACTTAGTTACAATTCAAGGAAACAAAGTCCAGCTTTTCAAAAATGCCAATTCGATCAATTTAGAACAAAAACATTCGTCTAATGAATTTTCAAGCCACGTTGACATAAATTCTGATGTTCCCAGCAAAAAGGATGAGTAAAACCCCATTATTTTCTTTTAATTATTATGACCAAAGCTGGGATGCATCTCATAAAACGCCACTACCAAGAAGCAAGTGAAGTTGATCTCTAATTNNAAGTGAAGTTGATCTCTAATTCTTCTCCAGGCATTTTATTGCAATTGATTTGTTCGACAAGACTCTTGTAGAAAACAAGATCAACTCGCTCCTGTGTGTTATGTAGGGGGAAATTCACCAAATTTTATTAACATTTACAAATTTGTAACATCAAAATAATTACTTTTGCTTTCATAGAGGTTTGATCTCATTCCCTACTTATACCGATGCCATGGTTGTTTTATAAGAGATTCATCTATAACTAATAATTCACATCTCAGAATCATATAATACAGGGAATAGAAATGGAACCTAATTGGACAATGATCGTACAAAAACTTATGGCGATTCTTGGTAAAGAACGGGTCACGAATGATCCACTGGATTTACTTTGTTACTCGAAAGATGCCTCAATAGAAACTGGGGTACCTAATGTTATTGTTTTTCCTGAAACAACCCAAGAGATCGTTGAAATTGTAAAACTTGCTAACGCAGAAGAAATTCCTATTATTCCAAGGGGTGCTGGATCAAATGTCAGTGGAGGTGCAATAGCTACTGAACAAGGAGGAATTGTTGTCTGTTTGACACGAATGAATAAAGTCCTTAAGCTAGATGAAATGAACTTTCAAGTGTTGGTCGAACCCGGGGTTATTTGTCTCGATCTCAATACATACTTGAGTAACTATGATCTCTATTTCCCTCCAGATCCTGCGAGTGACAAGACAGCTACAATCGGAGGAATGATTAATGAAAATGCAGGTGGCATTCGTGCAGTCAAGTATGGAGTTACTCGGGAATGGGTAATGCAATTAGAAGTTGTCTTACCTGATGGTAGGGTTGTTTTTACAGGTAATAAGGCACGAAAGGCTGTTGCTGGCTATGATCTGACCCGGCTTTTTATTGGTTCGGAAGGAACTTTAGGAATTGTCACCAAGGCATGGCTGAGGCTTGCTCCCCTTCCAGAAATCAGACTTCTTGCTAGTGGCTATTTCAATACCCCTGCGGAGGCAGGTCATTGTGTGTACACTATCATGAGAAAGGGGTTGGATCCATCAGGAGCAGAGATATTAGACAGAACAACTCTAAAAGCAGTAAGCGAGTTTTCAGGTCGCCATTTCCCCGAATGTGGCGCAATTGTAATAGTGGAGCTGGATGGCAACAAGCAAGATGTCGAATTACGACTAGATATGCTTGAGCAGATTTTTCAAGAGGAAGGTGCAATTAAAATCGAGGTTGCACGTGATCCAAGCCAGTGTGAAAATGTATGGCAGGCAAGAAAAGCTGCCTTTCCCGCCTTGACTCTGCGGTGTCCCACAGTTCGAATGGAAGATTTGAGCGTCCCTATCAGTCAACTACCACAGATGTTTACGGAGCTTGAACGTATCTCAAAACAAAACAACATCGAGATTGCTATATTTGGCCATTCTGGTGATGGGAATCTCCATCCAATCATCCTTTGGGACGAGCGAGTGCCCGAAGTACATGAACGCGTGTTAAAATCACTCAAAGAGTTGTGGAATGCGGCGCTTCGCCTTGGAGGTACAGTTACAGGCGAGCATGGAGTTGGAATTTCAAAACTCAAAATGATGCATAACGAGTTTTCAAAAGACACACTCGACGTTATGCGTGCCATAAAATACGCCTTAGACCCTAAAGGAATAATGAATCCTGGTAAACTTATCCCTATGTGAGATGATTGCATTGTCAAAGTTTATTCTCCCCCCAGAATATGAAACTGAAATCTATAGATGTGTGCGGTGTGGATTTTGCACCCCTTCCTGCCCCATCTTTAAAGCCAAAGGCATTGAGTCATGGAACTGTCGTGGAAGAATCATCATCGAAAAGGAATTGATTAAAGGCAATATAAAGGTTACAGAAGATGTCATTGACCGCCTTTATAGCTGCACAATGTGTAAAATATGTGAAACAAACTGTCCCGCTAAGATTCAGGTTGTCAATATCCAAGAGTATGTCCGCAAGACATTGGTCAAACAAGGCCTTGGTCCCTTAAAAGACCATGTTGAAATCAAAGAAAATATTCTAAACCATGGAAACATCGCTGGAGACGTCCCCAATCTGTTTGATAAATCATTTTCTGATTTAATAATTAAATTGCCTGAACATTCTCCCAATCTGCTATTCTCTGGATGTGTTGGGACTTTTAATTATCCTACAGAAATCACTCATAATACAATCCAGCTTCTTCAACATGCTAACTTAGATTTCACCATGTGTAAAGCTGGTGAGACCTGTTGTAGCGGTTTTTTAAAGGTCGTGGGGCTTTCCACTGAGTTTAATACGATTGGTCAGAAGAATATAGTTTTGTTTGAAGAAAAAGAAATAGATCGTATTATTTCCCCTTGTCCAATGTGCTATACGACATTTCAACAAGATTATCCCCGTATCTCAAGTAATACACCTGATGCCCAACATCTGGTTCATGTGCTTGAAGAATTTACGGATAATGCTCGTATTCGGTTTGAAAGATCTATAGAAGCTAAGGTAGCAGTCCATGATGGATGTCACCTCGGCCGATACAGCAATATCTACGATGCTCCTCGCAAAATTCTTGAATCAATTCCAGGAATGGAACTTGTGGAGTTCCCTCGCTCAAAAGAACAGGCATCATGTTGTGGTGGGACCATTAGAAGACCATATATTGCATTACGAGATCATCTCAGTGATAATATAATTAGCCAAGCACAGGAGGTTGGAGCAGATATGGTAGTCACCACTTGCCCAACTTGTTTCCATAACGTGCGAAGTGCGGGAATCATGCGAGATACACCTGTTGTTAACATTACAACTGTAGTAGCATATTCCACCAAGTTAGTAAATAAACTGTGAAAAAATAAAACTAATTTTCGCTGCCCATATAAGCAACTGCAAAGGATTGCATAGAAATGCCTATCTTAGAATTTTATGGAAAAAAGCCGCAAATTGCAGCTTCAGCCTATATATCACCACGAGCAAGTGTTATTGGCAATGTAATCATTGGAGAGGATTCATCTATCTGGGAATCAGCTGTTATACGTGGAGACTTGGAACAGATTGAGATTGGGAGGCGCTGTGCGGTTGAGGATAATGTCACAATTCATGCAAAGCCCACAAGGCCAGTACAGATAGGTAATAATGTCATTATTGGCCACAATGCGGTGGTACATTCAGCCATCATAGACGATCTAGTACTCGTAGGTATTTCCAGCGTTGTACTGGATCAGGCAGTTATAGGGCAGGGTACAATAATTGGGGCGGGTGCTGTAGTTCCACAAAGGGCTAATATTCCCGAACGTAGCCTAGTTTTAGGAATTCCTGGAAAAATTATAAAAACATTACCAGAAAGCACCTTAGAAGACACTTTGCAACGATCTAAAATTTATTATCAACTATCCAGAACTTATCGAAAAATAGAATCGCAGAAATGAAACTTCGTCCCTTTTAAACCAAAGATTCAAGCGTTATAGACCAACCGAGGGAAGTTCATTCGCTAAATGAAATAGAAAGACAAAAGATCCTTTATTTAATTATAAATGGAGAGTTTATATTTTGGTAATCGCCGATATAATCTCTGGTATTACTTCTGGCCTTATATATGGACTAATATCAGCAGTATTCATAGCNNTCATAGCGCCACTGGCTATGATCTTCAGATACTTTATAAAAGAAAGATTTCCCTGGCTTATCAGCATCATCTTAGGTTTAGGTATTGTTGGGATAAGTGGGGGTCTCCTTGCACTCGTGGATGAACCGAATCCCCTCTCAGTTACCCGCATTATCGTAGCTAGCTTAATTTTGGTATGGATTACCAATGAAGGAGATAAACTAGCTTCTCGGCTTCCTAAAACCAAGAAAATTCCTTTCATTTCCTCTTGGATCGAGAGTAGTAGACAAAACTATTTGGTGGTAAAACTCCCAGCTGAACGGGATATTCGTGATATAATTGGACGACCCGGGGTTAGTTCCGTGGTTAAGAAAGAACTGGAAGGTTCTGAATTTGTTTTTCCTGAGGATATTCCGAGAGAAGACCTCATAAAGCGGCTTAGAAGAAGACTGATCACGGACTGGGGGCTAGGTGATGTCGAAATCGAACTAGATCAAAAAGGCCGAGTTACCTACTTAGCTATTGGTGCCATGACGAAGGGACTTAGCGATGTCCTAAAGGAGGGCTATGTGGCTTTACCGATCAAGTATCAGGATATTCCTAAAGGCCTTACCCCAGGGGATTTGGTGCAAGTTTATTCGGGGAATGAGCTTCTACTCAACTATGTTGAAATTCAGGGCGTAAACGAGGATAATAAGACCCTAACCCTAATACTAGCCACCAAAGATCTGCCAAAATGTCTCGGAAAAAAAATCACTCAAATTATAGCTCTTCCCCGAACAAAGGAAACGTTATTGGTCGAAGATCTCATGACTCGCAATATTCATACAGTAGGGCCCGAAGCAAGTATTCGTGCTGCGATTTCCTTGCTGAATCGATATCGAGTAAGTTCAGTAGTAGTGATGGAGAACGATAAGCCCATTGGAATTTTAACAGATAGAAGCATTCTTCAACAGATTGGGAAGAAACGCAATATTGACCTCAGATTAACGAAAGTTAGAGCTCTGATGTCAACCCCTCTAGTAGAGATCTCACCTGAGGCTTCCGTTGATGACGCTTTAACCGTTATGAGGAATAAACATGTCAAAAAACTTCCAGTCACCTCTAAAGGGAAATTAGTAGGGTTAATAACCAGTAATGACATCTTCAGGCTGCGTAATTGATGCAAAGAACATAAAAGGTTCAACTTCATTTTTGAGAATTAGGTTTAACAATTTCAATAATGAAACTTCACTTTATTTGAGTAAAAGATTCAAACAATGTAGTCCTATCATCCTTCTGATTCTATTAGATTAACAGTAACTTTTCTAGTAGCAGCTTTCAGTTCTTGGGTTCCGCCCCCCTGACTAATAATTTTCAAGGCTTTTTCGACATCTTCTATAATCATCCCTCCGAGGAATGATACATCATATTCTCGTAAAATATCAGCCGCAAGAGGTGTTGACGGACCTACTATTGCTATGATCTTAGCATTCTTAGCCAGATCCAGGAGATGATCGAGTGTCTTATTAATGAAGGCGACTCCAGTAATGATGACAATATCTGCTGTAGATAATAAGTATTCGGCCGCCCAGTCTGGATATACTTCTGGATCTTGAGGTTTCCGTTCAAAAACCAGGACTTCATGACCTGATTGCTTTAATTTTTTTGCAATAGGTCGAATATTTCCAACAATTGCGATTTTCTCTGTTCCATCAAGCTCTAAAAATTTGAGTAAGTCTCCTTCATCTCCTTCGATATCTCGATTAACCAATGCATTCATTGTTGCCACTCCTAAAGAAGCCTCTAAACTTCTAGGTGACATAGTAAGCCTTGCAAGATTCCATGCAGGCCCTTCTAAAGTTCCTGCTTGCTTTAAAGTTCTACAACACTCTTGAGATTCGTCTCTGAAAGAATAGGCTAACCCAAGGCTATTATCATTCAGAAGAACTCCAGTATAATAAAACCCGATTCGAATTTCTTTGACAACACTTTTGCTCAACTGATCTTTAATTGATTTGAGAATCTCTTCAATAATCATTATTCACTGCCTCAATTTATACACATCTCATTTAACCCAATTAAAGGTGTAGTGGTAGAATCGTCAAAGACTCCCTCTTTTAGATTCAAGATACTTGTCTTCTTCAATTTGTAAACAGTCATATTTGAGTGGATTACAAGCTACACATCCCCCTGATATGAATGAAAAGTCAAAAATATTGGCGTACTCATAATCGAAGTCAACATCAAGAACAATTCCACATCCATTGTTACAGGGCTTTTGACATCGCTAGTATTACTTGATTCACCTATGGGTTGTTTGAGCACTCCGGATGAAGTCCAGTGTTTTCAGGAATTCTTAATTACTTGAAACACTTTAATTGGTACGTCACTATAGTTGGTGCGTCGAAGTCTTGGATCTTTTTGGGGGTCGACTAAAATACGTCGAGGTATGGATGGATCACTTACCGCTAAATTAGTGTTCTGGGGACCCGCATATGTGGGAAAAACGACTGCCCTAACGATTTACTGGTCACTTAAACAATTTGAAGACCCTAAAAGTGTTATTGCCAAATTGACCAAGATCCAAGCCCCGACCAGCAGGACCATCCTATTTGATCAAACAACCTTCCTTTGGCAAGAAAGGACAGTGACTGGAGCTGATATTAAATACCAAGTTTACACGGTGCCAGGCCTTGCTCATTTGAGAACTCAGCGAAGAATTGTTGTACAAGGCGTTGACGGTTTGATCCTGATGCTTGATGCCGAACGAGTAAAATGGACAGAGAATAAAAACAGCCTAAAAGAATTACTAAAAATTAAAGATGAAGTCTTAAAAACAGGCATTGGAGAACGCATCTTACTGAAAGAACTTCCCTATCAAATCCTGTTAAACAAGATAGACCTCCCTCCCGAGCTTCGAATACATGTGGAAGAAATCCCAGCCCTACTTCACGAATTAGGGCCAGGAGCCGAGGCGATTTTTTCTGATGCAGTTACAAATATCATTCCTATAAGTACTCATACTGCGAAAAATGTTCTGAAAGAACTGATTAAAAAGGAATTATTGCATACACATCATTCACAGAAGCCTATCCCGGAACACCTTTCGAATATCAAGAAACCTATCCACAACCTTATGGAACAATTATGCTCAAGAGTCAATTCTCCATCTTAATAATTTAACAAGTTGTAGATCTTTCATTTTATAAACGAAAAATGGATTATTTCTTATATCCCAGTCATCAGGAATTAAATACATGATGAGCATCTTAATTATATGCTTTATCTCAAGGATATGGAGATTTATTCTTTGGGTAAATCAGAACTCATAAAATTCTGATATTTTTTTATGTGGAAAAAGATTGGTTTGGTGTGTAAATTGACAGAGAAAACAAAAATCTTTGATGAGATTTCTAATGCGCTGCTTGCCTTAGATAGGGAACGAGTTTTGGAACTTACTCAACTGGTTCTTGCCCAAAATATCGATCCAGTTGAGGCCATAGAGAAAGGCTTTGCAAAGGGAATGGAGGTTCTTGGTGAGCTGTTTGAAAAAAGAGAGCTTTACATCGCCGAGCTTGCGTATGCTGCCGCAGCTATGGAGGATGCGATGGCTATATTGGAGCCAGAAATCCTTAAAAAAGAAGAAAAAAGAAGTTCTAGACGGCGGATTCTCATTGGAACCGTTGAAGGGGATATTCATTCTTTAGGAAAGAATCTTGTTCGCACAATGCTTATGACGGCAGGATTCGAGGTAATTGATTTGGGAACTGATATACCTCCTCATGTATTTGTGGAAAAAGTGAAGGAATTGAACCCTGTGGCGGTTTCTCTCTCTGCGCTGATGACAACCACTATGCTGAATCAACATAAAGTAATACGAGAGTTGGAGCGCAACGGATTACGAGATCGTGTTAAAATTTTGATAGGGGGAGCACCGGTGACCGAAAAGTTTGCCCGGGAAATCGGTGCGGATGGATATGGAGAAAACGCAACAGATGCGGTAAGACTAGTAAAATCGTGGTTCTCTTAAGAAAAAGGGTGACACGAAAAAGGAAGAAAATCAAATCCGACCCCTAGCTGCCCTTGTTTTAATTTTACAGTTTGGACAGACGCGCATGCTACGCACACGCATTGCTCTAGATTCTTTCACAAAAACGGCTTGGTAACGCGCACAGTCCGAACAGGTGTATTTGCCACACGAGTAGCAACGAAAATGCGGTTTTTTTGGANNTTTTGGAACTCTGTTTTTTCCACAAATTTCGCATAAAACCGTTTCTTTTATCATGGTCGTGTTATTGGTCAATGATTATATCCCTCCAGATTAGGTTTTTGGGGTCTTAAAATAGGAGTGGGCAACTTCATTGAGGATGTCTCGTTCCGTTACTATTCCAACTAAACGCCCGTAGCGGCATTGTGCCCCTGCAACATCAGTCACAGGCAGTGCTCCACATCGCTTCCAAGCCATCGTTGATGCAGCTTCAGAAATGGCGGTATCTGGTTCAATGCAAACAATGGAAGTCGTCATTATCTCTTCAAGTAGAGTTTCAAATATCTCCTCTTCATGCCCTTCTTTAAGGTGAGGATCTATCAGATGGCGTAGTAAATCAGTCGCACAGACTAACCCCACAAGTCCATCGTCATCAGTAATAATCGGTAGTCGCCGAAATCCCACAGTTGCCATTTGCTCCATTGCTTCAAACACAGTCTGCTGAGGAGAAGCTGTGCGCACATGCGTTGTCATGATGTCACGAACAGCTACTACTGAGGGAATTTTGGGAATAAGTGCTAAAAGATCCCGTTCGGTAAATATTCCTACAAGATGATCATCAGACATCAGTGGCAAGCTTCCGATCCGTTTTTGAAACATTATCTCGGCTGCTTCGCTAATAGGGGCATCACAGGGTAGCGTCAGGACGTTTTCTGTCATAATCTGAGCAATTTGCTCTCCAAAGAGTTCATCAATTGGTTTTTTTCCTCTATTCGTTACAAAAAATTTGAGAATGTCTGTAACAGTTACCATCCCTATCAATTTAGTTTCCATAACAATCGGAAGTCGACGAAAACCGTGATCGTTTATCATGGACATTGCTTGCTCAATCGTCAGGTCTGCAACTCCGACGATAACATCTTTTGATGCGTAGCAATATGATTCAAGCTTAGAGATTTCGAAAGGCATAAGAAGATCGCCTCACACCATGTGGCAAAAGTTTCAGAGTATTTCCAAGAAAAAAACGCAAATAAATGTTGTTTTTAAAGCTAGTATGTGCAGATTGAATACTTGAAATACTACTAAAAAGGGATGTAAAAATGAGAACACAATTTCAAATCCTTTCAAAAGAAGAACGGGACCAAATCTATGCTGGAGCTCTTCAAGTTCTTCGGGAAACGGGTATCCTGATCAAAAATGAAAATGCCATGAAAATTTTGAAAGATGGAGGAGTAGAATTTAAGCAAGACACACAAATCGCTTATTTTACAGAAGAACTTGTTAGAGACTGCATTCGTAAGGTTCCGAACTCGGTTAAGCTTTACGACCGTCATGGAAACCTTGTTATGACCATGGAAGGAGATAATGTCCATTATTGGCCAGGATCGACAGCAATGAAGTTCTTAGACTCGGATGGTACTATTCGCGAGCCGATGACTGACGATTTAATACGTTTCATTCAATTAACCGATGAACTTCCCTTTATACATGCCCAAAGCACGTCAATTGTCCCTTCCGACATNNCTCTATCTCGTCCTGAAGTATGCCAAAAAGCCAGTTGATACAGGTGCATTTACCACCCATGGGGTGAAAGACATGAAAGACATGTTAGTAGCGGTCCGGGAAGCTTATGGAGAAGACCTCTCCAAAAAGCCATTGGCTGTGTTTGATGTCTGCCCCTCCCCTCCACTGATGTGGAGTGAACAGACCGCTCAACATCTTATAGATTGTGCGCACTTTGATATTCCTGCCGAGTACGTCTCTATGCCTCTCGCGGGGGCTACGGGACCGGCCAGTATCGCAGGTGCGCTCGTCCAACACACTGCTGAAACACTGTCAGGAGTGATCCTTAGTCAGTTGACCAAAGCTGGTGCACCCGTGATTTGGGGCGGCTCACCTGCAGTCTTCGATCAACGAGAAGGCACCACACCTATGGGTGCTCTTGAAACGATGATGATCGACTGTGCTTATGCTGAGATCGGGAAATCGCTTGGATCTGGATTCCCAACACACGCATATATGGGACTTTCAGATGCGAAGACTATTGATGCTCAAACTGGGTTTGAAGCCGGTCTAGGAATTCTTTTGGCGACACTTGCAGGTATAAATGCCGTTGCAGGTCCTGGGATGCTAAATTTTGAGAGTTGCCAGAGTTTGGAAAAACTTGTGATTGATAATGAGATCTGTGGCATGGCGCAACGATTTGTAGAAGGAGTCGAAGTTACCGAAGAATCCTTGGCAGTGTCTCTCTTCAAGCAGGTCGGCCCACACGGTAATTTTCTTACAACATCTCACACCTTAAAATGGTTTAGAAGAGATCAGTTCCTCCCTTCAGAGATTATTGACCGAAAAGATCTACAAAAATGGAATCAAGATGGAGCACTGACTATAACTGACCGAGCTAAAAAACAAGTTACTGAAATCCTAGCCGCTCATAAACATGAACCATTACCTGACGAATGCAACAAACAACTCAAAAAAATCATGAGGAGCGCAGCAGAACAAGTTGGGGTTTCTTCTCTGCCTCATGATCTCTAAGAATTTAGTAACTGGTTCTGTGTTTCTTTAGACACCAACTTGAGAAACTGTTGTTATCCAACATAAAGTACTTGATATTCATATGAAAATTTTTAACGGACTTCTAGAAATTAGTAATACTGAGTTGCAATGAAAGAAAAATCCTCCTTTCCCGATTCAATCCATTCAGATCAGTTACGTGAAGTTGTTCAAGAAAAAGAGGCTGAAATTCTTACTGAAATTTTAGAAGCCAAAAGAGAACGCTCACAAATGATTAAAAAAGCCAAGAAAAAAGCTGAATTCCTATATCAGGAAAAATTAAAAGAGTTCGAGGCTAAAATTAAAGATGCAGAGGAAAAACTTCAAACTCGAATAAATGAAATAATGAAAATGTTAGAACGGCGTGAGAAAGAATATTTAGAGCAAATGGAAGAATATTGGAAGAAAAGTAAAGAAAAAGCGCTTAATGCGAGCTTAAAGCGAATCTTACCGTGATTTTATGATAGAAACAATGTATTCGGTTCAGATCATTGGATTAAAAGAAGATTATTTCAGGATCCTCCGATTTATACGATACCTTGGTATTTTGCATTTAAAACGAGATATTACGTCAGCTCCCCCTGAAGTTGAGTTTTCGGATTTATCACTAAAGAGAGATCATAATAAACTCCAAGATAGAGAAACACGGCTAACAAGCTTAATTTCTAACTTGATCGGGGGAGAAAAATCGGAAGAGGCTTTAATAAAAGCCGCAGAAGAATATGAGAACCTATCAGTCTTAGAGTTAATAAGAAAAAGTGATGAAATAATCGATCAACTCGCTCCAGAGTTATTAGAAATCGAAAGAACGCAAAGAATACTTAAAGCCCGCCAAGAACAGCTTACAGACTTTGAGGATACTTTTCGTAAGGCTCAGGAGTTGGTTGAACGGATAAAACAAACAGCGCAAACGGAAGTCCTATTACTAATTCTAGATCGAAGAGGTGATACCTCCCTTGCGGAGTTTGAACGAAAAGTCGCGCAGATTACTGAAGATCAATATCAGCTACAATTTCGCTCTCTTGATGAAAATTACAACGCCGTACTAGTTATTTTTCCCAAAGACTTCTGTACAGACATAGAAGCCCTATTATATGGATATCGAATCAGTCAACTATGGTTACCTGAGGATTTAAGAGGCCTACCATTTCAAGAATTGCCTGAAAGGGCTCAACAGATTCAAGAACGTTATCAAACACAAATATTAGCTGGTGATGAACGGAAAAACGACTTGAAAACAAAATTTACTCACCAATTAATACAGTTACGTAATGAAACACGATTCCGAATCACTGGACTCAAATTACTTTTGAATTCATTTTCCACGGACACTATTTTTCGAATTGACGGATTTGTGCCAGAAAAATTCATCAAGGAGTTCGAGGTCCAGCTACAGGAGGCTTTTGGAGCAACAGTCACAATTCACAAGGAAAAAGCAACCACAAATGCACCAATCTTACGTACAAACCCGCCACCAATTGAGGCATTTGAAACCCTTACTAATCTGGGTGCTCTTCCTAAATATAAGACCCTTGATCCCACTCCCTTCATATTTGTGTTATTCCCCTTGTTTTGGGGTTTAATGGTTGGTGACATCGCTTATGGAATTATTATTCTGTTTAGTGCATATTATCTTCGAAAAAGAGTGAAGATCGAGGCAGTAAACGCCATAGGGAAGATTTTAATGGTTGCAGCCGTGTGGGCAATATTTTTCGGCTTCTTATTTGGGGAATTTTTTGGTGATCTCGCAATAAGAGCGAATCTTTTGCGTCCAATTTGGTTTGATCGCTTGGCGGATGTTCTACTTTATCTTCAAGTTTCTATTATCATAGGGTTCATTATTGTCAGTTTTGGTTTGGTACTGGGCATTTACAATAATCTACAGCTGAAACAAACTAAAGATGCTATTGCAGATGGGAGTATCCTCATGATATGGGTATTTATCGCAGTGGGTTTGGGTTCATTAGTATTCTATGATAGCACACGCCTCATGTGGTCAAGTATAGCCCTTTGCTTAGTCGCAATTGGTGTCCTTATCTGGGCAATAGGACCAATAGGTATCCTTTCGATGTATTGGCGGTTTTCAAATATTCTCTCCTACGCCAGATTGATGGCGATAGGGATGATCAGTGTTATGATGACATATGTTGCGAATCTCATCGCTATAACAATAAACCCTCTTGCTGGGATCCCATTTGCTATAATCCTCCACCTAATTAATATTATCATTGCAGTCTTAAGCCCTAGTGTTCACGCTTTAAGGTTGAACCTCTACGAGTTCTTTACGCAATTTGAGAAATCTGGAGGAATTCCTTATAGGCCATTTGGGACAAATTGAGGTGAAAAGATGGTTTCAGATATAGGAATCTTTTCCGCTGCAATCACAATTGCAGCTGGAGCTATAAGTACAGCTTGGTCACAAGGTCGGATTGGAGAAGCCGTTGCAGGAATGCTTGCAGAACGTCCCGAAAATGTTGGAATTGGGCTTATCTTAACAGTACTTCCTGAAACTGGTCTTGTTTTATCTTTTGTGATCGCTATAATCCTTTTATTTGTGGTGTAGATAAAGCGATGTCTAAACAACTAGAACAGATCTTCAAAGCTTTAGAAAAAAGTAAACAAGTGAAAATTGAGGCCATTATGCAAGAGACCCAGAATACGGTTGAGCAAATCTATCGTGATTCAACCGACAAAGCAGAACGAGACGGAAAAAAACAATATGAAGCACGGATTAACCACATGATCGAGAATTTCAAACGTCAACTCGCAAAACGACGACAAATATGGTATAAGAAATATAATGAGAAACGATTCACTCTTGTTAATACAGTTCTCAATGAAATTTCTCAAAGAATACAAGAGCTAGACCAACATCCCAATTACAAGAAGATTTTTCAAGCTCTATTAGTGGAGAACATTAAATATCTTAATACAGACTACCGTATTCATGTAAAACCCAACGATGAAAAACTATTGAATGACTTGGAACTACCAGGAACCTATGAAGTAATCCCCGATCTGGAAGAAACAGGGATCCGGCTTGAACTACCCGCTAGAGGGGTAACCATCGAAAATACCTTGGAATCGCGCTTAAAACAACAAGAATTGGAAATAACAGTTGATATTGCTGCGATATTGTTTAAGAGGATGGAGGATGACCCTTGGGAAATTCCACAGGTTATGGATATGTTAATGCGCGAATCCACGGAATGAGAAGCTATTTACTTGAAAAAACTACATATGATGAGATCTTATCACTAGGATCTATTAATGAAATGGTAGATTATCTACGGAAAACCCCATATAGGGAGATCCTCGAAAAAGAATTGCTTTTAAGAGACCGAGTTACTGCAATTGACCGCGCGTTAACGCGATATTTCGCAGATCATTGTAATAAGATTTTAAAATTCACCAAAGGAGAGCCTTACTTACTTTTCAAGTTGCTTTTTTTGCGTTGGGAACTTGAAAATGTCAAATTGTTGATTTATCGAATTATAACAGACAAAACAAATCAAAAAAAATGGAAGGACAATCTTATCCCTTTTAAAGGATACCAAACTGAGACTTTCGAAGCCTTAGAATCAATAAATACTTTGAAAGCCTTTCAAGATTTGTTAGCTACACGGCGATCCCCCTTGGTAGATGTTTTACGCGACCTGAGTAAAATTGGAACTGATAAGTTACAGGTAGAAAGAATTGAAACTGCTTTTGACAACTATTATTTTGAACATATTGCCAATACTTTGAAATCCATAAATGTCTCAAAATCGCTGCGAACCTTTAATCAAATGATTTCTGCAGAAATCGAATTTAAAACCATTCGAACGGCATTAAGGCTTCTGGTACTTTCGACGCGAGAAAAAATCCCTTCAGAACTAAGTATAAGAGATTACTTTATCCATGATGGAACAAATAAACAAGTCGAGACGTTGATCAAAGCCCTTCAATCAAAAAAGTTAGATGAAACCTATGCAATCTGTCTCAAAAGCAGTTATGGTAAATTCTTACCTCCTAATTTATCTAATGAAATTATTAGCGCTCAATTAGATAAAATTGAACTCAAGTTAGAAAATGAATTCATTCAACGTCAAATTCGAAGTACAAAAAAGAAATATCAGGGAATTGGGTTGGGATTGGCCTTCTATTGGCAACTTGTTGCCGAAGTTCGCAACCTTCGGTTTTTAAGTCAAGTTATATTCTCAGACTATCCCCGAACAGAAGCAAGGAGGTTCTTGATATTTGGCTGACCGACTTATCTTTATAATGCCCCCAGAACATGCTTTAGGTTATGAATTGGCTGGGGCTGAAGTTTATCAGGAAAGTGATCCTCAACAGGCGGTGAAATTAATTGCTCAACTAGCATCAGATCCCAATATTGGACTGATTGCAGTTCCTGATCATTTCTATAAAGCCCTAGATTCATCATTTTTGAAAAGACTTGAATTAAAAATGAAACCAATATTAATTCAGGTACCACTTGCAAGACACGTGGCAGAACCAATTGATGCTGTCCTATATGTTCGGGAAGCGATCAAACGTGCAGTAGGTTATTATCTTAGAATTGGTATGGAGTGACATGAATGAATAGAGGACAGATCACTCGCATCATCGGACCAGTTGTTTTTGCGGAAGGCCTGAGAGGAGCAAAAAAGAATCATATTGTACTAGTGGGAGAGAAGGAACTCCTTGGAGAGATTGTCCAAATTAAAGAAGGAACTAAAATCATTCAAGTTTATGAGGAAACTTCTTCATTGTCAATAAACGAACCTGTTATCGATTTAAAACACCCTTTAACAGTTAGGTTAGGACCTGGGTTGCTTAGTGGAATTTTTGATGGGATTCAACGTCCACTTGAGCGAATAAAAGCAAATTTCATAGAGACAGGGGTGAAAGAGGCAGCATTGCCACAAAACAAACAATGGCATTTTATTCCACATATTAAGCCAGGTGATAAATTATACGGTGGAGAATCCTTAGGAATCCTAAAAGAAACTCCCTTAATCGATCATAATGTCCTAGTTCCTCCACAAACCTCTGGTCAAGTCAAGGAAATTGTCCCAGAGGGAGATTATTCAATAGATGACGTAATTGCTACATTAGAATCCGATGAGGAGCTTTATTTGTACCAAGACTGGCCTGTTCGTGTACCGCGACCATTCCGTCGTCGTATCTCCACATTACGGCCATTTATTACTGGTCAGCGAATTTTAGATTTTTTCTTCCCAGTAGTCGAAGGAGGAACTGCTATCATTCCCGGCGGCTTTGGAACTGGGAAAACCATTCTTGAACGAACTCTTGCTAAGTATTCTTCAACAGATATAATGATATTAACTCTCTGTGGTGAACGTGGAAATGAAACAGTAGAAACGTTAGAAAGTTTTCGTAATTTAGAAGATCCTAAGACGGGACATCCTATGAGTGAACGGACTTGCATCATTGCAAATACGTCCAATATGCCAGTAGCTGCCAGAGAAGCATCCATTTATTCAGGGATCACTATCTCAGAATTCTACCGGGATATGGGTTATCGTGTCTCAATGTTAGCTGATTCCACATCCCGCTGGGCTGAGGCATTACGTGAAATTTCAGGACGTCTTGAAGAAATCCCTGGAGAAGAAGGATATCCTTCCTACCTCCCGAAACTAATTGGCCAATTTTATGAACGCGGAGGAAGTATAGAAACACTTAGTGGGTCTGAAGGCAGTCTCAGCATTGTAGGAGCCGTGTCTCCTCAAGCTGGAGATTTTTCCGAACCTGTTACACAGTATAGTTTGCGAGTGGCTAATGCGTTATGGGCTTTAGATACAGAACTAGCTCGCAGTCGGCACTATCCTGCAGTGAATTGGCATCTAAGCTTTACAAGATATACGAGAGAAGTCATACTATACATGAAAGATCGCATTGCTCAAGATTGGGGCGAGACCCGACAACAAGTACAGGAAATTATGCAAACAGAAGAAGAGCTAGAGCGGATAGTACGATTGTTAGGAAAGGAAACGCTCTCAGAAAGCCAAAAAGGATTACTTCTAACGGCTGAATTGATAAAGGAAGGATTTCTTCAACAAAATGCCTTTTCCGAATATGATGCTTTCAGCTCGTCAGAAAAAACATACCAAATGGCAAAAACTATCTTAGTAGCTCATGAACTGATTCAAAAGAAAGTATCGAATCAGAATTATATGGTGGAGGATCTTCAACAAGCACCTTGGATTGCAGAGATTAAACGGATGAAAGAACGAGATCTTGAAGGAATCCTTCACTTGAGAAATCAACTCCTCACACAATTCTGACAATGAAATGGAGTTTTTTAGGCAATGAAAAAAACGAAAGGAATGTTTCAGTACCAGACAACATATCAAATTCAAGGATCAATCATCTTTTTGCGAAATATCGAGGATGTTGCCTATGAAGAAGTTGTTACAATCCACCTCGATAATGGGGAGGCTAGGACAGGACAGGTTCTTCAAGCAGATAAAAATGCGACTATAATCCAAGTTTTTGAAGGAACCGAGGGAATGGAAACTGTAGAAACAAAAGTTGTATTTACAAAAGATGTGTTTACAGTCGGTGTTTCCAAACAAATGATCACACGTACAATGAACGGACTTGGGNNCCCGGAAAAGCTCGTTCCTGTTTCTGGGAGTCCTCTCAATCCGGTGAGGCGAGAACCATCCGAAAATTTTATTGAAACTGGGATTTCTGAGATTGATGGATTGAACTCGCTTATTCAAGGTCAGAAATTACCAATTTTTGCTGGACCTGGCCTCCCAACAAGTGAGTTGGCAGCTCGTATTGCTGTTCAATCGCGGATACATGGTACTGAAACTGAATTGTCCGTGATTTTTGCTGGTATGGGAATAACTGAACGCGAAGGTTCTTATTTCCGAAAGACGTTTAAAACGGCTTCTACAGCTAATATAGCCTTCTTTTCCAATTTTGCTCAAGATAGTATTGTAGAACGCCTATTAACTCCACGAGTCGCCTTGACATTTGCTGAATACCTTGCTTATGAACTTGAATTTACAGTATTGGTAATCCTCACAGACATGCTCAATTACTCCGAAGCCTTGAGAGAAATTTCCGCAACTCGCGAGGAATTTCCTGGACGTCGTGGATACCCTGGATACCTTTATACGGATTTAGCGTCGATTTATGAACGGGCTGGAAGACTGACAGAAAGCGAGGGAAGTATTACTCTTATCCCAATAGTGACCATGCCAAATGATGACATAACTCATCCTGTTCCGGATCTCACGGGCTTTATCACCGAAGGCCAACTGGTTTTATCTCGTGATTTGTATAATAAGCAAATATTCCCTCCTTTGAATCCTTTACCTAGCTTGAGTCGATTAATGAATGCTGGAATTGGGAAAGAAAAGACCCGAGAAGACCATCCAAGTGTAGCCAATCAACTATACGCCGCTTATGCGAAGGGAACCCAATTCAGACAAATAGCTTCCATCACGGGCAAAGAATCACTTTCTCCACACGAAATTCTCTATCTCGAATTTGCAGACCAATTTGAACGCAAATTTATTCATCAGGGTGAAGACGTTCGATCAATCGAGGCAACTCTGAATCAAGGATGGAAAATGTTAACCCTTCTGCCTAAAGCTGACCTCAACCGGATTCCTCAAAGCTATATTGAAAAATACTATTCAGGTGATTGAAATTTCACTCCTGAAAAAGACAAAAGTGGATTTACAGCAAAACAAGAATCTGCTTGAATTGGCTGATAGTGGACGTGCGTTGCTCGAAGATCGATTAGGCACTCTCCTCACCGCCTTCAACATGCATGCGCGCGATCTTCTAGCTATTCGCCAAGATCTGGTGAGTCTTACCCGCGAAGCTGCGCGTCACCTCATTCTAGCCAAATCTTTTGATAAACAGCTACTTGAGCGGCTTACACTTCTATCAACAAAAAAATATCAAGTAATTGTTCAAACAAGGAATATCGGGGGCGTTAACGTCCCAATCCTACAACCGGATATTAAATTAATTGCACGTTTCCCCTATAGTACTTCTTCAGAGCGAATTAACAAGATGATTGATGCTTATGATAGCTTAATTGATCTGATAATTGATTTGGCGACAAAAGAAAGCATGGTAATGCGATTGGGACGCGAGATACAAAAGATACGGACACGATATAATGCCTTAGATGAAATTTTGATCCCGGAATTGAAGCAACAAATTCATGAGATTGAATCTACTTTGGAAGAAAAAGAACGTAATGAATTCTACAAACTCCGATTGTTTTTGAAGAAAAAAGAAATTCAAGTGGATTCAAATCGTGATAAAATTCCTTTCTAGATTGTCACTCCTATTCAGTATATTCAAATCCATTTGATAAGGGAATTTCTTCATAGTATTAGATTAACAATTACTTCTTGTTCTGAGAAACTTGTTGTGTCTTGTCCATTATTGCACGTGCTGCTCTCACTCCACTGGTGGCGGCTTGAACTAGCGAACGGGTTATACCGGCTCCATCTCCAACAGCATAAAGATTGGATATCTCCGTTTCAAGATTTTTGTCCACTTGGTAACGCGCTGAATAGAACTTCACTTCTGCTCCATACAACAATGTATGCTCACTTGCTATGCCTGGTAGGACTTTATCTAAGGCATCCAACATCTCTAGGATATCCACTAGATAGCGATGAGGAAAGACGAAACTAAGATCCCCTGGAACTGCGGTTTTCAAAGTTGGCTTTATACTGCTTCGCTTGATTCGCTCCGGAGTGGATCTTCGCCCCCGTCTTAAGTCAGCTAAGCGCTGAACAATGACTTGCCCCCCTGATAATGTATTTGCTAGTCTTGCAATATACTTTCCATATCCAATTGGGTCGCGAAACGGATATGTGAAGCGTGTACTAACCAGTAGTGCGAAATTTGTATTATCCGTCTTTTTGTGGGCATAACTTTGCCCATTGACCGTCACGATGTCTCTATAGCTTTCAATCACGACTTCTCCATTTGGACACACACAAAATGTGCGGATCATGTCATCAAACGTCTTCGAGTAGTACCTAAACTTGAAATCATACAAGATATCTGTTAAGGGGTTAGTTATAGCTGCAGGCACTTCGACTCTGACGCCAATATCCACAGGGTTGCTTTGAGTCTCTATATTGTGCTTTTCAGCTATCGTTTGGAGCCATTCTGCCCCCTCTCGTCCTGTCGCAAGGATTACAGTATTTCCATGAATAACTTCCCCGTTTTCAAGAACTATACCTTGAACTGTCCCATTCCGAAGGAGAAGATCGTTGATAGGTTTCTCGAAATAGATCTCTATCTTTGTGGAAAGAAAATCCTCCATCGCTTTTAGAANNTGGCGCACACGGGATGGGATTAGTTCCAACCCGGCCGGTGTAGCTTTTCTTTGAATTTGCTCATATTGGCTACTGCTTATGCTGAATATTTGTTCATCAGGGACGCCAAAGTCTAAAAAAATTCCTTCAACATAATTTATGAGGTCGACAAGCTCTTCTTCGTCTATATGATCCCCTAACCATCCACCGACATGGGGAACTAAAACTAGTTTTCCATCGGAAAATGCGCCTGCTCCTCCCCAACCAGACAGCATCGCGCACGGTTTACAGAAGACACATTTTTGGGTCTTAAAAGCTGGACAATTGCGTTCTGAGAGAACCCGCCCCTTCTCAAACAGAGCAACATGCAGAGTGGGATCTAATTGAACCAATTCATATGCAGCAAAGATACCTGCAGGTCCTGCTCCTACAATTATAGCGTCATAGTTTTGTTTGCTACTCACTATATGTCCCTTCGTAACCTTCAGACAATCCCGAGTTATTTCCAATCATATGACCGAGTTCTTACAGGACAGCGTCCGTTCTTGTAATTCCATATGGTTCTATAGATTGGGGCATTGCCAACCATATAAGAAGCCGGTTTATATTTAAAGTTCTTTCATAAGGAGCTTATCTGAAATTAAACGCTCATTTGAAGAATGCTTTAAACGGTATAATTCAATTGATGCAACCGATTCTATAAATGGTGATTTAATGTTGAACAATTTACCTGAAGAAGTTGTGCAACTGGTACACCTCCTTGAGGCAACCAATAACTGGCTAAAAACGAGAAATTTTCCGAAAAACATGCTAAGCAATTCAGATAGACGCGTTTTTGTTGATAAACTCCAAGGCATCATTGCTGCAACTCAATCATTAAAATACCTATAAAATGCTGTCTTAAAAGGCCTAATATAAGACCGCTACGAGGGTTATAAGTCGATGACGATCCAAATTCAGAGACCCTACAAAATGCGGTAAAAACGATGAAAAGCAACCAACGCACAGATCTCGGGATTCTTTTCCTCGCAAATACTACCATTCACATGGGAAGAACCTATATCCTCCCAACTATTCTCATTGAACTTTCTAGTGATTTTTTTCTTTCTTTACTTCAACTAAGTGTATTAATAACGCTGATTCAAGCTGTCGAAGCCATTTCGATGCCACTCAGCGGTCATGTTTCAGATCGATGGAGCAGATCGTTTTCTATTCCAATAAGTCTCCTATTATACGGATTTTTACTGAGTTTGATCGGAGTTTTAGGGAGGAGGAGTTTCCATATCTTCATAGCAGCGCTTATGTTTATAGGAGTTTTGGCTGGATTTTACCATACAGCAGCAATTTCTTTAATTTTAGATCTTTTTGACGAGAAAAAAAGAGGAAAAGCTCAGAGTGTCCATGGCTCTGGGGCTCGCATCGGTTCTGCGATAGGACCGACTCTTGTAGGAATCATCTTTCTCGCAAGACGTCCATGGTCTGATGTTTACTTAGTACTTTCAATCCCGGTTATCTGTATATCCATCCTTCTTTTTTTTAAGCGAGTAGGAAAGAATATTGAACAATCTAGAGCCAACTTAAATCAAATTGATAATTATGGGGGTCTATCTCATAAATCTGAGACAACGATGATCCTCAGTGCCCTTTTACTTCTCACAGTTGTTAGAGCAANNAGATGATTTCCTTCATTCTCCCAACATATCTCACTACGCAGGGTCATAGCCAAGCAACTGCCGCTTTTCTTTTTGGTTGGATAGCAGTGAGTGGCATTCTAGGGGTTCTTTTCGGGGGGTACTTAGCGGATAGAATTGGTCCACTCCGATTTTTGATGCTAGCCTATGCATTCCAAGGAGCAACCATCGCTCTTCTCGTAGCCACTAGTGGGACTAATATGATTTTCTTGTCAGCTTTTATCTTCGGTATCACAACAAGCACCACTTTTCCTGCAATTCTCAGTCTATTGGCTCGGTATTCCCCAATGTATCGGAGAGGAATTGCCTATGCAATGACAGGTGTTCTTCCTGCTACGTTAAGGTCGATTGCACCAACCATTGATGGATTTCTTGCCGAAAAACAATCAATGACTCAGATTTTTGGGCTTGGTATAGCTCTAGCTTTTATAAATATGGCCCTGATGCCATTATTAAGACGAGAAGAACAAAAAGTCTGATTTATCACCAAGAATTAGGGTTTGAAATGTTAATTCTCTCCCTAATAAGTATTGGGTATTTTTTTAATGGGTTTAAAACATGATACGGATTAACTAGGCTTATTACTGAAGCGAAAATGACTTACAACTTCAATATTGAAATTGAATTAGGAACTCTCATAAATGACCGTTGCTTTAGATTTAAGTGTGGATTATTAAAGATCTACTCTCAACGAGATTCCAAGCCTATTGAAGTTTGTCTCAAACAATAAGGGAGATGTAAGCTTCTATGAATGCCGAAGAACGCTTTTGGGAACTTGAACAAGAATTCATCTCTAAATTAATAGAAAAGGATCCACTTGCAGCATCTTATTTAGGCAAACACCAGCCTTACGACTGGCATCTCCCTGATGGGGGAGGAGAACTTCACCGTTGGCTAGTTCAACTCCTGAATGAAACCCTAGAGAAAGGAAAACAATTAAATTATAATGACCTAGGCGACGATGCTCGAAGGGAGTTGAAAGCTCTTGAGTTTCTTTACAAACTTGAGAAGTTCAAATTTGAGGACCATCAGAAGTGGCAAAAGAACCCGGAGCCATTTGAAAACCTGTCAAGCGCTCTTTTCCTTATGTTGACCCGCGATTATGCCCCATTCGAAGAACGGATTGCAGCAATCACCTCACGGTTAAAAGAAGTTCCCCGTTACTTATTACAATTCAAAACTCGATTCCAAAATACAAGACCGGTTAAATTATGGACAAAACTTGCAATTGAAATCGCTAAATACCAATCAATCTTCTTGGAAGCGATTCTTTCTGCCGCTAGAGGTCGTGTTTCAAAACAGAAGCTAATAGACTTGGAACACGCTATAGAAACCACATCACCGGCAATCGCGGAATTTATTGACTGGCTAAAACAACAATTGCCAACAGCTGTGGAAGAGTGGTCCCTTGGTAAGAATAAATTCGAAAAACTGATGACAATTCGTAATCTGGGCCTTTCTATTGATGAGATCCATGAATTAGGCTGGAAATACTTACACAACTTAAAACGCGAACGAACGCGTCTTGCCAAGCAAATTGCTCCCAACTTGTCCGAAGCTGAGGTAATTCACCGTATTGAGTCCCACCATCCAGCTTCCTTTAAAGAAGCACTCGCGTTCACACGACAGCAAATGAAACAAGCCCGGGAATTCATCATTGCCCATGACCTGGTATCTATTCCTGAAGGCGATGAATTACGAGTTGAGGAGACCCCCGCTTTTCTTACACCTTTAATCCCCTTCGCTGGCCTTTTTCCTCCAGCAAAATATGATTCGCGCCAGATTGGAACCTACATTGTTACGCGACCAGAACTCCAGAACTTAGGTAAACATCTGAACTACGCAGATATTCCCGG
>JABAOC010019753.1_pt2 | contig 24632 bp, 29 predicted proteins | sample 7062161 | NCBI WGS metagenome assembly JABAOC01 (sample SAMN14538625, study PRJNA623070) | marine sediment metagenome | biome: marine biome [ENVO:00000428]; feature: marine pelagic biome [ENVO:01000023]; material: deep marine sediment [ENVO:00002113] | place: India: Gulf of Khambhat ... | reverse complement strand
GGATCGGTGGTTTGGATGTCGTAGTCGACGGGCTCAGTCATGGGCCAGAAGCCTATGCCCGACCCCATTAGGAAAGGAGGTATCTCCTTTACGACGGGCACTACCAGCTTTCCGTCGGCCACCTCGATGCTCATGGACTCTAGGAGCCTGGGCGAGCACTTGTTCACCCTCACATCCTCGAATCCCTTAATCTTGAGGCCCACGCCGAAGGCCTTCACCATGACCTTGTCCCCTATCGCAAGGTTCTCTAGGTCCCCGTCGCCGAACCAGACCAGGTCGTCGATGCCAGCGTGCCTCCCCGTGTAGACCCCCTTAGCCCCCTTTCCCTCGCCAGAGACAACGGCGGCCTCGTTGCCGATGCAGCTCAGGATGGCTAGGGCGCACTCGCTCGGGTTGGGCTTCTCCTTTCCCCTAATAGTCACCCCAGGCTCGACGTGGTCGCCGGATGCCCACCCGAAGCAGGGATCCCCTACCTTCAGGTTGTACTTGATCCCTCCCATGCCGAGGGATAGCTTGGGGGCCCCGTCCCACTGGGCCCTGTAAGTGACGCTGGCGGGGGAGACTATCTCGCCTAGGACTCCTACCTTGAGGAGCCTGTCCTTGTTAGTCTCCATCGTCTCAGCCCCCTCCCAGCCCCAGGTAGTTGCCTATGTTAGCCTTCACGTCGAGCCTGGGCTCCAGCTCGCCCCCCTTGCTCGTGAAGAGGACTGTGACGCCTATCCCTTGCCCCATGCTCCTGCTGGCTCCGCATGAGACGACCCCCACGGTGGCCGCCCCCTCGTAGTAGCCCCTGCCCCAGGCGCTGAGGATGTCCCTCAGCATCACCACGTCGCCTAGCTTCAGGTCCTTGAGTTCATCGACGGCGTCGGGGGACTGGGTCATTATGTCCCAGTTGCTTGCCTCGGCGGGGGCACCGCCCGAGCCCTGTCCGACGTACTCGGCAGGCACCACCTTGGTCACTGGCACGACGATCTTGCCTCTTTCCTCATCAAGTCCCATCGTCTCTAGTAGTTGGGGAGACAAGCCCACGACCCTTACGTCGAGGTAGTCGATGAACCTCAGCCCCACACCCGTCGCCCTCACCTGCACCTTGTCGCCTATGGCGAGCTTTTCCAGGGCCCCTTCGTCGAAGTGGATCACCACATGGTGGCTCCTGTCGGGCTGGTAGCCTACTTTGCCAACTACTATGCCTTTAGAGCCCTTGGCCTCGCCTCCGAAGACCTTTACCTCGTTTCCTATGCAAGAGAGGTTCCTGAAGGAGCCCTTCTCCCCGTCCTCGCCAGTCCCGTCGGCGGAGACGCCGGGCTCGACCTTCTCCCCCCAGGCCCATCCGAAGCAGGGGTCCCCCACCTTGACGTTGTAGACGATGCCACCCCTGCCAACGCCCACCGTGGGCTCCCCGTCCCACCCCGTCATGTAGGAGCCCTCCACGGCCGGGTGGGTTATCTCCCCCACCACCGCCACCTCAAGGAGGCTCTCCCTATTAGTCCTGAGCAAACCGAACACCTGACGGAAGTCTACGCCGTAAACCTATTTTTAACTTGCCGGAGTCTAACTGGAGGTTTAAATATGGGATTTCACACCCCATAGTTAAAAGATCTAAAAGGGCAGAAGGGAATGACCATGTCGAGATCTAGGGAATACGACTCTGCGATCACCATCTTCTCCCCCGAGGGCCGGATATACCAGGTCGAGTACGCACTTGAGCTGGTCAGGAGGGGAGCCCCCGTGGCGGGGGTCGCCTCTAAGGAGGGAGTGGTCCTTGCAGCCAACGAGACCACCGATAGCAAGCTCGAGGACCTTAAGGAGTCGAAGAAGATCTACGAGCTGGACGATCATGTTGGGGTGGCGATGGCTGGGCTGAGCCCCGACGCCCGGGTCCTCGTGAGGGAGGGCAGGCTCCAGTGCCAGAGCCACCGCCTCACCTACGACGAGCCGATAGACGTGGAGTCCCTGACCAGCTCTGTGGGGGACCTCCTCCAGCAGTACACTCAGAACGCAGGCGTCCGCCCCTTCGGGGTGAGCATAATATTCGGAGGCGTAGACGCGACGGGCCCACGCATATTCACGATCGACCCGAGCGGCTCATACAGGGGGTACAGGGCAGCCGCCATCGGGCGCAAGAGCGATGAGGCGAGGAAGCTTCTTGAGGAGAAGTACAGGAGCGACATCTCCCTAGACGAAAGCATATCCCTTGCCGTGGAGGCAGTAAAAACCGCCTCCGAGGGAGAACTAACTGCCGAAAAGATAAAGGTAGTCGTAATCCCGACTAGCACCAAGACCTTCAGGTGGCTAGAGGAAGAGGCGATCAAGAAATATCTATAGTACATCCACGATTCTCGCTAATATTATATAATTTTGTATTCCGATACCCAGTCTTTAGAAGTATTTGAGGTACCCCTGATGCTGGAAAAATCGGCTATAATTCTCTCGGGTGGCGGTTCGACCCGCATGAAGGGGGACAAGGGGCTGCGGGTGCTTTGCGGTGCGCCCCTCGTTAACCACGTAGTCAACAGGGTCTCGACCATGGTCGAGGAGGTCATCGTAGTGGTGGGCTCAGAACGTCAGAAGCAGAGATACGTCAGGATAATTAGACCCCCCGCGGAGGTCATCGTGGACAGGTACAGTGGGGGTTCGCCTCTGGTCGGCGCCATCACAGGCTTCGAGCACACCAAGGCTCGCTACGCCCTGGTCACAGGAGGCGACACCCCTCTGTTCTCAGGGAAAGCCGTGCAACTGCTGTTCGATGGGGCCGAGGGCCACGACGCCTCTACCTTCCTATGGCCCAACGGTTGGATAGAGCCCCTGGCAGCAGTTTACGGGGTCGAGCCTTCCCTTAAAAAAGCTCTTGGGTTCTACTGGGAAGGAGACCTGAGGCTGAGGTCTGTGCTCAGGGCCATGCCCCGCGTGAACCTCATTCCCCTCGACCGGTTGCGGGAAATAGACCCCGAGCTCCTGACGTTGTTCGATGTGGATACTGAGGAGGCTCTACTGGAAGCTGAAAAGAAGCTGAAATAAAAGGGGATAGAGGCTTATGCCTCTTCATCGGTTTTTTCTTCTTTCTTTAGGGGTATGTAGGCCGTGAGCACACCGTTGCGGTACTCCGTCGACATCTTACCGGTGTCCAATTCTCTGTCCGGAAGCTTGATGACCGTGTTGAAGTCCCCCGCCGCGACCTCTAGGCCCCCTTCGACGGTGTTCAGCTTTATGTCGGGCTCCTCGACCCCGGGCAGCTCGACATAGAGCCTCACGCCATCCTTCTCTACGCTGATGTCGTAGAGGGGCTCCCTGGGCTCCCTTCGCAGGGGTCTCAGGGGCAGAGGCTCTGGCGTCTGCCTATCGAGGGGCTGAGGGGTCCTGAAGAAGCCCCTGGCTACGAAGCCCTTCATACCCGGGCCCTCTATGGGCTTGAACTCCCAGTCGCCCTCCATCTCTCCGCTCCTGATCCTCTCCTCCAGCGACTCGAAGTCGCTGAAGAAGTCCTCGGTCATCTTCTTCTGCCACTCTTCCATCTCCCTGAATATATCATCGAAGTTCATCCTCATTCCTCCTATAGTTCTTCCAGGATCTCAAGCATCCGCCTCAAGGCCACGCTCATCATTAGGAACTGGGCCTCTCCCCTCTGTGTGGGCCTGTACCTGCCCTCCTCGTCCTTCTCTATCAGTCCTGTCCTGCTGAGCTTTTTAGTGGATTCTGAGACGATCTTCGGGTTCATGCCTAGCTCGTTCATGATCTCCGTAAAGGCCATCGAAAGATCGGAGCGATCGAAGAAGGCCCGCATCATACGCATCCTCCCCTCGTTGGCCAGGGCGCCGAACAGCCGCTCGAATCGCCCAATCTCGTCCTCGAGCTCCTCGAACTCACTCCTCAGGTCCGCCAAGTCCCAGTTCTGTGCATCCAGAGGGACCTCCCAGAGGGTCTCCCCGTCCTTGACAAGCATCAGCTTCAGCATCGCTTTCGATCCCCTTACCATTTGGTAAGTTACTATTTTGTAATTACTGAAAGGTAACTTATAAACGTGTTGGCGTCAGGTTTATCAATTACTCGCATTTCCTATTCAATGAATCCGTATGCCTCAGAAGAAAAGCCTGAAGAAGATGGAGAAGCAGCAGAGCGACAAGGGCAGGGAGGGAAAGGCGGAGAAGACGAGGGCCGACAAGATCATAGGCTCCGTCGACATCCCTGACGTGGACGACGAGGAGTTCATGAGCCAGCTAAAGAGGATGAAGGCCATAACTCCGACGGGAGTGGCGTCCCAGTTCAACCTGAAGGTGAGCATCGCGAACAGGCTGCTCGAGGAGCTTAGGGAGAAGGAGGTCATAGACTTGGTCGCCAAGAGCCACAATCTGAAGGTCTACGCCTTCAGCCAGAACTAGGCTTTCTCGATTATGATCCTGGACCCGCTTCTGACGTCCTTGAAGAGACCAAGGTCGCCCGAGACCGCCCCGACCCTGTTCACGGGGCTCATGGGCACGGTGTCGCTGTGGAAGATGCATAGGGCGTCCCCCCGGGGCCAGTAGGCCATGGTCCCCGCCTCCACCTCCCTCACCGACTTCTCCTCCCCCTTCCTTATACCAACTATGACGGAGATGCCGCCCTCTATCGGATGGGCCCGACCTCTCAGGGGCAGCCTCCTTAGGAGCCTCTGAACAGTCAATGGCGCCATGAACCTGACGAGCTCCCCATCCGCCTCGCCCACCCCCACGACCCTGATCCTTACTGGGACCTTCGAGAGGCCCTCATCCATTTACCAGCCTCTCCGCGTACCTGACTATCTTCTCAGCCACATCGACACCCGTTGCCTCCTTGAGGGCCTGCCAACCTGGGGAGCCGTTGACCTCGAGGATTATGGGGCCGTGAGGGGACTCTATTATATCGACGCCGGAGTAATCCAGGCCCATAACCCGGGTCGCCCTTATCCCCAGGTCGAGGATGTCCTCGGGCACCGGCTCGTCGACCATCCTGCCCCCCTGGGCGACGTTGGTCTTCCAGGTCCCCTCCCCCCTGTACTTGTAGGCGGACCCTATCACTTCGCTTCCTACGACGAATACTCTGATGTCTCGGCCGGGGTTCTTGATGTACTCCTGCACGAGGAGGGGCTGGCTGAGCCTTGAGAGCATCCTCCACGCGTTGTATGCGATGTCCGGGTTGTCGAATCTCAGTATGCCCTTCCCCATCGATCCCAGTATGGGCTTGAAGACCGACTCGCCCATCTCAGCAGAGCGCCTGTAGGCCTCAGTGAGGTTCTCCGTAGTGTAGGTGGTCGCCACAGGAAGACCCGCCGCCGAAAGTGTGTACTGGGTGGCGTACTTGTCTCTGGCCCTCCTGAAGGCGTAGCAGGGGTTTATTAGCCTGATCCCTGCCACCTCCATGTGCTCCATCATGCTTATTCGTCTTGTGAGCTGCTCGCAAGACCCAGGCCCGAAGCTGCGGAGGAAGCAGACGTCTGCGTCGGATATCTCCTGGTCCCCCAGCCAGAACCTGGAACCAGAGGACGACACCTCAGACGAGACCGAGGAGATGCTTCCCACCACCACCTCGTGTCCCAGGTCCTCGGCCTTCTCTGCCAGTTCCTCGCTGTTGGCGCTGGGAGTAGAACCGTATAGCACAAGCACCTTCAAGGAAGGGTCCTCATATCACAACATCTTTGAGCTAAATAAATTTGCTACCATTTTAAATCGTTAAGTGAACTGCGTAACGCATATAATCAATGTATGGTACCCATCCAACTAAATCCGTGTCTCTTGAATAGTGATGGTTTAAAACTACTACGATGGCGACTTTTCAACAATAACTATAAAGCTCTGTTCACTTCTTTAACTGAAGATTATAATGTCCGACGTTAGCCAGCTTCCCCCCAACGTTCAGGAGCGCCTAGCCAGGCTCCAGCAGCTTCAGAACACCCTCCAATCTCTGACGCTTCAGAAGCAGAGGATAGAGATGGAGATGAGCGAGACCGAGAGGGCGCTGAAGACCCTGGAGGAGGTGCCCGAGGGGGCCAAGACGTACAAGTCGGTCGGAGCAATCCTGGTCGAGAAGGAGAAGGAGAAGATCGTTAAGGAGCTTACCGACCGAAAGGAGTTCCTGGAGATGAGGTCAAAGGTGCTGGAGAGGCAGGAGAACAAGACAAGGGAGAGGATAACCAGCCTTCAGGAGACCCTGCAGAAGGAGCTAAACATCCAGGGGATGCCGAGGACCTAGATCGACTATCCCCTCCTCCTGAATAAACCTCCCAGAAAACCGCCACCCCTTTGACTCTCGATGGCCTTCCTCAGCATCTCGTCCCTCTGCTTCAGGGGGGTCGCATCCACGCCCAGCTTGAACATCCTGTTCAGCGTCTCCACCGCGACGAAGGAGCCGCCGTAGTCTATGTTGGACACCAGGTTTGTGGGCACGAGCAGCGACGTCCAGGGTATCTTGCTCCCCAGGCTCTCCTCGAGCATCACCGCGTTTATCCCCGAGACTGCGCCTTCGCTTATCGCCTGAACTCCGAACTCCGCCAGGTTTCTTTCGTCCAAGGTAAACCCGTACACCCTTCTGTCGGTCGGTGGCGCCCCAAAGGGCATCCCCTCTATCGCGACAAACTCCCTAACCCCCTTGTCCTTCACCCACTGAACAAGTCCCTGGGTGACCTCCCAGACGCTCTCAGAGGATATCAGGCTCTCGGTGATCAGAAACAGGAGCTTCTCCTGGTCGTCCGAGTAGACTCGGAACGAGTGGATGGGCCTTCCCTCGATGAGCAGCATCATGGGGGGTATTAGGTCCGACTTCAAGTACGCCCTCTGCTTGAATCCCTTACTACGGACTATGTACATGAGGGCAGTGTTCCCGATGAATCCCGCCCCAGCGAACCCCGTGATGGCTGTGTATCTCCCCTTCTTGAGGGGAGTGGTCTCGACGATCTCCACGCTTCCCAATTCCCTCGCCAAGCTATAGTTAGTTTATTGATTTAAAAAAGCGTCCTTTCTAATCTATATAAAAGGAGAAAAAGGGGAATAATGTTGTAGGGGTTCAAAGCCTTGGAATCTGACGCCGAAAAAATCAGGAGACTCCTCTATGGTCGCATCCTGATACTCTGCCACCACAACGCCGACCCCGACGCCGTCTGCGCGGCCCACGCCATCAAGGGGCTGGCAAAAGCGTTAAACCAATCAGCCGTTGCATCCATCATCCTCCCGGCGGGCGCCAGCAAGATATCGAGGCAGGTGATGAGGGCCCTGGGCATAGAGGCCCAAGAGGATGCCTCCATGGAGAGGGTCAACGCTCTCTTCATAGTGGACACGGGCACCCTGAGGCAACTCGAGGAATGGGAGGGGAGGGTACTAGCCTCCAATGCCCCTAAGGTCTTCATAGACCACCACAACCGAAACGAGGGGGTTGCCCGGCTAGCCACCATATACATGGTCGATGAGGACGCGACCTCGACATGCGAAATAGTTTACAGAGTTTACAGACAGATGGGCATCGTGCCCTCCCAGAACACCGCGAGGGCCCTGCTAACGGGGATGGCATACGACTCGAAGCACTTCACCATAGGGTCTGCTGAGAGCTTCAGGGCGGCCTCCGAGCTCCTTGACATAACTGGCTCGATCGAGGAGATAGTGGCTCTCCTGACTTCTGAGATGGACCAGTCAGAGAGGATAGCCCGTCTCACCGCCGCCCAGAGGATGAGGGTGCACAGGGTCGATGGCTGGCTTATAGCCGCTTCGATACTAAGCTCCTTCCAATCCTCTGCTGCGAGGGCCCTCCTGGGTATGGGCGCTGACGTGGCTGTCGTGGCCGGCGGTGAGAAGGGGAAGCTGAGGGCCAGCATGAGGTCCACGACACAATTTTTCGAAACCACCAAATTACATCTCGGCTATATTGCCCAGAGGTTGGGAGATGAGTTCAATGGCACTGGGAGCGGCCATCCGACGGCGGCCGGAATGAACGCTGTAGGGGACGCGGAAGAGTTCATTATGAGAGCGACGGAGACGATAAAGGAGAAATTGTCCAGCCGTTGACTAGACATCTGAGCCGTTATTTAATTTTGGCGAGGCGGAAATATTCGAGATATAACTAATATATCCGTGTTCCGAATCTAACGGGGATAAATCCCTTGGGCATCGTGGAAGTCAGGGGCCTATGGTACACATACCCCAACGCGTCGTCCCCAGCCCTAAAGGATGTAAACCTCACTATAGACGAGGGGGAGTTCATACTCCTCACGGGGCCGAGCGGCTGCGGGAAGACTACCTTCTGCAGATGCCTGAACGGGCTCATCCCCCACTTCTACAACGGGGAGCTCAATGGAGAGGTCAATGTGGCGAGCCTCTCGACCAAAGACCACCCAACCATGGAGCTGGCCAAACACGTGGGCCTAATCTTCCAGAACCCGGACAACCAGATATTCGCCCTTACGGTGGAGAAGGACGTGGCATTCGGGCTAGAGAACCTGGGCGTCCCCAAGGAGAGGATGGTCGAGGAGATCGAGTGGGCCATGAGGATGACAGGAATCCTCAACCTCAGGGAGAGGGCCACCCACGAACTCTCTGGGGGCCAGAAGCAGAGGCTGACCATCTCATCCATCCTAGCCATGCGCCCAAGGGTCATAGTAATGGACGAGCCCACATCTTTCTTAGACCCGGTTGGGGCTGAGAAGATCTTCGAGGTTCTGGACGCCCTGAACCGGGACCATAGTATGACAATAATCCTAATCGAGCACAGGATGGACCTGGCGGTCAAGCATGTTAACAGGGTGATAATATTCAACGAAGGAGAGGTGCTGGACGACGGCCCCCCTGAAAAGATCTTTTCTAAAGAAGACACAAGGCTAGTCGGAGTAGGCATACCCAGGATCGCGGATCTCGCCAAGCGCCTGAGTAAGAGGGGCCTGAAATTCAACAGGCTACCCATGACCCCAGAAGAGTTCTATAAAGACATAGTACCTCAGCTTCCGAGGGGGGCCGAGAAAACCCAGACCCAGGAGCCTGTGACCCATAAGCCTAGTGAGTTCCTATTGAAGCACCACGAGGATCCCATCCTGGAGGTAAAGGATGCCTACTACACGTACCCCAGCGGAGTCCAGGCCCTCAAGGGCGTCTCTATCAGCGTCGATCGTGGAGAGTTCGTGGCGATCATGGGGGAGAACGGCGCGGGGAAGACGACCCTCGTCAAGCATTTCAACGGCCTCCTCAAGCCCCAGAAGGGGCAGGTCTTCCTCGACGGCGTCGATGTCTCAGTGGCGACAGTCGCGTCCCTGGCCAGGAAGCTTGGGCTGGTGTTCCAGAACCCCGACGACCAGCTATTCGCCGAGGACGTGGAGGAGGAGATAAGCTTCGCCCTAAAGAACTTCGGCTTCGAGAAGCCTGTGATAGAAAAGAGGGTGGAGTGGGCACTCAACCTCCTAGACATAGGCAAGTACAGGAAGTCAAGCCCCTTCATCCTCAGCGGCGGTGAGAGGAAGAGGGTGGCCCTCGCCTCTGTCTTGGCCTGGGACCCCGATGTGGTGGTCCTGGACGAGCCCACGATCGGCCAGGACTATGCCCAGAAGGAGAAGCTCAGGCACTTCCTCATGCAGCTGAGGACCCAGGGAAAGACGACCATCATAGTGACCCATGACGTGGAGTTCGTTGCCGAGAGCAGGCCCAGGATAGTCCTGATGGCGGATGGCAGGATAGTGGCGGATGGAAAGGCGGAGGAGATAATGACGGATCGGGATTCCCTCAAGAGAGCTTCCGTCTCCCCCCCCGAGATAACCAAGCTTTTCTCTAAACTCAAGGACTACGGTCTCCCTGAGGACGTGCTGGACGTGGGAGAGGCGTCCGATCTCATCTTGAGGAGGCTGAAGGAGGTGGAGGCATGAGCCTTCTAGAGGGCCTCAGGTTCAGCAGGGGGGACTCCCCGATCCACCGACTCGACCCACGGGTCAAGTTCCTACTCATCCTCGTGATCTTCGCGGTGGCTATAATGTTCCTCGACCTCGTACCCCTAGCCGTCGTATTCCTCATGCAACTCCCCATCGTCTATGTCGCGAAGATCGGGAGGGAGTGGTTGAAGACCCTAAAGGGGGGCCTCTTCTTAGCTGTGATAATATTCGTTACGAACCTGCTCTCGTTCTACTTCTTCCAGGGGCGCACCATAACAACTGACATGGTCGAGTACTCCCTATCCCTCACATTGAGGTTCATCGCATTGATCACGTCTTTCTCCATATTCTTCCTCACGACCTCACCGGACAAGCTGAGCCTAGCGCTTGAGAAGGCAAGGATACCCTACGAGTTCAACTTCGCCTTCATCACCGCGGTGAGGTTCGTTCCTGTGCTCGCCGACGAGGCCCAGTCCATCATAGACGCCCAGAGGTCTAGGGGCCTAGAGCTGGACAAGGGCAACCTGCTCACCCGGGTAAGGAAGTACATACCCATCCTTCTTCCCCTAATCATAAACTCGATAAGGAGGAGCCTGGAACTGGCTGAGGCGATGGAGTCTAGGGCCTTCGGGGCGACGGATAAGAGGACCAACCTATACGAGTTGAAGATGACGAGCACTGACTACGCGGTCCTCATACTATCCCTAATTATGCTGGGAATCGCGATCTACGCCCGTTTATTCCTGCCTCCTTTTCCGAGGCTCCTCCCAAGCAGGGTAATTGTGTAATAAACTCCCATCGTATTCTTTTCGGAAACGTTTAAATAATTACTAGTAGGATATCAGCCGATATCAATATATATAATAAGGGTGATGCTATGGAACCCCGCAAGGTACAGAAAGTCGGGTACTCGACGCTCTCAGTCTCCATCCCCATGAACTGGGCCAAGAAGATGGGCATCAAGAAGGGTGACCTGGTCTTCATCTCGGAGGAGAACGACGGCGCTCTCAGGCTCACCCCAGAGCCCAGCAAGGCGGAGGACAGCACAGTGTATGTCGTAAACGTCGACAGGTGCGACAACACCAAGATTCTGGAGAGGGTCATCGTCGGAAGCTACGTCCTCGGGAGAAACATGATCAGGGTGGAGTCCGAGAGGCGGCTGATGAGGGAGCAGATAGAGAGCATAAGGAACGTGACCCAGAGGCTCCTAGGGATCGGCATAATAGAGGAGAGCGACCGCCACCTGCTCCTCCAGTGCTCCATAGACCCTAAGAACTTCCCCCTCGAGACTGTGATCCGGAGGCTGTATGTGATCACCTCCATCATGTTCAAGGAGTCCATCGACGCCCTCATAGACGGTGACACGGAGCTAGCCAAGGACGCCATCATGAGGGAGCACGAGGCAGACACCATCTACTGGCTTCTCGCGCGCCTCCTATCCTCAGCCCAGCAGTCTAGGATGGTCGCCGACACGATAGGCATAGTCGACCCCATGGAGATAGTGGAGAACAGCCTGGTCGCTTGGTTCCTTGAAATGGTCGGGGACAGGCTGATGATCATCGCCACAAATATCCTGGAGCTGGAAAAATACGGGGACGATTGGAAGGAGGACTTCGCAGAGAGGCTCTCCCAGATAGGGCAGATCAGCTTCACAATGCTCGACAAGGCCGTGAACAGCATGTTCGAGGGGGACATGAAGGTTGCAAGCGACGCAGTGGACCTCTTCGAGGCGATAGAGACTGAGGAGGGGCGCCTCCTGAAGGAGTTGCAGGGGAAGACCGACCTCGATGTCACCTCGCTCATAAGCGCGATAGCATGGGACATGAAGATAATAGCCGAGCACAGCGCTGCTATCGCAGAGATATCGATAGACAGCATATTGAAGGTAGAGAACGACTTCTGCGCGGTAAGGGAAATGCCGGCTTCGGAATAACCGTTACGGCATAGGCGGAAAATTTCTCGCCGCTTTTTTCAGAAAAAGAAAGTCGATATAGAACTTACCAAGACACTACTTATAATGTTTTTGGGTGATAGGTATTTATTGATAAATACTATTTTGCCTCTAAGCCGAAATAGTTCCTCGTTAAACATACGGCGCTTAGGAAACTAGAAATAAGTGTAGAGCCCCCATAATCGACCAGGATGAGTTTCGTTAAGGAGGTCGCCAACTGGATCCTCTCGGGGATAAAAGGCGTCATCCAGGTCACCGACGAGAATCAGATCGAGAGAATGATCGAGATGGTCCTCGACGCTGAGGACAAGAAGATCCTCATCCTCGGGAGCGGTAGGAGCGGCTTCGTCGGTAGGGCCTTCGCCCTGAGGCTCATGCACCTCGGATTCAGCGTCTACGTGAGCGGGGAGACGATAACTCCCGCCCTCAGCCCCGACGACCTGGTGATCGCTATATCGGGTTCTGGGAGGACCAAGACTATCGTAGCACAGACCGAGGTTTCTAAGGAGATCGGGGCAAAGGTCATCGCCGTCACGTCCCACGACGACTCCCCGATATGCCAGTACGCGGACTTGGTCGTCCAGATAAAGGGCCGGAGCAAGGACGAAGCTGATATAGACTACGAGCGGAGGCAGATAACCGGTGAACACGACAACGCTCCGTTGGGGACCATGTTCGAACTCTCTGCCATGGTTTTCTTCGACAGCGTTATCGCTGACCTCATGCAGAGGCTGGGGAAGACCGAGATAGACCTGAAGAGGAAGCACGCCAACGCCGAATGACCTTATACGTTGCGTACAATACTTTCAGTTATTATTTCATCATCATGAGAAATAGGTTTAAATGATTCCTCTCTGAGAGTGTATAGACAAAATTCAGAGAATCGGATTTGATCCAGCCATGCCGAGATTCAAGCAGACCGCCGAGATCCTCAAGCTGATGCACGACAAAGAGTGGATCAGGAACATAGGGATAATAGCCCACATAGACCATGGCAAGACTACTATGAGCGACAGCCTCCTCGCGATGGCCGGCCTTATGGCGCCTGAGAGGGCCGGCGAGACCCGGGCCCTGGACTACCTCGAGGAGGAGCAGAGGAGGGGAATCACCATAAAGACGGCTAACATCAGCCTGCTGTACGAGGAGGACGGCCAACAGTACGTCATCAACCTCATCGACACCCCCGGACACGTGGACTTCTCTGGGAAGGTGACCAGGGCGCTCAGGGCTCTGGACGGCTGCATCCTCCTCGTGGATGCCGTAGAGGAGTTCCAGATAATGACCGAGGTCCGCCTAAGGGTGGCGCTGGAAGAGAAGGTAAAGCCCGTCCTCTACATCAACAAGTTCGACAGGCTCATCAAAGAGCTGAAGATGGACGCCGACGCGGTCCAGAAGAAGCTCCTACGGATAATAAACCAGTTCAACACCATCGTCCAGACATACGGAGACGAGGAGATCCGTAACGAGTGGACGGTAAACGCGGCGGATGGGGTGGTAGCCTTCGGCTCGGCCCTGGACAGGTGGGGCTTCACCCTCCCTATGCTGCAGAAGAAGGGGCTGTCATTCAGGGACATCGTGGAGTATTACAGGCAGGGGAAGCTCGAGATATTGCAGGAGAAGCTCCCCCTGAGCGAGGCCATACTTGAGATGGCCGTCCACAAGCTCCCCAGCCCCCTCCAGGCTCAGCCCGCGAGGATCAGGGCCATCTGGAAGGGGGACTTCGACAGCAGGATGGGCAAGTCCATGATGACCATAGACGAGGACGGCCCCCTGGTAATAGGCATCACGAATGTCATCATAGATCCCCAAGCCGGGGTCATAAGTACTGGCAGGGTTTTCTCGGGGACTATCAGGAGGGGCGACGACCTCCACCTCGTCATGGCTAACAGGGACTACAAGGCCCAGCAGGTCAGCATCTACATGGGCCAGTACAGGGAGATCGTCGACGAGATTCCTGCGGGAAACATCGTTGCGCTCCTCGGTCTCGATGAGGGCAGGGCTGGGGAAACCATAGTCTCCGAAGACGTAAAGGACGAGGCGGTGGGCTTCGAGTCCATCAAGTACATATCAGACCCCGTTCTGACAGTGGCGGTTGAGCCGAGGAAACCGACGGACCTCCCTAGGCTCATAGACGCCATGCAGAAGCTCTCAATCCAGGACCCAAACCTAGTGGCCACGATAAACCAGGAGACCGGGGAGTACCTGCTCTCGGGCATGGGAGAGCTACACCTGGAGATCGCCCTCAAGGACCTAAAGAGGGAGTACCGCCTTGACGTCATCTCGTCGGAGCCCACCGTCGTGTACCGCGAGACCATCCAGTCGAGGCAGGCCCCTTCATGGGGAAGAGCCCGAACAAGCACAACAGGGTCTGGTTCACCCTGAAGCCCCTCGAACCAAAGCTAATAGAGCTGATAAGGGGCGGGGAGCTTAGCGACATCCTGTCCCGCCGCAGGAGGGAGGAGGTCCTCGTGGAAAAGGCCGGATGGACCATAAGGGAGGCCAGGCAGGTCTTCGCAGTGGACGAGTACGCGAACCTGCTTATAGATACGACTGTGGGCATCCAGGGCCTAAGGGAGGTTAAGGACCACATCTCGGCCGGGTTCAAGTGGGCTCTCGAGTCGGGGCCCTATTCCGGAGAGGCCGTCAGGGGTATCCTCGTCGACATGGTGGACATAAGGCTCCACGAGGACCCAGTCCACAGGGGGCCGGCCCAGATGATGCCCGCCGTCAGGCAGGCTCTCTTCGCCGGGATCCTCTCCGCCCGCCCAGTGCTCCTGGAGCCCATATACAAGATACAGGTCAGGGTCCCTGCCGAGTGGCTTGGCAACGTCACTGGCCTCATGAGCAGGAAGAGGGGCAGTATACACAACGTGGAGCAGCAGGGTCCGGTCGTGAACGTCACGGGGTTCCTTCCGGTCTCCGAGACCCTGGGCCTCTCTCACGAGATGAGGGCAACCACCTCAGGGAGCGCCTTCTGGCAGAGCACCTTCGACCACTGGGCCCCCGTGCCCGACAGCTTGCTTCCCGAGGTGCTTAGGAAGGTGAGGGAGAGGAAAGGGTTGGACCCCGAGCCGCCCAAAGCCAGCCAGTACATAGTGAAAGAGTGAGTAAGGCAGGCTACTCTTTTATCCCCTCGCCCCGATATACTCTACGCATTCTGACGTGTCAGGTCGATCATCAAATGCAGATCACTAACGAGGCGCAGATCCTGGAGAACGCAGGATCGGAGGTTTATAGGAAGCTGAGAAGCGACGCACTCGACATCCTGAAAACGGCGGTAGACGCAGTTGACCCCGAGAGGGCCGTTAAAAGGTGCCTGAGGCTCAAAGATGGGTCCCTCCACATCGATAGCACAGTACTTGACTTGGACGAATTTGACAGGGTTTTCGTCGTGGGAGGGGGGAAGGCAGGAGGAGCGATGGCGAAGGCCCTGGAGGAAATTTTGGGGGAGAGGATAACCTCTGGGGTTGTAAACGTCCTGAAAGGGACGGAAGATGACCTCCATCTAGATAGGATCGAGCTGAACGGTGCCTCCCATCCAGTCCCCGATGAAGGGGGGATAAATGGCGTGGGAAGGATGCTCTCCTTGCTCGAAGACGTAGGTGGAGATGACCTCGTCATATCTTTGATCTCAGGGGGAGGTTCGGCAATGATGACGTATCCCGCCCCCGGCATAAAGCTAGGAGAAATCCAATCGATAACGGGTAAGCTCCTAAGGAGCGGGGCGACGATAAACGAGCTGAACGCGGTCAGGAAGCACCTCTCCGCCTTCAAGGGAGGGCAGCTCGCAAAGAGATGCTACCCGGCCAGGGTCCTGAGCCTCATCCTCTCGGACGTAGTGGGCGACCCCCTCGATACCATAGCCTCAGGCCCCACCGCCCCGGACGAAAGCACGTTCAGAGAAGCCGTAGACGTGTTGAAGAAGTACTGCCTCTGGGATAGCGCCGCCGAACCCGTTAAGAGGAGGCTCGAGGAAGGCCTCAAGGGGCTCATCGAGGAGACTCCCAAGAAAGGAGATAAGGCGTTCGAGAAGGTCACCAATTTCATCGTTGGCAACAACTCGATAGCTTCAGAGAGGGCGGTCGAGAGGGCTGAAGCCCTCGGGTACAACTCCCTCCTCCTCTCGACGATGATAGAGGGTGAGGCAAGACACGTTGGAACGGTCTGCGCGGGGATAGCCAGGGAGATCCATGCGTCTGGGAGACCCATTACACCGCCGGCGGCAGTAGTCCTCGGCGGAGAGACGACGGTGACTGTTAAGGGTCGGGGGAAGGGAGGGAGGAACCAGGAGTTGGCTCTAAACGCAGCCATAGGGATAAGGGGTCTGAAGGCGGCTCTGGCTGCTCTGGCGACCGATGGCATCGACGGCCCCACGGATGCCGCGGGGGCCATAGCAGATGGGATGACCTATGAAAAGGCGTCCTTCATGAACATGTCGGTAGATAGGCACCTCTACAAGAACGATTCATACAGCTTCTTTAAGAGCCTGGGAGACTTGATTATTACAGGCCCCACCGGGACGAACGTCGACGACATCATCCTGATACTCGTGGCCGACCAGAGGTAAGCAAAATGCACTCCCCTCAGAAAAAGAGAGAGATCTTCACCGACCTCCGCGCCTTCCTCGATACCCTTTACGGCGTGGTCGACTCAGTGATAGTAGAGGGCACGAGGGATGTTGAAGCCCTGCGGCGTTTAGGTTTCGAGGGGAGGATCGAGACCTGCTCGAGGGTGGGGGTCCCCGACTGCGACTTGGTCGACATACTCGCCCAGGAGAACGGGAAAGTGCTAATTCTGACGGACTTCGACGAGGAGGGCCGGTTACTCAACAGGAAGCTCGCAAAGCTACTGGAGATTAGGGGCGTCAAGGTTGAGAGGGGAATGAGGAGGGCCTTCAGGAGGTACATGGCAGCCCTAGGGATATACGAGGTCGAGTCCCTTGATAATATAGAAAGGGATCTCTAACCCCTTAACAGGCGACTCTCCGAGTTTTAAAATCAAGCATCTATCTTCAGGAAGCCCTCTCCCCTGAGCCAACTGGCCTGGTTCTTGGTGTACCTGAAGATTATGTCACCCCTCTCGTCGGGCTGGAAGTCCCACGGGGAGACGAGGACGACATCGCCCTCCCTGACCCAGTTGCGCTTCTTCATCTTCCCGCGCACCCTGCAAAGGCGCCTGTTGCCGTCCTGACACTTGACTTTCATCCTGGTGTAGCCCAGGTTCTTCGTGACTATCCCTAGGATGTCATTCGCATTGGGTAGCAGCAGGTTCTTCCTGATATCCTTCTCGCTCTTAACTAATTTTTTACCCATTTTTGATAGTTTCCTGTATAAATATACTGTATGGCGTCTTAAAAAGATCAGGATATTAAATAACGATCTGATAATCCTCCCTTTCTTGAAGATTTAGCAAACCTTAAATCTTTCTATAAGCGCTAGATCGATAGCCTATGCGTACCACCTTTCTCAACCGATCCTTATTTTAGTATTCAGAGATTGCTCGATCTTGAATCGCTTCGAAGCATTCTTTTATCCGCAGTGGCCAAGTTATGGATGGTGTTCTATGGGCGTAATACCTCGGTTGAGGGATGGTGAGCAGAGGGCCTTCTTCAAGGCTGGCGGCGAGTGGTGCTACCTTTGGACGCCTGGATCGTTCCTACCGAGCGAACCCGTGCCCGTGGTCATGCACCATCATGGGGCTAGGGGTTACGTTCGTGAAGGTTCAGCCGACTGGCTCGAACAGGACCAAAAGGTCGCCTACCTCAGGGCGGTTATGGAAGGAGGCGGCTGCGCAGTGGCTGGCTCCCACGCATGTGGTGACCACTGGGGAAATGGCGAGGCCGTAGCTGCGAACGCCGCCCTTTTCGAGGCTCTCGTCGAAAGCCCGAACATCGACGCCGAAAGGGTCGGCCTTATGGGGGGTGGGCTGGGAGGGGCCCTGGTCTGGAACTCCGTTCTTGGGCCCCTGGCGGGCCTCGTGAAGGCGGCGGTCGTCATGCAGGCTGTGGCCAGCCTAGAGGCGGTCATAAGGGAGAAGAAGTTCAAGGCCCCCTGCCTAAGCGCCTACGGGATACACTCAGACACCCCAGATGACGAGGCCGTAGCGATGATCAGACAGCATGACCCCCTCCCAAGGCTCAGGCGGCTTCCAAAGGGCACCCCTCTACCAAGGACGGCCATATACCATGGCGCCAAGGACGCCAACATCCCACCAGAGACGAATGCGATCCCCCTTGCCGAGGCCCTCAGAAGAGCCGGCGCCGACGTGACAATCGAGCTTTTCTCCGATGTAGAGCACTCCGTCTACGCCATGGGAAGATCGATAGAAGAACGCCTCAGGGACTTCTTCGGAGAATCCCTCTAGAATGGGAGATCAACGTTAATCCGTTGCAGGCTCTGAGTATCAACCGGCCTAACAATCGACACGGAGTTTTTCATTATGGCGGAGCGTCTTGGGCTCGAAGGGGTTGTCTTCGACCTAGACGCGACCCTTGTGAATCTGGGGGAGTTCGTGGACTGGAGGACCGCCCACAGAAGTGTCTTGGAGACCTACCTGAGCAGTGGATGCGATGAGGAAAAGGTAAAACTTTGCACCAACGAGGGGCTGTTCAGGACCCTTGAGTTCATGGGGGAGGAACTTCGTGGCGCCCTTCACGAGGACGAGGCTAGGAGCGTTCAAGGAAGGGTCTACGAAGTGCTCGAAGCGTGGGAGCTGGAAGGTGTCTCCAGTTGCTGCGTGATGCCTGGATGCCTCGAATCCCTGGAATGGCTCGAGGAGAGGGGCGTCAAGATGGGCGTCTGCACGGCCAACTCGCCGATGGTGGCTCGCGAAGTCCTAAGGTTGCAGGGCATCGGAGATTACTTCGCAGCCGTGGTGGGGAGGACCCCTGAGCTAAGGCTCAAGCCTCACCCCGATCAGGTCCTGGCATGCTTCAGGATGATGGGCGTCGACCCCCACAGAGGGGTCGTGGTGGGCGACAGCCCCAAGGACATCCTGGCCGGGAAGGGGGCGGGGGCACGCACGGTCGCGATACCCGTCTACTTCACCCGGCTGGAGGCTCTGGAGGATGCAGGGCCGGACATCGTACTACCGAGCATGGCTGGGCTTCCCGAAGCCCTTTCGGCTCTGAAGTTCTAGATGTACCCGAAATAAGATCCGATGACGTATATGAGGAGGGCGACGGCAACTGCGACCAGTAGGCCTTTAAAGGCCCTTTTCTCGTCTATGATGAAGGCCGACACACCGCCGAATATGAACCCGGCTAGATGGGCGTCGTGGGCTATCCCGACATCGTTCGCCACCAGGAAAGAGGAGGCCTCCACGGCGATCAGGATGAGCCCCACGAGGACGGCGGGCATGGGGACCAGGAGCATGAAGGTGACCTTGAAGGGCATGAGGAGGAAGAGGAGGGCTATGACCCCGAATATCGCCCCAGAGGCGCCCACAGTGGGTACATCCGACGCTGGGAAGAGAAGGCTGTGGGCCAGCCCCGCCACGATCCCAGAGAAGAGGTAGACCGCCCCGAACTTTGCCGATCCCATGTCCCTCTCGACGATGACGCCTGCCCCCCAGAGGGCGATCATGTTAGCCAGGAGGTGGGACCAGCTCGCATGGAGGAACATGTGGGTGAAGAGCCCCTTGATGTCCCCTCCGAACAGCTTTGTGGGGTAGAGGGCCAACGCCTCGAATATGCTTGTGGCTTCATCGACCGGGAGGAAGGAAAGGTAGAGCTGTATGACCAGCAGAACCACCTGAAGTAGGTAGGTTACGTTGGGTGCTCCCTCGCCTTCCCTTCTGCCCATAGTATCGTTGTTCAATACCGGGTCGATTAAATCTGTCGGGGCCGACCGAGTTAATTTTCAGGTAAGGGAAATAGAATTAATATTGGTTGTATCGGAATCCTAAAGGGGCGTGTCTCGTGCCAGGAAGGGTTGCAAGGTTCAGCGTCTCGGTCCTCCCAGAGATATTAAGAGAGTTCGACGAGACCATAAAAAAACTCGGCTACAAAAGGTCTAGCGCCATAGAAGAAGCGATGCGGGACTACCTCACCCAGCACAAATGGACGATAGAAAAGCAGGGGGCCGTGGCCGGGGCGATAACGATGATTATACGATCACGATGTCAGAGGGCTTGAGGAGAACCTGACGGACATCCAACACCAATATAGGGACATTATCAGCTCAACAACCCACGTGCATCTGGACGATAAGAACTGCCTAGAGATAATAGCCGTCAAGGGCGAAGTCGAGAAGATCCAGAGCCTGGCTGAAAGGCTGATGACCACGAGGGGTGTGAAGCAGATTAAAATAGCGACGCTAATCGTCAGATGAACTCTCGGCTTTTCTCTGAACCCTCTGTATGACGTTGACGATGTCGCTTCGGGTTATGATGCCTACTAGGTTTCCACCATCCAACACTGGGAGCCTCCCCACCCCCTCCCTGGCCATCTTCATGAAGGCATCCGAGGCCGTGTCATCCGGCTCGACAGTGACAAGCTCTTCTGCGGGCTTCATTATGTCCTTCACCGCCTTTTCATCCCAGTACTCGACGGGAACCTGACGGACGTCATGGTCCGTCACGATGCCCAATAGGCGGCCCCCTGAGACGACCGGGAACCCCCTGTGCTTGTGCTCCTTCATGTAGCTATTCACGAATTGCTGTATGCTTATGTCAGGCCCGACGCTGTGTACTTCCCTCGTCATGATCTCCTTCACCCTCATGTTGCCCAAGGTCTGACTGATCACTGTTTGGTTCAGATTGGCATCGGCGTTGCCCTTGACAAACAGTCCTATAACTAGGAGCCAAAGGCCGCTGAAGAGGGAGAAGAAGAACATCTCCACGATTCCGACCGCCATGAAGAGGTAGCTGAAGGCGTGGGAGACAGTTGTAGCCGTTCTAGTGGCGGCCATGAACCTTCCGTTCCTCATCCAGATGAGGGCCCGGAGGACTCTCCCCCCGTCCATGGGGAAGGCAGGGATCATGTTGAACCCAGCCAACAGTACATTGATATAACCTGCGTACTGCAAGATAGCCTTCACGCCGATGGGGGCCACGGGCATCGAGATGAACCAAGCTCCCACGAAGGTTATCCCTATCAGCAGGCTTGAGAGTGGCCCTGAAGCGGCCATCTTTAGCTCCGTCGAGGCATCTTTGGGCTCCTCCGATATCTCAGACACCCCACCAAAGAAGAAGAGGGTGATGCGGGGCACGGCCAGCTTGTTCCTGCTGGCCACTATGGAGTGGGCCACCTCATGGACCAGCACGGATAGGAAAAGGGTCCCTGCCGCAATCGCGCCTACGGTCCAATAGAAAAACTCCGGTTGTCCTGAGTACTCGAAGGGCAGGTAGCCCGTAGCCAGCGACCACGTGACCAGGGCGAATATGACGAACCATGAGTAATGAAGCCTGATCTCTATGCCTGATATTTTACCGACCTTCAGGGACAATCTGCATCAATGATCCTTTTTTTCGTCGCTTAATTAACATGTCGAAGTTATAGCGATAATGTGCGCAATGTGCGAGATCATTAAGGGTCAATTTTCATACTTTAAGCCAAGTTTGTCTATCATTTTAATGCGTCCTATAACAGTTATTATTTGGTTATTAGAAATTCATAATAGTTTGGATTGAAAAAAGAGTAAGGGCGATGAAAGACATTAACGACCCCGGCGCCGAAATAATCGGTTTGGGGACTTGGTACGACAAGGCTGCGTCTGAACTCATCGAACGCGAGAAGGCTTTGAGCAGGAGCCTCGACTGCATCAGGACCGAGAGCGGGCTCGGCGCCTCGGGTTTCCCCCACATAGGGAGCCTCGGAGACGCCCTTAGGAACTACGCCGTTGCGATGGGCTGCAGGGTGCAGGGATACGACTCCGAGCTCGTAGCTTTCTCCGACGACAAGGACGGCTTGAGGAAGGTCCCCGCGGGAATGCCCGAAGGTCTAGAGAGGTGGCTAGGGTATCCCGTGTCATCCATCCCCGACCCTTTCGGGGACTGCCACGAAAGCTTCGGCTATCACATGACCAGCCTCCTGCTGGAAGCCCTAGACACCTCCGGCGCCGATTACCACTTCATGTCTGGCACCAGGGTTTACGAGGAGGGAGCCCTGAACGATGAGATACTGACCCTTATGGAAAACGCGGATAGGGTCGGAGAGATAATCCGCGAAGAGATAGGGCAGGAGAAGTACATGGAGGCCCTCCCCTACTTCCCCGTCTGCGAGAGTTGCGGCCGCATCTACACAACTCACGCCCACACCTACATCCCTGAAGAGCACAAGGTCCTCTATACCTGCAGGGGGATGGAGGTGAAGGGGAGGTGGCTTGAGGGCTGTGGTCACGAGGGGGAGGTGGACGTCCTAGCCGGGAGGGGGAAGCTCAGCTGGAAGGTGGAGTTCGCCGCAAGGTGGAGGGCCCTTGACATAAGGTTCGAGGCATACGGGAAGGACATTGCGGACTCCGTTAGGGTCAACGACCGAATATGCCGCGAGGTCCTGGACTGGGAGCCGCCAATGCATGTGCAGTACGAGATGTTCCTAGACAGGGGCGGTAGGAAGATATCCAAGTCCGCGGGCAACGTCTTCACTCCCCAGGTCTGGTACAGGTACGGTTCGCCCCAGTCACTGAACCTCCTCATATTCAAGAGGTTCGTGGGAACCAAGAGCGGCTCCGTGGAGGACATCCCGACCCATATGGACGAATTAGACGACCTCGAGGAAATATACTTCGGGGTCAGGAAAATAAGGGACGATATGGAGAGGGCGAAGCTGACGGGCCTATACCAGTACTGCTGGATGCTCGAACCCCCTGATGAGCCAAGCATCCACGTCCCATACAACCTGATGACGAAGCTCGCGAGGGTCGCACCGAAGGGTTCTGAACACGCCTTCATGGAGGAGAAGCTCAAGGAGTATGGATATCTCGACACAACAGAGAAGGGGTTGGAGGAACGCATCCGTTACGCCCTCAACTGGGTCCAAGACTCCGAGGAATCTCCCCAAGCCGAGGTGGATCTGTCACAGGAGGAGGTAAGGGCGATCAGGGGCCTGATCGCCGCCCTTGAGGAGGCTGAGGGAGAGGAGCAGTACCAGAGCGCGGTGTTCGATGTCGCTAGGACCGAGGGGATGAAGCCGAGGAGGTTCTTCCCTATCCTGTACCAAATACTCCTCGGCAGGGACCACGGCCCCAGGTTCGGCCCCTACGTGGCCTTGATAGGCAAGGAGGGCGTCATAAAGGAGCTCGAAGCTGCGATCAAAGGCAAGTAGTCGGCCTCCTCATTTCTGCATCAGCTACCAGTCATAATAGAAAAAACTTTTCAAAAAAGGGTTTACGCGTAGGGCTTGCCTGCCTTTCCCCACTCGTATCTCTCGATGTCTTGGATGACGACCGTCACGGCGTCGGGTTGGCAGCCCACGGCATCGCACATGGCCTTGGTTAGCAGCTCTATGGTCTTGGCCTTGGTGGCCCTGTCCCTCCCCTTGAACCACTTCACTTCTATCAGAGGCATAAAGAACCCCACAGGAACTGGACTCTCTCGGTTAAGAACTTTGAGGTGCGGCGGGCTCCAAACTCAAGATCCTCATCACGGTTCAGAGGGGCAATGTTATCATCGCCCGCCATTATGAGCCTGGGCGCGGCCCCGAAAAAGGGTTGCGATGGTGTGGAGTCCGTGTGGGTGGAACCTTTTTATTGCCTCCCAGCCCGAACTATGAGACATGGATCGACCCGACAAGACCATGTACTTCCTCAAAATAGCCCTCAGCGTCGCAGCCCGCTCCACCTGCCTCCGCCGGAAGTTCGGGGCCGTCATCGTCCAGGGGAACACCATCGTAGGCACCGGATACAACGGGACGGCGAAGGGGGTAGTCAACTGCTACGAGGCCGGGTGCGTCAAGGACCTGAGGGAGCTGCCCCAGGACAGGGCCTACGACTACTGCCCAGCAGTCCACGCGGAGGAGAACGCCATCATCAACTCCAACAGGGCCGACAGGATCGGCGCAAAGCTCTACCTAGCGGGTTTCGACAGGGACGGAAACTACACCATGGCTATACCCTGCCAGAGGTGCAAGAGGAAGATTATCAACTCGGAGATAGAAGAGGTAGTCGTCCTTAACAGCGACGGCGAACCAGTCCACTACAGGGTCAGGGACTGGGTCGAAGAGGACACAAGATGGTACATGGAGACCCTCAAGAAGTCTAGGGAAGGGAACTAACTCCTATATTATTCTCTCGTTTCGGTTGCTATGTTTTAAGCGTCATCCAAATCTATAAAATGGAAAGGAGGCTCTTCGTTGGAGGAAACCTTGAGACCGGCCCCCGGCGTTAACGCCGACGCCTATGGGGACAAGTTCCTACCCCTCAGGAAGAGGGCGGAGGTCAGGAACAACTGGCTGAGGCAGAGGCTTGAGAACGTCCTCCTAGAGATCATGGAGAGGCTCATTTTCCCAATACAGTCCTGAGAGTTCTACGAGGCCGGGTGGGACCCCGAGAAGGAGGTGCCCGAGTGGGATGGGCGGTTTGTCAGGATGAACTTAGGAGGACGCAGCCTTCACGGGTGGGAGGCTCCACTGGTTGGCCGTTCGGCGGAAGAAGCTCCACTTGATCGGTTGAGGGGCCACGAAAGGATATAAGGGTAAAATGGGCTAGGAATGAACATGTCCTGCGAGAATCTAACGAAGAAGATTAGACGCAAGGCCCACGAGTACGACCAGTACAGCGGGTGCTCCCAGAGCGTCCTCTTGTCGTTACAGGAGGGGCTGGGCGTAGGCGACTTGCAGTCCTTCAAGGCCGCCACCGTCCTCTCTGGGGGCGTCGCAAGACGGGGTGAGACATGCGG
>JABAOC010000896.1_pt1 | contig 24660 bp, 17 predicted proteins | sample 7062161 | NCBI WGS metagenome assembly JABAOC01 (sample SAMN14538625, study PRJNA623070) | marine sediment metagenome | biome: marine biome [ENVO:00000428]; feature: marine pelagic biome [ENVO:01000023]; material: deep marine sediment [ENVO:00002113] | place: India: Gulf of Khambhat ... | reverse complement strand
AAAACATTGAAGGAAGAAAAACTGGTTTTGGATTGGTGCAAGAAGCAGCAAACTCGTGCTGCTGTGAAATTAGCGATTGCAGAGATTCTGGACAAATTACCAGCACTGTTTGATAAGCTCCTTTATGATCAGAAATGTCAGTTGGTTTATAATTATGTTTATGAGCGATATTAGTTTTTTAGGGATGGTTTTGGTGATGGGGAAGTAAAAGAAATAAAGAAGTATTAATAATAGGTTATGACGAAAAGAATTAACAGATCGAATACATTAGCTTCTATGGCAATAAAAAAATAATTCCAAAATCCGAAATCGTAAATCTAAAATCGAAACGTCTTCTTTTCATATCTGGATCCAAGCCATTTTTTCTCTAAAAGTTTCCCACAGCGGACGTCATTAACCGCGTTAATATCTCCTCCAATTCAATCGAAAAACTGTTCGGATTTCACATTATCAAAAATTTGTCATCACTATCAAAAATTTGATAGTGGGAAACTCATTTTCATAGCGCTTTATGTTCCTTCAGTTTTGATTGAAGCTTAATCATCGGACGATTTCATTTATAATTATTTTATCCAACCAAACAAAAAAATCAAAGGGATAGGTCAATTCGTTTATGAATCGGGTGAATAATTTCTTTCTGTTGAACAATTGACCGAGAAAATGGCACAATGATTGTATTAAATAATCTATGTCCTTAAGATAATGGACTGATGCCATCGCTATGAGCGATGGCATCAGTAGGCTTAACCGAATGACATTGATTTAATCATATTATAATGAGCAGATCAGTTTATATTAAAAGGAACTTGTGATGAAAAAGTTAATGATAATTCTCATAATGTTAATCTCTGTTTGCGGGAGTTCCTTTGCCCAGGCGCTGGACACGCTGTGGTCAAAAATACATGCCATAACCATTGACATTGATGAAGGGAAATGTGTTCGTCAGACCAATGATGGCGGCTATATCATCGCTGGATCGTGCGTTCCTGGCGGGCTTGTATCTTATGTGGATGTGCTGTTGCTGAAAACCGATCCGTCGGGCAATATAGTATGGACAAAGACTTATGGCAAGGACTTTTTCGAAGAGGGACTTTCAGTTGTGCAGACATCTGATGGAGGGTACATCATCGGAGGGCGCTGCGTCACTGGTTCTTATCCTATTATTGATCCGATTTATAGTGATGCGTGGCTTCTGAAAACGGGCACCAATGGCGATACGCTCTGGACAAAAACTTATGGAGGAAATGGAAACGATTATTGCACTTCCATCCAACAGACTTCCGATTTGGGATATATCATGACCGGGACAATGAATTCTGAGTATTGCTATCCCAATTATGAAATTAATGAAGAGTATGAACCGGGTGCATCCCGAGCCTGGCTCATTAAAACCGATTCCAATGGCGATACACTTTGGACAAAAATCTACCATGAAAGAAGTCATGGGAATTGCCTGGTACAAACATCCGATGGTGGGTATGTTATCGTTGGATGGGTGTTCCCTGATGAACAGGACAACCAGAGTGATGTATTACTTATCAAAACTGATTCATCCGGAGATACCCTGTGGACAAAAACCATCGGGGGAGAAGACTATGATGCTGGATTCTGTGTTCGACAAACAGCAGACGGCTATGTTATAGCAGGCCAAACAAAACCCGCAGGCAAGCCTTATGATGCGCTGTTAATTAAAACAGATATATCAGGAGAAGTTCTCTGGAGTAAAACCTTTGGTGGACAATTGAGTGATGTGGCGTTTTCTGTGGATGTATCTGATAAAGGATATTTTATCACCGGATCAACCAATGGCACCTGGTGGGTGACCGCAATGTCAGATATGTGGGCATTTGAAACAGATATTAACGGTAATTTGAATTGGGAACGAATCTATAATATTCGTCTGACCGATATTTCATTTAGTGGCATTCAGATTTCTGATGGCGAATACATGATTACCGGAATGACTTCTGGTGGTTTTGGCGGTGATCTTTGGCAAGCAAAATTAGGACAGGAACCCACCAGCGTTGAGAACAATCCGCCAAAAATAACGGATTATCTTTTAAATCAGAATTATCCCAATCCCTTTAACTCTGCAACAAAGATCAGTTTTTGTCTTCATGAAGCAAGTTTTGTCAGCTTAAAAATATATGATGTTCTTGGAAGAGCGGTCCAGACCCTTATTGACCGTCCAATGCTTACTGGGTATCAAGAGATCGAGTGGAATTCCAAAAATTTACCCAGCGGTATTTATATGTGTCGTTTGGAATCAAATGGATATACTAAAGCCATAAAAATGTTATTAGAAAAATAATTATGAAACTTTTGTGATATTTGTCACATTTTTTCTTCTCTTAATGTTCTATCTTTAGGCATCAATCTCCTCAAGAGCCGACCCTTTGCGATTTGTAAAGAGCCGGCTTTTTCTTTTCAGGATTGAACTCCTGCTTAAAACATTTTTAAAGCTGTTAAATCTATCGTCAAATAAATTTCATATATATTATACCACTTAATTATACAGATCCTTTGAAAGGTAATTGAAATTTCAAATGATAAAAATCTAAATCTGAAAAATTTAATATGATACTCTGAAAAGATATTATTAATTTGGTGGAATGAATGACATTGTGATTCCTCGAAAACCTATCGGTACATCGAATTCACTGAAATCTCAACTTGGTGCGACATCTGTAAATTTCAATACTTATCTGCGGAGGTCGACATGCCTTATAAAACATTTTTTATACTTCTGGGAGCATATTTATTTGCAACGATGGTCTGGGGCAACCAACTGAATGATAAAAAGGCATTATACAATTTTTCACCAGTACGAACATTTACTGGAGATGATTTAAAAGAAATTGCATTTCCGATCGGCGGCATCGGGACGGGAAACATCACGCTTGGTGGGCGATGTGATTTGCGTGACTGGGAGATTTTCAACCGACCTGGTAAGGGGAAACAACCCAACCTGACATTTTTTGCGATCTGGACTCATCGGGCTGGAAGTAAGCCGCTGGCTAAAATCTTGGAGCGACAACTTTTTCCACCATACACTGGTTGGATGGGAATTCCACGGCAAACACTTTCTGGCGTGGCAAGATTCGATGAGATTGAATTTAAAGGAGAATACCCTTTTGCCTGGTTAACTTTTAAAGATGCTCAGCTACCTGTCTCTGTCAAACTTGAAGCTTATAATCCATTCATTCCTTTAGACCTGGATAATAGCAGTATCCCGGTCGCGATATTCAACTGGATCCTTTCCAATGCAGGGGATGACCAAGTGGAGGTAGCCATTTGTTTCAGTATGCAGAATCCTATTGGAACCGATGGAAAAGATTTTAGCAGAAATATAGTGAAAAATGGAGTCAACGAATTTGTGGATACTGGAACAAGTAGGGGCATAAAATTCGGCTCAAATTACTTAAATCCAGAAGATACAAAATTTGGAACCATTGCCATGATGACCACAGAAAAAGATATAAACGTCCAAACAAACTGGTATCGCGGTGGCTGGTGGGATAATGCCCATATTTTCTGGGACGATTTTTCTGACGATGGAAAAATCACGGAAAAACGAGAACGGGTCGTTTCACCGGAGAATATCAGTACAGATGTTGCCGCTATTAGTGTGAAATTTAATCTGGAACCTCATCAAACGAAAATCATTCCCTTTTATTTAAGCTGGCATTTTCCACAACGAGAAAATTATTGGAATCGAGAGGAACAGGTCCGGGGGAAAATAATGAAAAATCATTATGCCACAAAATTCACCTGTGCAGTGGATGTTGCCAATTATGTGATCAAGAATCTGAATTATTTAGAGTCCTGCTCTCGCCTGTTTCATCAGGCGCTCTTTGAAAGTACCCTTCCAAACTATGTTCTTGATGCCGTATCCTCGCAGGCATCGATTCTCAAAACAAATACGGTCATGAGAATTGACGATGGTAAATTTTTTGGCTTTGAAGGATTATCAGACGATGCCGGTTGCTGTCCCATGAACTGCAGTCATGTGTGGAACTATGCCCAGACCGTTGCTTATCTTTTCCCATCATTGGAAAGATCCGCCCGAGAGACAGATTTTCAGTTCAATACTTTCGGTAATGGCTATATGGTATTTCGCACATTGATTCCTTTGGGCGATTTTTGGTGGCAGTTCAAACCCTGCGCCGATGGACAAATGGGCGCTATTGTTCGAGCTTATCGGGAATGGAAAATCTCTGGAGATACAGAATGGCTGAAACAGCTCTGGCCTGCCATAAAGAAATCATTGGAATTTGCCTGGAACGGTGTCGGCGATGTCCCTGAAGAACTGAAATGGCAACAGAGCCAGTTGCTCCTGCCCTGGGATGCAAATAAAGATGGCGTGATGGAAGGCGAGCAACATAATACTTACGACATAGAATTTTACGGTCCGAACACGATGATGGGATCGATTTATCTGGCGGCGTTGAAAGCCGCATCAGAAATGGCGGCTGTCTTAGGAGAACAGAAGCTTTCCAGAGAATACGACCGCCTATTTCAAAATGGCAGTAAAAAGTATGATCAACTCTTGTGGAATGGAAAATATTATATCCAAAAGGTTCAGGTGGAAAAAGGATTAAAAATACCAGATTGGCTGCAAACTCCACCGGAAGGAAGCTGTTGCAATAGTGCCTGTACCTGTAAGTCTTCACCTGGAGGAAAGAAAAAAGCCCTGGAAAAAGATCTGGTTCCCAAGTACCAGTATGGAAAAGGATGTCTTTCCGATCAGTTGTTGGGACAGTACGAAGCGTTTGTGGTCGGGCTGGATTATGTGATGAATCCAGACCATGTAAATCAGGCTCTGAAATCGATTTTTAATTATAACTTCAAAACCAATCTTCGTGATTTCTCAAATGTCCAGCGCGTTTATGCACTGAATGATGAGGCGGGTCTATTACTTTGTTCCTGGCCAGAGGGCGACCGCCCTCGATTGCCATTTGTTTATTCCGACGAGGTCTGGACTGGCATCGAATACCAGGTAGCGGCAAGTTTGATATATGCCGGCTGGGTTAATGAAGGCTTAACCGTCGTCAAAGCTATCCGCGACCGACATGATGGTCTGCGTCGTAATCCCTGGGATGAGTTTGAATGTGGGCATCACTATGCCCGTGCGATGGCTTCATGGGCAGTCCTGTTAGCACTTTCTGGCTATTATTATGATGGCATTTCTCAGACAATTTCCTTTTCGCCGGTTATCCAGCAGGACAACTTTCAGGTCTTCTGGTCTGGCGGTACGGCTTGGGGTACTTTTTCGTTGAATAATGTTCATGTTACCTTGCACGTGCTTTTCGGTAAGCTGGAGTTAAAAAATTTTGGCTTCAAGAACGATAAGAAATTTGAAATTGAAAATATAATGATCAAAGAAAACGTGCTAAAATTTCGAGCCTATTTTGATAACAATCTTTTAACGATTCATTTTTCAACGCCAGTACGAATTCAGACCGGTGAGGAGTTGAAAGTATATTTCAAAAAGTAGTCGAAGCTTTAAGGGAAATAGTTGGAATTTGGTTGAAAATTTATTTAAAGAGAAAAATACGTGACTTGCTCAACCAACTTAACTATTTTAATGACAGCAAAGCATTTTTTGTAAAAAATTTGGCTTAGTGGAAATTCGTGAATAGGATCGCTTCGGAAAATCGAAAAATTGTCAGGTATTGGGATAAAGCAGCCACAGAGAGCGGATGTATCGGAATAGCAGCAGTACGAATGTCTAAAACAGATGACGACAGGTATTTCGTTGGGGATGTAGTGCATGGGTGTTAGTCGACTTATGAACGTGAAAAAGTGATTCGACAGACAGCAGAGGAGGAAAGGCAAAGAAGTAGAAATTTATCTGGAGCAGGAGCCGGGCAGCACCGGTAAGGACAGTACAGAGGTTACCATTCGAAATTTAGCAGGATTTAAGGTGAAAGCTGAACCGGCAACCGTTGATAAGGTGGAACGGGCAAAGCCATTTGCTTCATAGGTTGAAGCTGGCAATTTTTATCTGCTCAGAGTTGAGTGGACCAAGGATTTCATTCATAAGCACTAAAATTTCCTGCAGTTGAGGTTGAAAGATATGGTGGATACAGCGGGTGGGGCGTTCAATATTCTGGCTTTACGAAAGAAGGACAATACTGATTGGATAGAACATCTACAAAAACAGAATCGACAGTTTAGGGAACGATTATATCAGTGGCGACCACAAACTTTGAAAGACATGATTGATCCGAGGAAGATTGATTTGTCGTTTTTGAAAGATAACTTGTGGTTTTATTGATAAATGGGTAAATAGGAGTGACGTGATTAAGCGGAATTTAAATGAATCATATCTTAAATTAAACACGGCGGCGGATATGATGGAAGTGCTATTTTGAAAAATGTGGACTTTTTCTGGGATATTGGCAATAAATATAATGAAAAACCTACTAAAAAAATAGATGGTTAATATATGATAGTAGTTGTAAGTAAAATACTATTAAATTCACCAGAAGCAGTAGAATACTTGTCGATAAGTCGATCCAAGTTCTATCAATGGATTGATACTGGAAAGATAAAAAGTATAAAAATAGATAAACGACGATTTTCTAGTTCTTAGATTTAGATGAGTTTGTTGATCAACCAAAAAAAAGGAATTATGACCATTTTGGTATATATAAACTTCTACCAGTGAATCGAATATTTAAAACAACGGAGTCAAAACATGTTTATCATGGGAATGTAAAAAATTTTTCTTGCAAAATACAATTAAATTTTGTATATTTTCTAACTGAAAAAGTCATTTTGGCTTCTCTTTTATATAAAGCTTGATGAAGATGTTTGAACAGTATGCCCATTTAGTAAGTGCACATAAGCACAGGCAGATTAATAATATCAATAGTAAATTTAGAATTTGCTGCCCTGTTGCCACCTCACTAGAAATATTAGATATGGGCAAATATTTAAATACTTGGCGGCGTAGCTCAGTTGGTTAGAGCAGTGGAATCATAATCCACGTGTCCGGGGTTCGAGTCCCTGCGCCGCTACTAATGCAGTTATTGTGAGATATAATTAAATATCAGGAAATTAGTATGAAAAAGTGAGAGACCTTTCTTTGCAGGAAGGTCTTTTTCATTTTAAGTAAAATAATTTAGAACAAAATAATCAATTGAGTTTTGTAATTCCTTCATTTTATAGTAAAATAGATGAAGATTATCCTCCAGAATGTTACGACTTCGTCATTCTGATTGACAGGCAAGTCCTATATTCAAATTATCAAATATATTATTTTACCAATTAACTTTGCAAAAAATTTACAACAACACTCTATAACAGATGTCAGATCTATTAGAAAAATTCACAAATTTCATTGAAGAACATCAGCTTATTCGAAAGAACGATTATATTCTTGTAGCTGTATCCGGTGGAGTTGATTCCGTTGTACTACTTCATCTTCTTTTAAGATTAGTCGAGCCTTTTGAATTGAAAATTCAAATCATCCATATGAATCATGGTTTAAGAGGTAACCAGGCTGATCGTGACCAGCAGTTTGTTGAACAACTGGCTAAAAAGTATGAACTTCCAATAATTTCAAGAACGATCGATGTGCCCAAGTACATTGCTAAAAAGGGTCTTTCAGAAGAACAAGGTGCAAGGATTTTACGTTATCGATTTTTTAATTGGGCGTTGAATAAGACAGATGCCGATTGTATTGCATTGGGTCACCAGGCTGATGATCAGGTGGAGACTGTGATTGACCATTTTCTTCGCGGTAGTGGCGTAAAAGGACTATCTGGTATGCCGGCTCGCAGAGATAAATTTATTCGCCCGCTGTTATTTGCAACACGTCAAGAAATTGAAACTTATGCCAACTTTCATACGTTACATTACAGAATCGATTCTACAAATGTAATGGTCAAATATCGCCGCAATCGCATCAGGTATGAATTGATTCCACATTTGCAACAATACTTCAATCCCGCCATTACAGAAATTGTTCTACGTTCCGCCAAAATAATGGACGAGGTTGAAATTTATTTAAATGAACAGGCCAGATTAGCGTTGGGAACATGTCTGATTAATTTAAAAAAAAATAAAATAGTTCTTGATATTAATTCATTTTTAAACTATTTTATTATTGTTCAAAAATATATGCTTTACCTATTGATGGATCAGCTCCAGCTCAGTCGTTCGACATTATCGACTCAAAAGCTGGATCAAATTTTCAAACTAATTCGGGAACGGATTTCAGGCAAGAAAATTAACTTAAATTCAGAATGGCAACTCTGTATTCATTATGATCATTTGGTAATTACAGATGAGAAAGTTACTGATTTTAAGATTAAAGTTACAATCAACACAGCTTATAATATATTAGATGGTGAATTAAAATTTAGGACCGATTTAATCACAAAGGATAAGTTGCCCAAAAAGTTTACTAATAATCCCTACATCGAATATATCGATTACGGAAAAATTAAAGGTCCGCTGGTTATTCGTATTTTTAAGACTGGTGATCGTTTCCGTCCATTAAATTTTAAAGGAGAAAAGAAACTTTCTGATTTTTTTGTCGATCGAAAAATACCACGTCATCAAAGGAAGGAGATCCCGTTACTGGTTTGTGATTCAGGAATCATCTGGATTATTGGATATCAGATCGATGATCGTTTTAAAATTACTGATACAACAGAGCATATTTTAAGATTGCAAATAAAAAGGGAATCATCTGGATGAGCGATAGAGAATGTTTTGAAACAAATAATGAGAAATACACGGTACTGATAAGTGAAGATCAGATTAAAAGACGCGTAAAAGAATTAGCCCGAAAAATCTCAGATGATTACCGGAATAAATGTCCGATTTTGATCGGTGTGTTAAATGGTGCATTTATTTTTTTATCAGATCTGATTCGGGAGATGGATATTGATTGTGAGGTTGATTTTGTAAAAATTTCAAGTTATGGTGGCGGTCGGGTTTCAAAGGGACAAATTAAGACAAAAAAGCAGTTCGACAGCCATGTGGATGGTCGGCATGTATTAATCGTGGAGGATATCGCGGATTCTGGTCGATCCATTAAATTTCTGGAAAAAATGTTTGAGGGAACACAACCGGCCTCGTTGAAATTTATTTCCCTATTGTTAAAAGAGGGGAATGCTGTTGTCGATTTTAAAATCGATTATGTTGGGTTTACTATCCCGATAAAATTCGTTGTCGGCTATGGACTGGATTTTGATCAGAAATATCGAAATTTACGTTCTATTTATGCAATTGATTAACTTTATATCGGAGAAACTTTTATAGATGAAAAATATAATTTCAAATAATCAATCTAATCAAAATAAGTTTGATGAGAAATTAAAAATGCGCAAGCAAAATCGAAATTCATCTGGTCGCAGAGATGAAAATCGTAAAAAGAAAGACGATAGCTTTCAGTGGCAAAAAGCGACTCGAACTTTTTTATTTTGGTTAATTTTCATTATGTTTACGATATGGATTTCCCGCATGTTCAGCAACGGAGGAAAGGATGAAGATAAAATTAGTATCACACTTTTCCGACAGTTTTTAGAAAAAGGGCTTATTAAAGAAGTAGTGATCCGTGGTCAAGAGTTTCATGGTGTGTTAAAAGAACCTCAACAGGACCCTAAAAATCTTAGAAATCAAATTCAATCATTTGTGGTTATACTACCTGAGGAACTTGATATTAATACGGTTTTTACATGGATGGATGAATATGGATTTGAAGCTGAAGCAAAATCAAAAACGGTAGAGTGGTGGGGATATCTATTAAACGCACTTCCTTTTGTTATACTTATTTTATTTTGGTTCGTTCTTCTTCGTCGGATGCAGGGGGGAGGAGCCAAAGGAATTTTCTCGTTTGGAAAATCGCGGGCCAAATTGCTCACTGAAAATAAGTTGAAAGTAACTTTTGAAGATGTGGCTGGGGCTGATGAAGCAAAGCAAGAACTTAAAGAGATTATTGAATTTTTAAAAGAACCAGAAAAATTTCAAAAATTAGGCGGTAAAATTCCCAAAGGGGCGTTACTATTGGGTCCGCCAGGAACAGGCAAGACTTTACTAGCCAAAGCGGTAGCTGGAGAGGCTGGAGTACCATTCTTTAGTATGTCCGGCGCAGACTTTGTGGAGATGTTTGTCGGAGTCGGGGCTTCACGGGTACGGGATCTATTCGAGCAGGGAAAGAAAAATGCTCCATGCATTATTTTTATCGACGAACTAGATGCTGTGGGCAGGCATCGAGGCGCGGGATTGGGGGGCGGACATGATGAACGTGAACAAACACTGAATCAGCTCCTGGTTGAAATGGATGGGTTTGATTCCAATGAAGGAGTTATCTTGATTGCTGCGACCAACCGCCCTGATGTCCTGGATTCCGCTTTGTTACGTCCAGGGCGATTTGATCGGCAGATTGTAGTAGACCGCCCTGACGTTCGCGGACGAGAGGGCATTTTGAGAGTTCACACACGTAAGATTCCTTTGGCGAATGATGTCAATATTTCTGTTTTGGCAAAAGGAACACCTGGTTTTTCTGGGGCTGATCTTGCTAATTTGGTCAATGAATCAGCACTCCTCGCCGCTCGAAAAAACAAGAAAAAAGTTGCTATGGAAGATCTGGAAGAAGCTAAGGATAAGGTGCTGATGGGAACGGAGCGGAAAAGCCTTTTAATCAGTGATGAAGAGAAAAAAAGCACTGCATACCACGAGGCTGGACATGCGCTGGTTGCAAAATTGACACCAGGTTCTGATCCAGTTCATAAAGTGACTATCATTCCGCGCGGTCGTGCGTTAGGTGCAACGACGACATTGCCGATTGATGAAAAGCACAATTATTCCAAGGAGTATTGTCAAAGAATGTTGATTCACTTATTAGGAGGACGAGCCGCAGAAAAGCTGGTGTTGAATCAGTTAACCACAGGTGCAGGTAACGATATTGAGCGGGCTACAGATATCGCGCGAAAGATGGTTTGTGAATGGGGAATGAGTGAGCGGTTGGGGCCTATGACATTTGGTAAAAAACAAGAAGAAATTTTTCTGGGTAGAGAAATCGCACAACATCGAGATTACAGTGAAAAAACCGCTCAATTCATTGATGAAGAAGTTAAAATAATTGTTGAAACCGCAGCCAGTACTGCTGAACGATTGATTAAAGACAATCTGAATAAATTGAATGCACTGGCTGATGCTTTACTGGAGCGTGAAATTCTTGATGGAAATGAAATTGATGAGATTTTAAAGCAGGTGGATAAGGAACGAGAAAAAGGTCAGCAAAAAATGAAAGGCAATTCCAAAGCTGTTAAAATAAAAAAATTGAAGACTGAGAAAGAGACAAATTCAGATGATAATGAAAAGCCTGTTGTTAAAAAGAAAAGACAGACAGTTAAAAATGAGGAGTAATTAAAAATAACATGATAATAATTCACTATTTTACAACCTCAACCTGAACTGTTGAGGTTGTTTTATTCCTGGGCGCAAGCACTACAACTAAGGAGACGAAGGATGTTAGGTTTTGTGTTAAGGGATTCAGGTAAAATCAGCTCTGAACTTCAAGTTCATAAAATTTTATTAGCTGAAGGGATCAATAATATTTTTAACAATGCTAATTTATCCCACCCCTTAAATTGGAAATGGCCAAATTTGTTAACCTCATCACCGATTCTACTGATCATTTTTATTAGTATTATTTTTATCCTGTTATTCCTTTATAAAACCTCTGAGCTCATTAATAAAAAAAAGCTCGGATGGATGTTGGTAATGGTTATTCTTCTGTTTATTTTTTCCAATATACTAATTTTTATCAAAAATCAACCACCAAAGGTAAGCTTTCGTCTTTCCTTTTTTCCTCTTCAGACCGAACCAAACTTAACAAGATCGACGTGGATTGGAAAGGCGCTTTTGACTATGACGACGCAAGAAATGCAAAATTCAGTGCTGAATCAAGCAATTGTATCGCCCGTTGAATGGACAGAATTTATCTTCAAAATCGATTCTGCTAACAATTTAAATTACCTAAAAAGATTAAGTCAAAATATTCAGGCTGAATATTTTCTTATTAGCAAATTATCTGGTGATAAATTTGCTCCCAAATTAACTTATCAAATGGTTCAAGCAAATAGTGGAGAAGCTGTCATTAATGGAGAAGCTACCTTATCTCCTGAAAAATTGCCTCAAATAAGCATTCAAATGAGTAATGAAATTTTAAAATATTTTCAAATTAAACCAAAAAAAGAGGTAAAGTTTTTTACTTTTATTTCTCATGATGCTTATCAGAAATACTTGAATGGACAAAATTCCTATCGACAAAAGAAGTATCAATTCGCGTTGGAGCAGGCACAGCAGGCGATTGCAATGGATAGCAGTATGGTGGACGCATATCTTCTGACAGGGAAAATCTGGTTTATGATAGGATTAGATAAAAAAAAGAAAGGAGACTCCCCTATTGAGGAATTTGAACGAGCGAGAGAGTGGTTGTCGCGAACCGTGGAATTACATTCTACCAGAGATGAAGCCTACGCTTTTCTCGGTGAATATTATATTTATCGAGAACGCTGGTCCTTAGCAGAACAGATGTTAGTAAAAGCCTATCAGTTAAACCCGAATAATCCGCGACTTTATCTTACGTTTTCCAGACTTCACAAGTTTCGATATCAAAAGTTAGGATTCAAAAATGAAGAACAGTTGTTCAAACACGCGATTTTTATAAATCCGTGCTACGAAGATGCTTATTTGATGCTGGCTGACTATTATTTATTTGAAAATGAACGGGAAAAAGCGATACGGGTTTTGGAGCAATTTCTGGAGATCAATCCAGATTCTGTGCCTGTACTTATGGCCTTAGGTAAGGTTTATCTGGTAAGAAGAGAGATATTTAAAATTATCGAAATTTATAATCGAGTCATTGCACTGGATCCCAATAATTCTGATGCTTTTTACAACTTAGGAATACTTTATTATAACTCCGAAGATTATGAAAATGCTGAAAAATTTTTACGACGTGCCATTGCCATTGATAATCATTTAAATGCTAATCTGTACTTAGCCTATCTCTATGAAATTAAGGGGGATTATGATAAAGCGATTGAGTATCTTCGCCGACGAATTCGTTACCGTAAAGGTCTTGATGATGAATTTGCTGAGGAAGCCAGGAAACATCTGTTTAAATTGTTACATGTGGATTCGATGAAAGTAAATCATATTGACGAAAATTAGATTTTGGACTTTAAAGTTATCAAAATCCAATGAAGTATTTTGAGATTTCAAATTAATTTACATTTTAATAAATTTTTTTCGATTAAAATTAAAATATAATGGGAAAAGAGTCGAAATTTCATCTCCAATGTGGAACCAAGTCGCTGGAATTGTCCAGCCGTACTCATATTATGGGGATTTTGAATGTCACACCTGATTCATTTTCTAATGGCGGGAAATTTTTTGAACCCGAGAAAGCCATAGAGCGCGGTCTTGAAATGGTAGAACAGGGTGCTGACATCATTGATATTGGGGCCGAATCCACACGACCGGGTGCGGAACCAGTTTCGGTTGAAGAAGAATTAAAACGACTAATACCTGTCTTGGAAGGGCTTCTGAAAAAAGTTGATGTTCCTATCTCTGTTGATACCTACAAATCATCTATTGCAGAAACAGCCCTCAAAGCTGGTGCGCATTTGATCAATGATATCAGTGGATTACGGTTCGATTCGAAGATGAAGAAAGTTGTCGCAAAATTTCAGGTTCCAGTAGTTATCATGCATATCAAAGGGGAGCCGCGAAATATGCAGCAGAATCCCTATTATGAGGATTTGATTGGGGAAATATATGGGTATCTTGATGAAAGCATTCGTATTGCAGAAGAAGCAGGAATCAAACGAAATGATGTAATTGTGGATCCAGGAATCGGATTCGGTAAACGGTTGCAGGATAATTATGAAATTATAAGGAGATTGTCTGAGTTCCTAAGATTGGGCTGTCCAATTTTGATTGGACCTTCTCGAAAATCCTTTATTGGAACTGTATTAGATTTACCGCCAGATCAGAGGCTGGAAGGCACCCTGGCCGCAGTTGCTATTGGTATTCAGAATGGGGCTCACATTGTCCGTGTACATGATGTGAAGGAAGTATCCCAGGCTAGCCGTATTGCTGATCTTTTGGTGGGGAAGACGTCTCTTTTTTCTTAAATAGCGCTTGAAAGAAAACCCTCCTTATTTATCATTTCGACCGAAGGGAGAAATCAGTAAATCACCTAATTTCAATGGTTATCAGATTTCTCGCTGTGCTCGAAATGACATTATTTATCAGTTTTCGTTCAGACACTAAATAGCTTAGAAGAAATCAGAAATAGGAAAATTTACATGATACTTAGATTAGAATTATTCAAAATCGGTTTTTTAACTGTTACGCTTATTGATATACTGGACATCACAATCATATCGTATATCCTGTATAAGCTTTATATTTTCATTCGGGGTTCTCGTGCAGCCCAGATGTTTATAGGACTTGTCCTGATTCTTGTGGCTTCAGTATTTGTTCAATTTTTAGGATTGAGTGGATTAAACTGGATTTTCGAAAATCTAAGGACGGTCTGGTTAATTGCATTTGTGATTTTATTTCAACCAGAATTAAGACGAATTCTAATTTACATTGGCCAGATGCCTTTGGTCCGAGAACTATTAAAAGTAACCATCACCCGAAGGATGACCGAAGAAATTGTCAAAGCTGCAATGGAATTAATCAAGAGAGGTTTTGGAGGCCTTATTGTGATGGTCCGTAATGCCGGGATCAAATCGATTATTGAGACGGGTCAGAGTATTCAGGCTAAAGTTTCAGTGCCGCTGATTGTCTCTATTTTCAATCCTCGGTCGCCGCTGCATGACGGGGCTATCGTTATTCAAAATGAAATCATAGAAGCAGCACAATGTATCCTGCCACTAAGCCAGAATCCGGTTCTTGGACCTCAATATGGCACGCGACATTTAGCAGCGTTGGGTTTGTCCGAAGAATCTGATGCTGTTATTGTTGTTGTATCAGAGGAGACTGGAAAGGTGTCGCTAGCCTTTGAAGGAACGCTATATACCGATCTTGATTATATCAGGCTTCGCAATATGTTGAATGAGTTTCTTCAGGTGATGCCTGGGGGATGATATTTTTTTGATCTTCAATATTTTTAATATCTTTGTTAGTAACCGAGGAGAATTTATGTTCAGTATCAAAACAGTTGAGGCCCTTGGAAACTTGACCGTTGCTGATCTTTTGAATACAGATGTTACAACCGTAGAGCCTGATGTACCCATTATTGAAATTGTACGTATTTTTAGAGACCATAACTACGAAGGCATTCCAATCGTTCAGAACGGTTATCTCGTTGGCATGGCGATGCGAAGAGAATTATTAAATCTATATTTTATCACCGAGCGCGATCTCGACGAGAGTGATACCCGCAAGTTATTCCAATTAGCATCGCTCATGAATGCTGCAAAACAGCCGGTCTCATCATTTATGGATCCAGAGCCCCTCACTGTTTCGCCTGATTGTAAAGCGTCAAGATTAGCTCAATTAATGTTAGAAAATGATTTATTTACTTTTCCTGTTACTACAAAAAAAAGGGGCCTTTTTTTTCAGCCTAAAAAGCGATTTATTGGAATTGTTACTTTAACTGATATGATGCCACTGCTTTACGAGGCTATCTGTTGCGAATCCTGAGGGATCATTGGATCAAATAAGGATTGAAGAAATAATTCTTGCCATTACTCTCTTTCTTTTAGCTGCGAAAATGCTGGGTGAGCTCGTTTTACGACTGAATCAACCAGCTCTATTAGGGGAGCTTGCAGCCGGAATGATTATCGGACCCCAATTACTCGGTCGTTTTATATTTAAAGCGCCGATTCAAAATTGTGAAGCATTGAATACGATTTCCGAAATCGGGGCTGTCTTTTTTTTCTTTATTGTTGGATACAGTGAAGTCGATTTAAATCAACTCAGACGATTCGCGAAAAACTCTCTCGTTGCATCGCTCCCGAGTGTGCTGCTTTCATTTATTTTTGGTTATTTAATTGGAATATTCTGGAACTATTCGCTTCTTGCCTGCCTATTTATCGGCTTAGCGCTTTCTCTTACTGCAATCGGTGTTAGCGCCCGAACACTTATGGACCTGGGACGTCTTCATACCGATTACGGCATGCTCATTCTTGGACAAGCAATTATCGATGCCTTAAGGAGTTTATTGACGCTTTCGATACTTATCTTGTTTGTTCATCCTGAAGCTAATTTCTCAGCCAGGGCGGTTATCATGCTAATTTTTAAGTTTATCGGATTTTTTATTAGCGCTATTATTTTTAAGCTGATTATCTTAAAACCCTTGACTGCTCTGGTGAGTAAATTTTGGATCGATGAAGCAAAATTCGGCATTATGATTGGAGTAATTTTTCTGTTTTCCTATATTGCGCAAATTCTTGGCCTTCACATGATTATCGGTGCTTTTGTCGCTGGGATTATCTTTTCATTACAGGCTGAGTTTCAAACCACAGACCTGGAATATAAAGTTCGCGGTCTTTCTTATGGTCTCTTTATCCCGTTGTTCTTTTCCATCCTTGGGGCAAAAATCAATTTTGAAGCGCTCGCCGAGGGGGGACTACTTGCAATAGCCGTCATCCTTATTGCCATCGGTGTAAAATTGTTAGGCGGTTATTTAGGAGGTTTGATCATTGGCTACTCGGCCAAAAAATCCTGGATTGTCGGATGTGGGCTCATTCCTCGAACCGGTGTAGAACTGGTTGTCATTGCTGTCGCTCTTGAAGTAGGGTTGATTGATGATAAATTATTTGCTTCGATTGTAACAATGGTCGGAGTAACTGTATTTATCACCCCTTTTCTTTTAAAATTTGCCATTGAAAAATTGGAGGTTGAGCCTAAAAGGCGATCATGAAATTATCCCTGCAAACGAAGCGAAGCCATCTCTATATCTACATAGAATTATGAGACCACTTCGTCCGCTATGATGGGAATTTCACGAAAAGTTAGAGTCTGAATTCCATTACTCACGAAAAATCTATACCGCCTTTAATTTATTCCACAATTTAATCAAAAGAAACGTAGCAATGACTGTAATAAAAGTCAAAATAATTGCCAATGGGTGCTCTCCATAAATCCAATTTCCCGTAGCGAACAGCGCACTGTAAACAGCAAAACAGCCCAAAACCATACACACGATCCCCATCGGTACATCCCAGTCCTGTTTCTTTTCCTCGATAGGATCATTTTCCCGTTTGGCTTGCTCAATTATTTTCTTCCAGCCCGGACCGCCTGGTCGAACCAATTTATAAAATAAACGCAATGTTTTCGTATCACTGGGTTTGGTAACCAGCGTTACTGCAATCCAGCAAATCGTTGTGATAAAAACACCTAACACTAATTGAATATGCGTTGACAGCCCGGGTAATCCCGTATGCGGATGAATCAACTGTAAATAAACTGCAACTAAAAAAGAGACGATCATCGCCGTCAATTCGCTGAAAGGATTAATTCGCCACCAGAACCATCTCAGGATAAAAAGCAAACCTGTACCCGCACCGATTTGCAATAGGATATGAAATGCTTGCAGTGCATTGCTCAATAAAAGTGCCATAATCCCAGCCAGAATCATCAATCCGACCGTTGATAAACGCCCCATTAAAACCTGTCTTTTTTCAGTGGCATCGGGATCGATAAATCGTTTGTAAAAATCATTGACGACATACGACGATCCCCAGTTTAAATGGGTAGAGATGGTTGACATGAATGCGGCAATTAGTGAGGCGACGACTAAACCGAGCAGTCCATGAGGGAGATACGTAAGCATAGCAGGATATGCAAGGTCGTGTCGAATAACATTTGGGTTAACATGAGGGAAGGCAGATCGCAACGCCTCTAAATCTGGAAACACGATCAGCGAGCACAACGCTACTAGAATCCAGGGCCAGGGGCGTAAAGCGTAATGCGCTGCATTGAAAAATAACGTGGCGCCAATGGCATGTTTTTCTGTTTTCGCTGATAGCATTCTTTGGGCGATGTAACCACCCCCGCCAGGTTCTGAGCCTGGATACCAGACGCTCCACCACTGGACGGCTATTGGAATGATCAATAAAGAAATAAGTGCTTCTGAATTAGAGAAATCTGGTAAAAAAGTTAACTTTGGAAATACAGCCTTGTTTGCCAATAAATTATCCAATCCACCGACCTGGGGGAGTTTGATGGCTATGATAGCTGCCCCAATCGAACCGATCATCGCCATGATGAATTGAAAAAAATCTGTCAGCAATACACCTCGCAATCCGCCCAGGGCGCTGTAAATCATGGTAACGAATAAAGCAATTAACAGGGTTTGGACTGGCGTCAGGTTCAGCATGACGCCGCCGATTTTTATCATGGCTAAAGAGACGGTTGCCATAATCAATACGTTAAAAAAAACACCAAGATATAAGGCGCGAAATCCGCGAAGGAATGCCGCAGCTTTTCCACTATAACGCAATTCGTAAAATTCCAGATCAGTAAGGACTTTCGATCGTCGCCACAATTTAGCGTAGACAAAGACTGTCAACATACCTGTTAACAGAAACGCCCACCACGCCCAGTTTCCAGCCACACCGTTCTGTCGAACTATATCAGTAACTAAATTTGGTGTATCGGTCGAAAACGTGGTTGCGACCATAGAGACGCCCAGCAACCACCAGGGCATGTTTCTGCCTGAGAGAAAAAATTCTGCGGAACTCTTGCCTGCTCTTCGTGAGACAGCCAGACCAATTCCCAAAGATAGGATAAAAAAAACGATGACAAATGCCCAGTCTATTGAGTGTAGAACCATAGAATCTCCTTTATTAAGGGGGTTCCTGTATTAATATAAATTTTTAAAATTTCAAATAAATTCCAATATTCAATTACCCAACCTGGACGAGCCAGGACTTTAAAGGGATATTGAACCACGAATTACGCAAATTATACGAATTGCACTGATTTTTAATTGGTGTAATTAGCGAAATTCGCGATTAAAATTAACTTCATTTTTTTCCATTGTGCAAAAATTTCGTTGTTTAGAGATCAAATCTGGGAAAATTTATTCTAGAATAGACTCCTTGACCAGATACATAAATTTATCCCGTGGATTCTTTCCACCAGGACTTTGGGTAAAAACAAGTCCGATGATTTGATGATTCGGATCAACCCAGGCGAAAGTGCCATCAGAACCGCCATGGGAAAAAACACCATCTCTGGAAACGTACCAGCCATAACCATAAAAACTATCTCGCTGTTCTCTCTCCATTGCTGAATAGATCGAAGCCGTTTGCTGTGAGGTCATGAGTTCGATCGTTTCGGGCTTTAAAATCCTTTTACCGTCATAAATTCCCTTATTTAAGAACATCTGGCAAAAAATAGCATAATCCCATGCTGTCGAGATCATTCCACCTGATGCTCGTACAAATGGAAAGTTTGGCGGATCGCCTGGTTTCCAGCGGATTGTCCAACCTTCCTTTCCTTTGGCATAAACCACTGCCATGCGATGCAATTTGCCATCGAGTTTTTCTGCTACTTCATGGTTGTAACTATCAACCATACCCAGTGGTTTGTAAATCTTCTCTTTCAAAAATACTTCGAGTTCCTGTCCTGAGGCGATTTCGATCAAAGCGCCAAGCGTATTAAAACCAGGATTGCTATAACTATAGGTCATACCAGGGATTTCCTCTGCGCCAACTTCACCGAATCGTGCCACTTCAAGCTGCAAATTGGGGGCATCAGGATGTTGTTCGGATTTTTCCATCAAGGGATTGACGAAAAGTGAGCGAATGCGAAATCCACTGGTATGGGTTAGCAAATGTCGAATTTTAATGAAGCCAGAACGGTAATTGTCAAATGAAGAAATGTATTTGCGGACGTTGTCATTGTAGCCAAGTTTACCTTCTTCAACCAGCATGCTGATGGCGGTGGCAACGACTGGCTTTGTATTGGAAGCCATTCGAAACATGGTATCCTTTTCCATTGGCAATTTATGTTCTTTGTTACGCAATCCTAAAGCTTCATGCAGAACCACTTTTCCTTTCCGAGCCACCAGCAGAACAACACCTCGCAATTCATCTTTGGTAATGGCTTGTTCATAGAGGCGTACACCAGCTTTAAGGACATCTTCAGACATGCTGACTTCTTCGGATTTTCCTGTCGAAAGGGTGATGTCCTGGGCAAATAGAAAAGTGAGGTTAAAGATGAATATCAGCAAGGTTAGAATTATAAATCGTCGCATTAATGAACTCCTTTTATCTTTCAAATTCTTTATTCTCTGCGACCTCTGCGTCATCAGCCGTTAAAATATATAATTATCTCGGCAAACCGTTTTAGGAATCTCCCCCCAAAAGGCGTATCAAAACTCTTTTCAATCAACTCATCTGGGTTCAATCCTTTTGAGTGAAGGTGATCTCGTAATATTTCAATATATCTTTTGACAATATCCGCATCAAACTCTGGATGAAATTGAATACCCCAGGCACAATCTCCCATGATAAATGCGTGATGAGGATCCATTGTATTGGAAGCAAGGACTTTAGCAGTAGGGGGGAGTTTGATTACTGATTGTGTATGAGAGACTTGAAAAGCAACTTTTGATGGCAAAATTGAGAACAGCGAATCCTCTTTTGCAGCCTCATTCAAATGGATGAAAGCGGTACCGAATTCGAGTCCATTGGGATTATTCGCCGCTTCACCGCCCATTGCGTATGCAAGAAGCTGATGACCGTAGCAAATGCCAAGTAAGGGAATGCTTTTTTCAACCGCCACAGCAAGCCATTTCACGGTTCGTTTACTCCAATCATAATGTTCTGTGACCATGGCATGGGAGCCTGTAATCACAACGCCAGAAATTTCATTATATTTAGGCAGTGGAAGTCCCTTGCTTACATCGAAAATATTAAATTGCACTCGCTTGAGTCCCATTCCCTTGATGATCCAGTCCTCAAAATCACCTCGATGTTTGCTTATCTCGGGAAAAGTGCTTCCTGTTTTGATGATTAATATTGGTTTCATAAACTTTCAACTTTTAGTTAATTATGGAACGCGGATGAGACGGATTAAAACGTGAAACGTAAAACAGCAGACGCAAGAGAGTTGAAGTATGACTTTTTACTTTTCACGTTTCACTTTTCACATTTCACATCTCCCGTTTGCCATCTCACAAAAATTATTCACTATAAAACTCAATCATCTGCTCAATCGCCCGCTGACAAACCTTACAAAATTTCTTCTCCCGATTGGAAAACATCAAACAATTCATCATAGGACGGTACAGCCCTTTGGCGGAATAGCCTGCACCTTCGAATGCCCCGACTTTATCGTTCAGATAGCTGTATTTTTCTTTCACTTGATCGATATTTTTATTGATCTCATCGGACGTTTTATTAAATTCAGCTTTGACCTTTTCTATTTTTGATTTTGAAGCGCCCGATTTCTCTAGCTGAGCGACCTGTTCTCTCATTTCTTTCCTGTTTTTCTGACGTTCAGCCTGAAGCGCTTCAATTGTTTCTTTTCCCCAATCCGTTGGAATTTTAATACCAGCAGAAAGAAGTTCTTTCCATTTGAGGTTTTCAGGATCTAGCAAAGCAGTTATGTTCGGTTCAGTTGGCTCCACTCCTTCTGGATAAAATTCATTATAGGAAACCTGAGAAGCGTAATATTCATCGGCTAATCCAGCAAAGGAGTGACCGAATTCATGGATGAACACGTTTTCACTCAATTTATTATCAACCGTAGAGACTGCATAAAAATTGTAAATGCCACCTCCGCCGTATCGTTCGTTATTGACCAGTATAACGACTGCATCATAAGGTACCGTGGAAGCAATATCTCTCATGGTTTTATTATCTTCGGTCAACAGATATCGATCCAGATCCAGCGCATTAAACGAAGAGTTTACGACTGTATTTTTAAAGATACCTTTTCGGGGTTGATCTACGCCGCTATCGACAGACGGTCGAAATACGCCACAGATGTTAAATTTGCTTTTATGTTTATTGTAGGGTTCAACTTCAAAAAGCGCTTTCATGAATCGATCCACATCCTTTTTAAATTTATCCAATTCTTCGGACGTGTATCCCTCTGCAATCCAGGTAAGATCGACTTTTGAATGGGGATCGCCATTTTTGAGAGCTTCATAAACTTGATCACCAGAATTGGGATTTTCTTTGATGATGTGGTAATCACCGGGATCGATTTCAACTGAGAAAATCGATTCTAAAATATTCTTTTTATTTCTGCTTTCTAAAACAAACAGAATGGGCTTTTGCGGATAAGGAATGAGTACTGTTTCATGGTAGGTTCTTTTGATGCCCTGAATCGCAGGATCAGTTGTTGTATATTCACCAAAATAGGTAGCAACTCCTTTTGAATAAATAAGCTTATTCGAGGCAATATCATAAATTTTCACCTCATATTTACCATTGTTAAACGGATCGATCAAATTTTTTGGATTCCCCGCCCAAATTCCTTGTTGATAGATCTGATCGATGGTGATAAATTCCGTTCTCGCATCGCCGACATGGAAGTAATCGATACGCATGGTTTTGTCGACGAAATAATCATCGAAATTGATGGTCTGTTGTGAGAATATTAGACATGGAATTAGAAAAAGTAGAATAAAAAAGATAACTTTTCGCATGGTTCCCTCCTTAAATTCGTAGTCAAGATGGCATCTTACCCTGCATTTTATGCACAATGTTTTTCAATGTCTTCCACAGTTTTCGGTATCGGTTTCCCCAGCACCCGATGACCACTTTCGGTGACGAGCACATTATCCTCAATCCGAATACCGCCTAAACCAATCGTTGTCTTCACCTTATCATAATTAATAAACTCAGTATATTTCTTTTCTGCTTTCCATTGAGTGATTAACTCGGGCATGAAATAAATACCTGGCTCAACAGTCAACACATGTCCTGGCTCCAATGCTTTCGCAAATCGCAGATAAGCCAATCCGAACTGCTCACTCCGTTTAATTTTATCGGTATAGCCGACATAATTTTCACCCAATCCTTCCATATCATGGACATCGAGTCCAAGTTGGTGACCCAATCCATGCGGGAAGAATACAGCATGAGCGCCTTCTTTGACAGCATCCTCGATATTTCCTTTCATAAAGCCGAGTTGCTTCATCCCTTGGGCAATTACTTTCGCAGCATGAAGATGAACATCTCGGAACAGCACGCCTGGTTTCATCATCTCGATAGCCTTCAACTGGGATTCGAGGACGACATTATAGATATCCTTTTGTAGCTCAGTGAATTTCCCGCTGACAGGATAAGTTCTCGTGATATCACTCGCATAATGTAAAGGAGACTCAGCGCCAGAATCCAGTACCAGTAGATCGCCGTCCTTCATCAAATTTTCATGAGAGTGTCCATGAAGCACTTCGCCCCGAATGGTGAAAATAACTGGAAATGAAATATAACTACCTTTTGACATCAGCAGTCCTTCTACAGCGCCGGCTACTTCGTGCTCATAGATACCAGGTTTGGACATCTTCATCGCCAGCACATACATTTCATAACTGATATCCAGCGCCATTTCGATTTGTTTAATTTCTTCATCGGATTTAATGGAGCGCTGCGCCACGACTGCTTTGATCAAATCTTTTGAAGCATAATCATTCACCAGGGAATTATGAATGCCAGTCAAATTTTCAATTTTAATGACATTATCATGGCGGTATTGAGGAAGAAAATGGACTCGCCTGCCCTGCTTCATGGCTTCTTTTATTGTCTCATTCAGTTTTTCCGTTGGTTCAGCGTTGGCAACGCCGACTTTTTTAGCTTTGTCGATTAACTTATCCTGGGGACCCATCCAGATGATATCATCAACTGTAAAATCGTATCCGAAAATGGTTTCCTGATTATAATCAACATCAATGACGGCAGCTAAACCAGAAAAATCTAAACCGAAAAAATACAAAAAAGAGCTGTCCTGCCTGAAATTGAACGTATTGGCAGGGTAATTCATTGGGCTTTCTTCATTGCCCAAAAACAAAATGATGCCAGAACCGATTTGTCGTTTTAATTTTTCTCGTCGCTGAACATAGCTATTTTTATCAAACATCGAACCCTCCTTGATTTTTAAATTCCAAATAACAATCGCCAAATTAAAAATAAATCCCAAATTACAAGATCCAAATTTCAAACAAAATAATTAATCAAGCTTTGAAATCCGAAGTCAGAAAGCTACAATCTGAAATAAGTATAAATCCGTTGTCATCTTTTCATCAGTTGGAGAATTTAACATTTTTTTATTAGAAAACAAATCACTTTTTTATCGAATCACAATCTCATCCACAAAAATCCAAGCTTTACCGCCTGCCCCTGGGTGATTTGGCGGACAAACACCGTTGTTTTTTGCAAAGACTTTTATGAATCGAGCTTGTGCATCCGTTAATTTAGCTTTAAATTCTTCAATCATCGCATCAGGGTGATCAGTGGGGATTTCATTTCTAATATTAGCAACGGCAATAAAATTTTCACCATCATCAGAAATGGAATATTGAACCAATTCAGGCATAAAAATCCATGAGCCTGCATTCTGCAGAAAAGTTGTGATAATTTTCCGAAACGGCATTACCTTGCCCAGGTCGATCACCGCTTCCAGATCGTCCTGCTCGAATCCCAGCCAGAAACC
>JABAOC010034269.1_pt2 | contig 24674 bp, 33 predicted proteins | sample 7062161 | NCBI WGS metagenome assembly JABAOC01 (sample SAMN14538625, study PRJNA623070) | marine sediment metagenome | biome: marine biome [ENVO:00000428]; feature: marine pelagic biome [ENVO:01000023]; material: deep marine sediment [ENVO:00002113] | place: India: Gulf of Khambhat ... | reverse complement strand
AGATCCGCGTGCAGATGGAGTCGTCTAGATACACTGTGGTCGGACTAGGTGTGCACTTTCATGAGTGAAGCCCATGAGTCTCAAGATAGGAACCAGCGAGGTTGCTTTGTGTGAAAGAGCTTTCAGGCTTCCGTGACGCGCAGCTTGCACAGAAGGTGGCTAACCACATCATTGAAGTCGCTGCTGATTTCCCAATGAAATTTTGCCATGTGTGCGGCACTCATGAATGGACGACAACTCATTTTGGTTTGCGAAGCCTGTTACCGAAGAACGTGGAGGTTGTCGCTGGGCCCGGATGTCCAGTGTGCGTCCTGCCTGCATCTGATATCGATACTGCGGTCGAATTGGCGTTGCAGGGAGTGACTGTTCTCACTTTCGGAGATGTTATACGAGTATCAGGTTCAGATTTGTCGTTGGCTCAAGCAAGAGCTAGAGGAGGAGACGTGCGAGTTGTTTATGGTGTAAATGAAGCTGTGAAGATCGCGAAGGAGAATGGAAGCAAGGAGTTCGTCTTTTTCGCAATTGGGTTCGAGACAACTGCTCCAACGACGGCCAACGAGGTTTTGAGACCCCCGCCCAAAAACCTGAGTTTTCTTGTGTCCCATCGGCTGATTCCACCAGCTATGGAGCTTTTGCTTGGAATTGGTGATCTACACATTGATGGATTCATTGCTCCAGGCCATGTGTCGACAATAATTGGTCTTCAACCCTATGCGATCATCTCCGACGCCTATCATATGCCCATTGTTGTAGCAGGGTTCGAACCCTTGGATGTTCTGTTTGCAATTGACATGCTACTGCAACAGGTCAAGCAACGAACTGCTAGACTAGAGAATGCCTATGAGCGAGCAGTTCCTCCCGAAGGAAATAGAAAAGCCATGAGATTGATGAGGCGGGTTTTTGATGTTGTTGAAGGGCATTGGCGCGGTCTGGGGAGATTGCCTGAGTCAGCATTTGCCTTGAAGCAAGAGTTCGAAATGTGGGAAGCTCGGCGAAAGTACGGAATCAAGCCAAGTGTTGGGCGAGATCTGCTACCTGGATGCCAGTGTCACCTTGTGATGATCGGAAAGATCCGTCCAGGAGAATGTTCTCTGTTCATGAAGGCTTGTCGTCCGGAATCTCCCAAAGGAGCTTGCATGGTTTCTTCTGAAGGGACCTGTCGTATCTGGGCGAAGCATGGATTGGCGTGAGTGATTAATACAGGTTTTAGTTCCATGCTTCGATCGCTGTCTTCAGTTCGTCGTGAGTTTCAGCGAATCTTCTTAGAGGGATCCCTTCTAGTGTGGCGTCAACTGCTTGTCTCATTGCTCTCGCACCAGCAAGTGTGCCCTGTCTATGGCCATGGATACCTCCTCCTGCTTGGATAACAAAGTCATTTCCGAAGATTCCCATGAGATTCGGAACTAGTTTGGGATGAAGCCCCCCGGATGCCACAGGCAGCACAGGTTTCAAACCATGCATGGGCATTTTCAACGCAGTAATGTTACTTCGCACATCACTCTTCGTCTCGGACATCTTTCCAACACCACTTCCCACGTGAAGTTGATCTACTCCAATGATCCTGGACACTTTGGCCAGTGTCCGCATCGAGATTCCGTGTCTAGTATTCTTGGTCAGTGCTGCGTGCCCTGCCCGGTGACCGTGAATCACTACCTTGAGGTTTTGATCTCGCAAAGTCTGCAACGCTGCAAACCCCGCAGTGAGAATGTCAAGCATGACAAATCTGCCTCCTTCGTCTTCAACAAACTGTGCTCGTGTTATCATCTGACTTGTTTCAGAGGTAACATTCGGCAGGTATCCTTTCTTGGTTCCACTCTCTCTTTCAGCTTTGCGTCTCATCCTAAGCGTTCTGACAACGCGCTCCTTGAATGGATTGAAACTCTGGTTTGCTAAGTTTTCATCGTCCTTGACTAGATCACATCCTCCGATCCACGCTTNNCTGGGGTTTAATCCAAGTTTTGGCTTTATGATTGTTCCAATTAATGGTCGATGCTCAACTCCAAGGAGTTCACGGATTCCATTTGTTCCAGCTCGTGGACCGCTGAAGCTCTTGACAACCGCTTCAGGGAAGTGTACATCGTCCAATCGAAGATTCTTGAGTGCACTCAACCCGAAAACGTTGCCAGCTATACTGCTGAGAATATTCGGCATGTTTCCGGATTCAAATAGGCAATCTGGGTAGGCCACACTGATGCTTTTTCCTGTTATCTTGAAAACTTTCGCGTGAATCTTCTCAACATATGGTTTACTTGTAGTAACTTCAGTCCAGGTTCCTATAGAACTCTCTGCTGCAATGCCGCCAGCGGCGACCTTAATCGAAACTCCATGTGGATCAACAAGAAAGTCGCATATGAGATCGTCCTTCTCAGGGACATATGAGAGATCTACGAAATCTATGTATCTCAATTCAGCTACGCCATCTCCAGATTGCTAGGTGTCTCTTTATTTGTCTTTCTTGGCACTTGATTCGAGAACACGACCACAATAGGGTTTGCTGAATAAAAGAATGCTTATAGCTTGTCTTCACTAAGTGGAAACGATTAGGATGCTGTTCCTCTCTGTAGAGTGTACGAAATGCAGCAAGAGCCTCTCATCCAAGAACACATTGACCGTGTGCGATAGGTGTGGTGGAGCCCTCTTCTACAGGTATAATCTGGCACTGGTTTCAGATGCGATCTCCAAGGAGGACTTGAAAGAGAGAGTTGACTCCTTTTGGAAGTTCAGAGAGGTTCTTCCACTCTCATCGCCAAAGAGTATGGTCTCTCTGGGAGAGCCATACACTCCGATAATTCGCTTCCCAAAAGCTCTCAAAGCGCCACTTGGCAACGTATGTGTCAAAGATGACGGACGGCTTCCAACCGGAACTTTCAAGGCAAGGGGAATGGCGGTCGCAGTTTCAGTTCTGAAAGAACACGGCGTGAAGAGTGTTGTAATCCCATCCGCAGGGAACGCAGCTGCAGCACTTGCAGCCTACGGAACGCAAGCAGGGATGAAGGTATACACGTTCATGCCAGAGGATGTGCCTAAGCACATTCTATCGGAATGTGCTTTCGGCGGAGCCTCAGTCTTTCTAGCTGAAGGGGTCATCAGTGATGCTGCTCAGATTGGGAGCAAGTTTGGTGAAAAGCATGGATGCTTTGACATATCAACTAACAAGCAGCCGTACAGATTTGAAGGGTACAAGGCAATTGCATTTGAACTCGCTGAGCAGTTTTCCTGGAGTCTGCCTGATGTGATTCTGTTCCCTACAGGGGGCGGAGAGGGCGTCATAGGTTTGTGGAAGGGGTTCCAGGAGTTGATGGATCTTGAGTGGATTGACAGAATACCGCGGTTGGCTGTTGTGCAATCTTCAGGCTGTGCTCCTATCGTGAAGGCATTTGAAAAAGGAACCGACGAAGTCAAGGAAGCCTGGAAGGATCCTGTAACGATCGCATCGGGATTGAGAGTCCCAAAGCCCTTTGCAAGCTATCTAATCTTCCGTGCAGTAAGGGAAACTAATGGATTAGCTGTGGCAGTGGATGATCGAGAGATTCTTTCTTCAATGAAAGTTCTTTTGCATCGAGGGGTCTACGCTGGCCCGGAGGCATCAGCAACCTTGGCTGCTCTGATGAAACTTGTGGATCAAGGGCTGTTGACGAGAGAGGATAGGACGCTTCTGTACATTACTGGAACAGCGTTGAAATGCTTGGATTTGCTTGATGTGGATGTGACCCAGCTGTCTGTTGTCAGAGGTAAGTCAGCATGACTCAGTGGACATTAAGAATGTGGCAACCGCATGAGCAGGTGCAGGGAACTCATATATAGAGAATGACAAAACATGTAGCCGGGTAAACGCATTGGTTTCGCTGAGAGCTATTGCTCCATCTCTAACGAGAATCACCATCGCGGCATCAGTTGGCGCAGCTCTTCACATTGGGCAAGGGAACTCCAAGATTGTAGATCAGAGGGCAGTGGATTTTTCGAGAGCTGCCTTCTCGCAGATGGAGATCGATGGCGAGGTCATTTCGTGTGAGGGCCCAAAGGATAGTGCTCCTGCATTCAGGAGAAGAGAGAAGGTCGGCATTGGTCTCGGGCCTGAGCTCGAGTTTGTTATGGATCCTGTTGATGGCACGACAGCTACCTCGAAGGGAAGGAAAGATGCAATCTCCGCCCTCGCATGTGCGCCGAAAGGGAAGCTGCAAATTCTTCCAGACGATGGCTACTACTTCAAATTGGCGACTGATAGCCGCTCAAAGGACAAAATCTCGTTAGACATGTCGATTGAAGAGATAGTACACGTAGTTGCTGAACAGAAGAGGATGCAACTCGAGAATTTTACTGTAATTATGCTTGAACGCGATAGGCATTTGAGCATTCTGAAGACGTTGCGAAAGCTGGGTGTTAGGATTGTGTTGATTCAGGACGGAGACATCTCAGCTTCTGTAGTCACTTGTATTCCTGAGTCTGGAATTGACTTGCTTCTAGGTGCAGGGGCAGGTCCGGAAGCTACAATTGGAGCTACAGCTGTGAAATGCCTTGGAGGTACCATGTTGGTGAAAGTCTGGCAGGATGAGAAGGATGATCCGAAACGGTTGATACGGCTTGGAGATGACGGGGTTGATGTTGATAAGACTTACTGTGAGACAGAACTGGCAAAAGGTGAGGAACTAGTTTTCGCCGCGTCAGGGATAACTAAAGGTGAGCTGTTAGATGGAGTGCGGTTCACTCCTGATGGAGCCGTAGTGAATTCGCTTTGCACAAGGCTACCAAGTGGCACCTTCGAGAAGTCGACAACAATGCTGCGGTTCAAGAGACACCCTGTCTATGAACAAATTACCTAGGGTGACCTGTTATTCCTCATGCTGGATTTCAGATGCTAGACTTGTGGATACAGATACACTTGTTTTCGAGTGCCACAGGTCGTGTTCAGACACGTTGCTGAACTGAGTGAGTTTTGTTGAATGGTGACCGCTAATTGAGTCATGGATTTTCTTGGTTGAATAACCGAATGTGTTTAGGATGGTGGATGCCGCTGAATACAAAAGCTGAAGATACTTTCTGACATCAGCGTTTGTTCCATCTTCAGCTAATTCTTCTGCTCTAACTCTTCGCGTATATTGCTTATTCTCTGCGCTTGTGAAAACAAATCGAATGTTCTTTCCAGCAGGGATCGTGACGCCTTCTCTCAGAAGTTGTTCAGCCGCAATTGATTGACTAACTTTCTGCGTGTATTCTTCCAATTCCTTAGAGAGGCGTTTGGTGATTATTAAGTCCCAGATTGAAACTTTCCCTTGTATTATTTTTCTTCGGTATTTTTTGACCACGTTTAAAGCAGCAGGTATTTTCTGTATAAACTCTCTTGAGTTGCTAGCTGTGCTCAATACCCTTATCATCGCCATTTGAGCATCAGTAACGAATTTTGGCGTGTCTTTTCTACGAGCTTCTATGCCCCTGATCTTGATCTGTCCATTCTCTTTAACGCCATAATAGCGATTCAACACTGAAACATTTGGATGCATCTTTGATTGAAGGAAAACTATCCACTTATACCGGCCTTCAAAACTCAAGGGCACTCCGATTTCCTCCCGTATCTTTTCATTCAACTGGAGAAAATCCTGTACTGTAGCATTTCTCTTCTTAAGCCAAAGTGAATCAACAATCCCGTGGATAATGTCAAATCCCGCTTCTTCTGCGATTTGCGCTGCTTTTAGAAATGCATACCTACCAAAAGCACAAACGCCAATGTGCCCATCAATAGTTCCAAATTTAGCATTCTTATACCCTAGATAGCCGAAACACGTCACGAGAATCCACTTCAACGCACCTTGCCTTTTTTCGTAAGTTTCCTTTAGTGTAGCATCGTTCACTTCTCTTTTCAGCTTCTTGTAGCGAAGTCTCTTTGAGATTATAGACTTCAAGGTCTTAGGCACAATTCCAACACGTTTCTCACAGATATTATAGCCGAGCTCGGGAATGTGTAAAGCGGAGTCTGGACAGCACTTGCAAAGAACAGTTTCCATGGAAATGTTGTTCTTTGCCATCAAAGAGGGATACATTGACGAGAAATCCACTTCGCCAACCCAGTCGTGAATACCTGGCTTTGGTTCAAAGACAAAACCGCCGCGATCTCCAATGAGGAGTTCATACGCTGATTTGAAGATCTCGGGGATACTTTTGTTCCTCGGAATTAGAACTTCATCTTTTATAGCTTGATAAAACTGAAGAGACGACATGCTTGAACCTATTGAAGTGCGAGAAGCTTTGTGCAAAGGCACCCTGCAGGTTCTCGCGATCTCAATGAGACCCTCGATGCCACACTCATTCAGGATGAAAGTGTTATTTATATCGATGTGAACTCTCCCGTGAAGTCTTCTCGTAGGTGCACGATAATATGTTCTGCCATAAGAGAAGAAAGTTGTTCCTTGTTTTTTCTCAACCGTCAAAGGTGTGTTTTCTCTACCTAGAACAAACCTATTCAAAATACTATTTGCTGCTGCTCTTTCAGCGAGATACGGAAATAAGTGTGAGTCGCCACCTTGAGTTAGCAAGATATCAGGATCAAATCTTCTAACTGATTCGACAAACCGCAGCAGTTTTTCTTGCTCATCACCAGAGTCAATGACTTCTTTTTCGCTTTCATTGAAAACTACTATTCCTCTCAGAGGATCGTTGAAGTTTTCTATTGGTTTTTTCCTAGCAACATCTATGTGGACTCTTAAAATTCGTAAGGATGGAATTGAATAGTCAACGCTTTCCACAGAATCTAAAAGATTGTATTTTAACTCATGTCTCTTAACTTCTATTTCAACAAAAGAAAGAGGAAAAATGTCTCGGTCATACATGTAGGCTTGAGTGCCCAAATCGCAATTATAAATCTGAAACCGTAGATATTTCCCAATTTCTAAGATTCTGTTTACAAAAGACGGAATTTTCCTCGAATCTTTCATTGTCACTTCTAAAACCTCCGTTTTCACGGTTTCCGTTGGGCTCACATATTTGCGAACAAAACTGAAAGAGTCGACGGAATTATCTGCGACTAACCTGGTCGGTAGGGCTTTCAGATCTTCCTCTTTGCCGGTAATGTAAATCTTCGGCTGAAACTTGTCTATTAATCGTATCCTTTCACCGCTTTCTGCAATAACCCAAATGCTCATTTGTCCAAAATGAGAGGGATAGAGATCAAGTATCCAGCCTCTTAAACGCTTAAAGTTGATGGTGTTGTTTTCTGATGACATCTATTTCTTTCTCTATTTTCCTCAGCGTTTTCTGCTGGTTTAGAAGAATCGACATAACCATGGGTTCGAATACGAGGGGACGTGTAGCGTTACTTCCAGAAGAAGCATAGTTTCTACATGTATCCATCATGAGGTGAAAAATTACTTTGTCATCTTTTCGTAAAGCTCTGGCAAATCCTCCCCATCTCTGAATTTCTCTGTCCAGCGCTGCTCGAAATGACTCAACAGTTTTTCCCACATTCAAGCCTCCATACACTCAGTGAGTGTGATGTTAGGTATGCGTGAGAGGTTTGTGTTTTCCAGACTGCAGAGGGGCTGTTTTTCAGAGAAAAGACAATTTTCATGTGTCTGTGTACACGTAATTATCGGAGTTTTAATCGACATCGCCACATCTGCATGTCTGCAGCACTCTGTCTTTAGAAAAAGACTACGTTTTGACAAATGAGAAGAGAGCTGAGTAGCAAATATTATCACGTGGTTCTCGCGTGCAAACTTTGAGAGGTAAGCGGTCAGTTGGTTGAACACGGCAATAGCTTCTCGCTGAGGAAAGTCTTTATCCGAATATAATTGTCCAATATCCGAAATTACTACAAGCTTGGAGCCAAAGTTGTCGAGTGCTGCTTGCAATTTTTCGAAGACTAAAGTGGTCATCTGATAAGCTGTGAAGGCTCTGGAAACAAAGATCCGTTCCAAGACTTCTCGTGGATTAAGCTCGTGGAGTTGAGCAAAATATGAAATTTCATATAATTTAAAGGTGTTGCCACCATCAACGAATATCACGTTGGTTTTCAACCCACCAAGCTGGTATGGAAGCTGAGCTTTAACACATAGAAGCATTGACAGAGACAGGATCTCGGATGAACCACAGAGAACAATGAAGTTGCCTAGAGCAAATGCGGGTGAATAACTCAAGTTTCCAATATCCAAAGATGAGTGAAATCGAGAGGATGTGTTTTGTATCGCTTCTAGTGCCAAACTAACCTGCTTTCTCCTAACTTGAGAGTTAGTAACAGGAAGCTCAAGTTTCTTAAAGACTCAGTGAAATGAAATTCCGAAAAAGGAGGCACTGAAACGTGAAAGTAAGAGCAGTGATGCATTTTTATGTGGTTGACTGTGAAAATAATGAGGATCATCGTTGACAGAATACATGGTTGGAACAGGTGGATGGAGTTACTTCAGGATTCCAATCAAACCATCGCTGAAAGCCTATTCTGAAAGCTTCAACTATGTTGAAGTGAACTCTACGTTCTACAAGTATCCGCCTTTACGCATAGTGGAAACCTGGCGGCGAATTGTGCCCAGTGACTTTGTGTTTACAGTAAGGTGTCATCATGAACTAACTCACACAATCGGATTGAAACCTGTGGACGTCGCCTACACTGTCCTAAGTCGAATGATTGGAATCTGTGAAATTCTTGAGGCTCCGTTTCTTCATCTACTCACCCCATCAAGCTACTCGGTTGATCAATCTGACCTGGAGGATACAAGGGACCTGTTTTCGTCGATTAATCTGAAAGGAGTTCGACTTGCTTGGGAGGTGAGAGGTCCTAAAACCTCAGAGCTCATTGCTCTCATGCAAGACTTGGACATAGTTGATTCAGTCGACGTGTCCAGAGAAAAACCCAGTTCGGAATCAAATGCTCTCTATACAAGAGTGTTTGGCAAAGGGAAGAAGAATGCATATCAATTCACAGACGAGGAGCTAGTTGAGATTGACCACACGATCATGACAGCACGGGTCAAAACTGCAATAGTTGCATATCATGGCATACGAATGAACACGGATGCTTTACGGTTTAAAATGTATAAGGAGACAGGGAAATTCCTGCCTGTTACCGCTTTTTCAGGCGTCGAATCCGCCAAAGCCGTCCTTCTCGAGGATGCCAAGTTCCCCTCGACAAAGGCAGACTTGCTTGAGGATCAAGGGTGGAAAGTGGTTGACCTCGCTGCAGACAAACGAATTCACTTGTCGAATCTGCTGGCAGGATTACCTGAAAGAACCTATCGCAGCATTGATGACGTAATCAGGGAGTTAGTGCTCCTAAAGTGAATCTACACAACATATTCTTGGGAACGTCAGGCTGGAGTTACAAGGAGTGGGANNATTCACGTGTTTTTCCAACTGTGGAGATTGACTCTACGTGGTACAGATACCCATCAAAGGGAATGGTTATGGGATGGTTGCGCTATTCACCTGCAAACTTCGTCTTCACGGCGAAAATTCCGAAGAAGATAACCCACGATAAGAAACTTGGCCTGAAGGGTGATATTGAGAATGACGTCACAGCCTTTGTTGAATTGATGGAACCTCTTCAACTTAATGGAAAGCTAGCCTGTCTCCTCACTCAGCTCCCGCCGAGCTATTCCTACAACATCGAAAATTTGAAGGCTTACTTCGAAATGCTTCCCCCACAATTTCGGTTCGCGATTGAGTTCCGGAATCTCACGTGGATGCGAGAGGAAACGTGGGATTTGCTGAAGAAGCATGATGTGGCCTATGTGAATGTTGACGAACCACTCCTGCCCCCAGAAGTTCATGTAACCACAGATTTCACTTATTTCCGATTCCACGGAAGAGGTTCAAAACCTTGGTTCAACTACCTATATGAGAGGGGAGAGCTTGAAGCGTGGGTCCCAAGAATCCTGAAAGCTTCAGAACAGACTGGAAAGGTGTACGGTTTCTTCAACAACCATTTCCACGGCTATGCACCCGAAAACTGCCTTAGCCTTATCGAAAGGTTGACCACACTTACCCGTCAACAACAGGAAGCCAAGAAAAGGCTGAGCAGAAAGCAATCTGGTTTGACTGAATACTTCACGGACGACTCGTGAAGCACAAACGATGCTAGCCGGAGCAAGGTTTGGAAAGATGCCGCTCATAGCTGTCTGATTCATGGAGGTACTTCAGTTTGCCAGCCTTAACTGACTCTGACAGCCCATTTTCAACCTCATCTCTGCTGAAACGTTTCAAGCTTCGGGACGCTGTCGAGATCAGCCAGTTCCGAGGGTAGGTAAAACCAGGCTTGATGGCTGTCATGAGCTCTCTGACAACTTCGCTCTTTCTCGTGTGAACAATGTCAGGATCAAAAACCAGATGATCGCTCCTCTTCAGAGGAGATGATGGGATTTTCAGCGTCCTTTGGATCTTCTTTGCGAGTGTCAGCTGAGACTTGAAACTGCCATGGCACGTGAGTACCATCTTAGGCTTTGCTTCCTCGACGTATCCCAGAAGGCGGTAGAAATCTGAATGATCACTTAGACTAAACGCTTTTCGTTGTCCAGAGAATCGTGAACCCCAGCCAGAAACAAACGCAACATCTAAACCTGTATTTCCACGGAGATCCATGTTCTTTGGCGCAATCAGGGCACATTCTCTTCCTTCCACAATCTCCTTGCCTTCCTGAGAGGCAGCGTCCACAAAATCGAGCCGGTGCCCGAATCTTTCATAGATCTCGCTGTATCGGGTGACTCTCGGATGGGTGACGACTGGGATCTTGCTGGACCTGTTCAGGAGCGCAATGAGTTCTTGCGCGTTTCCCAATGCATCAGTTTGGAAGGCTGGTGTCATGGCTTTTTGTGTTATAGTAGCTGCCCATTTGACGATTCTCTCATACATGTAGTCTCTGGAAGGAAAATAGCAAGGTGTGCCATAGGTCGATTCAATGATTAACAGGTCGCAAGGAACCACCTCAGCTCTCTGTGTGACCAACGTGTCTCGGAAATTTATGTCACCTGTGTAGACAGCATTTCCCACGGAAGTATCTATCTCATACTGAGTCGACCCAAGAATGTGTCCTGAGTTATGGGCTTTAATCCTTGCATCGTTGAAGTCAATGGTTTTGTGCAGTTGAATGAAGCGGTTCTTACTTGTCGGTCGTGCATAAACTTGTGCAAGATCGAAAGTGGCACGTGTTGAGTAGGTGATTGGAGAGGATTTGAAACCTTGACAGTGATCACCATGTGCGTGAGTTATGAAGACTGGTTGATCAGTCTTTCGTGCAGGATCCAATACTACACTGGTGTCTTTGTAGGCAAGCTCAATGCCATTTTTCCGTCTTACTGCAAAAACCATGAAGGCTTCTATTCAGCGCTACAATCTAATTAGTCTTTTAGCCACGTTCAGATAAATGCAGCCTCAAGGAATAGAACGGTTACAGAGTCATCAAGGCACCTACGTTGCTCTCAATTGCTCTTCTGTATACAAGGATGGCGGTTGATACGTCTTCTATCGCGAGTCCTAGATGCATGGACATTATGCGTTCATCCCTGTGTTCCCGACCTGGTTTCTTGCGTGTGACCAAGTCCGAGATTTCTGCGTGGATTCTAGGAATCTTACGGAAATATCCTTGTTTTCGGTAGTACGCGAGCTGAGCGCTGTCATCAGTGCAGAATTTGTCCATTGATTGCATGGCTTCAGGCTTCCAGTAGGAGTCAAAATCCAGGGCACATGCGAATCCGCCGACCTCCATCCAAGAGGCTTCAATCGAAGGATTCGGATTCTTCACTATTGGGCCTTAAGTGACTATGATATCACAGCCTTCAATACCTTCTTTAGGTGAATCAACAGCCATCACGTGGAGTTCATGTTTGGCACTCATTTCATTGACATATTTCATCAGATTGTGTCGGTTCACATCGAAGGCTTTGACGACTTCTAGATTGTGGTAGGTAGACTTGACTGCTTCCAGATTGCTGCGTCCTTGTACTCCACATCCAAGCACTCCCAAGATTCTTGGATTGTTGCCTGCCAAATGCTTCGCGGCGATTGCAGTTGCTGCCCCTGTTCGTTTCGCGGTTATCCATGTGCAATCCATGACGCAAATCGGGACGCCTGTCTCAAAATCGTTCAAGATTAGCAATCCCGAAATATACGGCAAATTTTTGCTCGGGTTTTCTGGGAATCCGCTGACCCATTTGATCCCGGCCGCTTTTGCTCCAGTGAGACATGCTGGCATTGCATGAATGAAAGAGTCAACTTGTGGATGAATGCCAGGTTTCGGAGGTGCTTCCACCCTTCCTTGAGACTTTTCGCGGAAGGCTTGTTCAACAGCGTTGATGACCTCCTCGATTTGGATATCCAAGCCCTCGATGTCAGACTTTGATAGATACAGAATCTTCTTGTGCAACTGCATCTGAGATCGGTTTGGGTATATCACCCTAACAAAAAAAGCTGCCGATAATCAACCTCGGTGGGGAGCATTCGCTTGGAAGAAGCGTCTCGATTGCTGTGCTCGCTAGTCTGACACGTCATAGCTCTGTAGGAAGTTCTTGAATCTCTCCAATCCTGCACTTAGAATGTTGGTTTTGCATCCGTAGCCGACTCTCAGGTGCCCTTCCATGCCGAAGCAGCTGCCAGGAACTATGAGCACGCCTTTCTCTTGTAGAAGCTGAAGACAAAGTTCAGTAGATGGTATGTGCAGCGTGTATCGGAGAAAGGCGCTACTTCCTCCTCTTGGGGGAACCCAACTCATGGTTGCTTCGTCTCTTACCCAACGTGACAATATTGAATGGTTCTCACGGAGTATTCGAGTGCTTCGGGCAAAGATTTTTTTCACGTGTCTAACTGCCACCGAGCCTAGTGCATCGGCAATCATACTCTGGCTTATCGTGGTGTAGTCTCTGTGGAGCATGCACTCCGCGATGATTTCTTTCTTTGCTGCAATCCATCCCAGTCTCAATCCAGACAGCGAGAAGGGTTTGGAAAAGGATCCCGTGGCGATTGCGCTTTCACTGATGTCTACCGCAGATGGAGTGAAGGCTCGTGAATCTACGAATAGCCCTCGGTAGGACTCGTCACTGAGGATGTAGATTCCGTTACGTTCGGCCAGCGCACAGATTTCTCCCAGGAGATTGGATTCAATGAGACTCCCAGTAGGATTGTGGGGATTGTTGATCACAATGAGTCTGGTTTTGTCATCAAGAAGCTCAGACAGTTCGTTGATTTCGGGCAACCAGCCGTTCTTTTCACGCAGTGGAAGAAGCTTGACTTTTGCACCAAAGGATTTCGCGACGCTATATAATTGCTGGTAGGCTGGGAAAACAGATATCACTGTGTCACCAGGTTCAACCAAGCTGTAGAAGACCAGAAAATTCGCACCGATGGCTCCTCCACATACAAGAATGTTGCGTGACTCCAGAGTACTGTACAGATTGGCAAGTCCAGCCCGTAGATCTTCAGATCCCTCAATGGCACCATATGTTAGCTTCATACTACCTAGATTCGATAGAAAATCGCTTTCTCCCACAAAATCGAGAAACTCCCTTAATGTGAAAGGATCAACGCAGGTTTCAGCCAGATTCAGTGTAGCCGATTTCTCAAAGCGATTCATGAATTGTTCAACTAAGAAAGGATCAACTTTCATGGGGATCTCTTCATCATTGGTAAGTATGCGGCATTTCAGCTATTACACTTTGTCTTGATAAGGGATCAGCGGTTGTCGTATGCACGCTGCAAATCAGACATGCCTCCAATCCTCCACTATGAGAAATGAAACTAGAAGTGAGTCATCATTGGCATATGCCTCTGACATCCTTTGGTTGGGGAGGTGATAGAAGGTTCGTAGGGTCTCTTCATATAAATGCTTTATGGAGAACTTTTCCAGAAGAAATCTCCGTTGCAAACATATCCGCATGCGAATTCCACAATGATCTCGAAAGTCGCTAGTTGTCCAAACAAGTGGTCACGCTACAACTGTTCCAGGTCGAGCTAGTCCGAGCTTTTCTTGTCATTCTCTGGTACTCGCTGCCAACCAGCTGGCGCCAGAGTGCCGTCAATATTCTCGTAAAACTTCCTGGTTTCCTTGACATTGCACCGGACACATTCTCTGTCACAAGACACTCGTTTCATTCTTGTAGCTTTGAGGCCAAAGATTATACCAGGTTCTTTCCAGGCGACAATCACCTGATCCCCATAATCTCTCCACTTGTGTATACCAATTCTACAGAGTAGAGTGGGCATCTGTGCATCTCTGATGAATGGTGAAGTTCAACATATAATTAAACCCTTGCGCGCACGAATCTAGTGACCTGAAGAGTCAGCCACCATGAGAAGTCGGGATCAAGATTAGTTTGTCACCGTTTCTGACCTCGGTGTCGAGTCCATTCAGCGCTCCGATCTCCGTCCGGTTCAGCACCAATAGCACGTTTGGTCTAGGATCGTTCAGTTCAGGGTCGATGAGGAATTCTCTGAATTCTGACGTGGACGATTTCAGAAGCTCATTCACTATGTCTTTGACCACTACAGGCTTTCCAAATTTCAGTGTGGTGCGTTGTGTACTGGCAAGTTGCTGGAGAGTGCCCATGAACTCTATCTGCACTGAGATTGTCAATTTGCGAACCTGGACTTCTAGCTAATGCAGTACTCGTTGAGATGGTGAAGCAATCGACTATGCTTTTTCGCCGGTGAAGAGCTCGACTATGTCTGAAGCGGTCTGCATCATGTCATCGACTTGTTCGATTGTCTTGGGAATCTCTGAGTCTGGTGTCTGTGAGAGCATTTGTATTGTGCGCTCTATCTCAATCAGGCAATTGAGTACCGGATCAGTGCTCGTCTTCTTCTGGGAATAAAAGGCTTGATAGACTATGGATTCAATGAAGGCAGGGTCACCTAAACTGTAGTAGATCGCTGCCTGGGCTTTTCTGACGGCTTCAAGGATCAGGCTGTGAGCGATTGAGGGTGTTTTCTGCGCTGCGAGGAGTTCTGCCTTTGCTTCTCTCAAGTATCGCAGTGCCCATCCTTTTCGGTATTCACCACCGATATAGGTCAACTCTGTCTTCACTCCTCGGCTTCTTCCTCTTCTTCCTCATCTTCCATCTCTTCGTCAGATGGAGTTGACATTAGGGTTGTGATGTAGCCAGCTATTCTATTTCTAAGCTTTGAAGAAGGGACATCAGCCAAGCTGTTCACAGCTTCCTTGTTGTGTTGAAAGCTGGTATCGAACTTGCTGGGGTGTATGCTTAAAAGCTCCCGGGCAATTTTCTTAACGTGTTCCGGTCTTACTTTGCCCAAATGTGTTATTCACCATCTGTACCAATTTCTTAGCGGACCTATCCTGTAGGTCATCTTAAGTAATTATGACTTCCTAAAAAGGAATTTGGTTTCAAACTGGCCGATTCAATCCTGAGAAGATGGTCGTGCAGCAGTGAAGCTGCTGATGANNGGATGCAGCTGATCTTTTGGTTGTGAGCCTGACGATTGAAATGTGGACGATCGCCTTGTGAAAGGAAACTTTAATGCTTCCATGGGGAGTCACTAGTAGAAAGACGCGAACCATGTTGATTGACACTCACGCTCACCTTCAGCTACCTCATTTCAAAACAGACTTAGACAGGGTGCTAAATCGAGCCCGAAAAATCGGTGTTGAATCCATCGTGAATGTGGGCATTGATCTTGAAGGGAGCAAGCAAGCGATTGAACTGGCAAGATCACACGAGGAATTGTATGCCACGGTTGGTATTCATCCCCACAATGCCTCTGAACTCAACCACAAAGTACTGGAAACTCTGAGGAATCTGAGTCGAGAGACAAAGGTAGTGGCAATCGGAGAAATAGGGTTGGACTACTACCGAAACCTCTCTCCGAAACCTGTTCAACGGAAAGCCTTTGAGGCTCAGATGGAACTGGCTGAGGAAGTAGAGTTGCCGGTGGTGATTCATGACAGAGATGCTCACGCGGATATCATCGAAGTGGTTTCTCGATTCAGCAAGATAAAGGGGATAATGCATTGTTTCTCAGGGCGTAGCGAGTTGGCAAAGCAATGTATGAGCTTTGGCTTTCTCATATCTTTCGCCGGATCTGTAACGTACCGAAAATCTCACCGGTTGCAGGAGATCGCGAGTTGGATTGAACCGGAAAGGATGGTTGTGGAAACTGACTGCCCATGGCTCTCTCCTGAACAAGTTAGGGGCAAACGAAACGAGCCTGCTAATCTGGTTTACATAGCCAGAAAGATTTCGAGTCTGAGGCGAGTGCCTGTTGACACTGTGGCAGAAGCAACAACAGCGAATGCTATGAAGCTCCTGGGGTTATGATCGCAGGGGGATGCAAGTACCTACCCTCAGGGGTGCTTCCCCTTCGTATGGCTCAGAAACAGGGTGAAAAGCGGAAAGAAAACCTTAAGTACTGTTTTAAACAGAAAAAGAAGCTACGGAGATGGTTGAATGGCTAATTTGGAGTTATCTATTGCACCTATGCACAGAATAATTAAGAAGGCTAAAGCTGACAGGGTCAGTGAAAGCGGAGCCAAAGCGCTGGCAGAAGCTCTGGAAGAGATCGGGATCAAGATCGCTAAGGAAGCCATCGAGTATGCAATGCATGCTGGACGAAAGACAGTCAAAGCAGAAGATATCGAGATCGCAACCAGGAAAGTTGTGGGAAAATAGCCAGCCCAATCTACTTTTTTATATTGATACAACTCACCGGTTTTGCAGTGCAAAGCATGCATTTGAGCTGTGGATCCGTCTTTGAGTAGGTTTTGTACTGGGTTGATGTCGTTTAGGGTTGGAGAGGGCGCTAGCCGATGGAGAGGTGCTGATCTTTTTTCAGCAGCTCGACTCTCGTTTCTGAATGCGGTTCGACTTTGGCGCGAAACTCATTAGCGTCGGTGTCCCAGCGATGCATTGGGACTGCAATCCCAGGGTTGATGGCTATCGCAGCCTCTGAAGCTTCCGTATTGTCCATAGTGTAGGTTCCACCGCTTGGAAGCAGAGCTATGTCTATGTGCCCTAGTTGCTTCATTTCTGGGATGAAATCAGTGTCTCCAGCATGGTAAATGGTCTTTCCTTCAACTTCAATTACAAACCCAATCCCCAAACCTCTTGGGTGATAGGGATTCCCAGGCGACCTGAAGCGTTTGTAGTTGTATGCCTCGACGGCTTTGATCCGGATGCTGTTGATTCTCGTTTCCTCGCCTGCTTTTAACGGTTTGGTCTTTCCAGTCACTTTCTTGACACAGTCTTCAGGGCCGATTGTCACGGTGTTCTCCTGCTGGGCCGCCTGAATCTTTGCTGGGTCACAATGGTCAAAATGTGAATGCGTGACTAGTATTATATTTGCTTTCTCTCTTAGTGTGCTGTCTTTTTCCAAGTCAATGTAGATGACTTTGCCTTCTGCAGTTATCTGGAAACTGGCATGACCAAGCCATCTTACACTTATGCTCAATGAACACACTACTCCTTGTGCTAGGTATGGTGCAGTTGAACCTATGTTCGTGAGCTACATCCATATGTTTCTTTTGGTAGAGTAGTTCTCTACCGAACAACAAGATTCAGTTGTTTGTTGATCTATACGGTTTCTGGAATCTTATGAAGCAGCATGCCCTCGATTGTGACAGGTTTCATTCTTAGGGCTAGATTGTGTGCTTCTCGCAGCTTTGAGGGTCGTTGGGCATATATCTCAAGCAGGGTCTCGCTTTTCTTCACTTTGTTTCCCCTCTTCCATTTTAAGGTGATTCCTGCTCCTTTTTCTTTAGGTGCTCCAGCTGCTCGCGCAATTGCAGTTATCGCGTTATTGTCAACTCTTGTCACGAAACCATCACAAGGTGCTTGAACAGCAATCTTGTGTTCGCCCACAGTGATCTCCTCTGGTCGAAGGTTTGGGTTCCCACCTTGAGCTTCGATGATCTCTTGCATTTTCTTCATGGCTCTTCCAGAGGTCAGGATGCTTTTAGCCAAGTCTTTGCCCTGTCCCTGTGGAGCGACGAAACCCATCTCCAGGAGTATCCCGGCTAGGGCAGTGGACTTTTCAACCAAGCTTGCCGGACCCTTGCCTTGCAGTGCCAGCAGGGCTTCTTTTGCCTCCAAGGCTGGACCAACAGCGTGTCCGACAGGTTGGCCTCCATACGTGATTCCACATTGGAGCTGGATTTTGAAGCGTTCGCCGAGTTCTACAAAGCTGTGTGCAACTTTCTGTGCTTCTTCAACTTTCGCAACTTTGGCGCCTTCGCCGACGGGGATATCTATGACAACGTGATCTGCACCCACTGCAAGTTTCTTTGACAGTATGCTGGCTAGCATTTGGCCGAATGGGTCGATTTTCAGCGGATGCTCTACACGGATCAGCAAGTCATCAGCTGGGGCGATGCCGAGTTTTCCCCCCCAAACGATGGCCCCTGAGGTTCTCAGGGCTATCTTCTTCAATTCGATTGCATCAAACTCGACATTGGTGAGTACTTCCATCGTGTCCGCTGTTCCTGATGCACTTGTTATTGCTCGGCTGCTGGTTTTCGGAATCAACAAGCCAGCTGCTGCTACGATAGGCACAATCAGCAACGTGACCTTGTTTCCGGGAACGCCTCCGATACTGTGTTTGTCGTAGCATGGTCGCTCAAAGTCGATTACCATTCCTGTTTCAACCATGGCTCGTGTCAAGTATTCAATCTGATTCATCGATAAACCGTGGAATTCTTCGGAGAGAAGGAAAGCTGCGATTTCAACCTCACTTAGCCTGTGATCAACAAGGTCTCTCATGATCGCAGAGTACTCATTTCTCGTCAATGAGTGGCCTTTGATCTGCTTCTGAATGTATTGGATTGACTTTGGGGATTGAGCTGGTGAAACCTGGATCGTTTCTCCTTCAACAACCTGGAAGATTTCCTGCAGGTCCTCGAAGATTCCGGCCTCGCCTGGCCTCAAATAGGAATCAGTGGTGTCAACGAAGGTTATCGTCTTGCAGTTTGTTGACGCGATTTGCACCCAATCGTGTGCCAAGACACCGAGTTCCTGCGCATCCTTCTCATGCATGAGAATCATGCGGCGATGTATCTGCAAATCAATCATTCGTGCCTTCAGATCCATGGTCAACCTCTCACAAGACGCTATTCAATCATGTTGTAAGATAAGGTTTGTGCGCTAGCACATGCCTTCCGCATGCAGCGAGCCAAAGTTGTCAACTTCATCACACAACAAATGTTGAGATGAACCAGCTTTGTTCTCCCGAAAACCTTTTTTTCTACTCCATGAAGATTGGTTGCAGGGGTTGCTATGAGATCAATTCAATCCAAAGCAAAGAATGTAGTGTTTGCACGATTCTTTGAAGATGAAGAACTGCTTGAGACAATTTCCACCATTGCCCTGAAGCACGATATCAATTCTGGGTTCTTCTTCTTAATTGGAACGCTCAAGAGGGCAGTTCTAGGATTTTACAAGGATGGGGAATACGTGCCGAAGGAAGTCCATGGACCTTTGGAGATTGCTTCATGCACAGGGAACATTTCGACTAGAGAAAACCATGGGCTTGTGGTTCATGGCCACATTGGTCACAGATATTAACTGCAGGGCTTTCGGTGGGCACATGTTGGACGGATGCCATGTCGATGCGACAGTCGAACTCGTCCTTGTTGAAGCTGAGAGCGGTAGTCTTAAGAGGCAGTTCGACCCGGAACGGAATCTTACTCTGTGGTCTCTCGAGTAGATGACGCTCTGCTGCTTCTAGGATTTGTCAAGCTGAACGCAAGACATCAATGATCTCTGTGGTCAAGCGGTTGCTCTCCGTCACGTGTGGAAAATACAGGAGGTGGCTACCGCACTTCTTGGTGCAGTCAGATGCCCCAAATTTTGGAACAATGTTCTTTGTAATGAGGTTAGTTCTGATTCTTTGGTTTACTTCGCATTCGACATTTTCATCGCTGGGTACAACGATGACGCTGACAATTCTTGCAGCGTCTTCCGAAAGCAGATAATCAATGTGCCAATGCCTAGTCTTTTCAGTCCTCATGTGCCTCAAGATCCTTGACTGCAAATCTACAGAGTGTTCTCCAATCGCAGAGCCTGTGTAGGAATAATAGCCTGATGGGAACTCCTGCTTTCCGAGCTGACCGACAACAGTCGTGATGGTGTGTGAGACGAAGATGATCAGTACATATGCTCCTCTGCGTTTCGCTGATTTCAGTTCACAACTTTCCTTACATGAACCGAAGTCCCCAGTTGACCAAACACCCACTCCACTTAGGTTCTTTGTCTGCAATCTTTAGATCACTCGTTCTGCTCTTGATTTGCTAATCGAATACAGATATTCGGTTCTAAGATCCTTTTATGTTTCGAGCTCTGGTGAAGAAGTGCAGGTTCTCTGAGCAGAGTAGCGTGTTCATCTGCCAAAGGAATAATTTATGCTGCATAGCGTAGATTCTATCTAGTGGTGTGCAGCTTCAATGGAGTTCTGCCGCGAGTGTGGCTCGTTTATGAAAGCCTCCACTCAAGGGTGGATGTGTCCGAAGTGCGGGAACCGGGTTCAAGCTTCACGGAGACAATCCAGCAGGAAGCCCACTTCTGCAAGATATCGAGATCCTTCAGATTCGGTTCACGTGGTTGACAATTCCGGAGACGGACGATACAGGGTTTCTCGTGTGTGTCCAAAATGCGGAAACAACGCAGCGTATCACTGGGTCTCAAGGGTTTCGGGTGAACATGCTGGCATTCGGAGGGAACGAACAATCGAGCACTTCAAATGCACAAGATGCTCCCATACATGGAGCAGAAATGCCTAGATAGTGCGCAGTTGATGAAGTAGGAAGCTGGTCATGAGCATTGAATCTCCCTAGTCGCAAACTTCTTTCGTAAGTCATAAAAGCCGAGTTGTAGTATTAAATGAAAGGTCTACATGAAAGAATTGAAAGAAATTGACTACAAGATTCTTTTTGAGCTGATGAAAAACTCCAAGACAAGTGATAGGCACCTTGCGAAGAAGATCGGTGTGTCTCAACCAACCATAACGAGAAGGCGGGCCAGACTAGAGAAGGAGGTAATCGAGGACTACACCACCATCCCGAAATGGGAGAAGCTGGGGTATCAGATATTCGCACTCACCTTTGTGAAGATCAAGATGGCCATCGGTTCGGAGCAGTACTATGATAAAATCCGAGCTAGGTCGTTGAAGTGGCTGAATAACCAGCCGAACATTATCATGTCGGGTGCTTGCCGAGGAATTGGAGTAGACTCATTCATGATTTCCATCCACAAAACCTACGCTGACTACGATGGTTTCCTGCGTAGACATAGATTAGAGATGGGAGATCTGGTGGAAAAAGTCAAACCAGTGATTGTGAACATCGCTGGAAACGAGGTCTTGAAGCCCTTGAGCCTTAAGTATTTGTCACGCCTACAGTGATCAGCCAATATCCATCAATCGTTGATCAGATAATAGCCCCCGAAGCTCGTGCAGCCCACTCAGTTGTGAGCCAAGAGAGCGTTCGATACCTCTTCATCTGTTGGCCCGAAGGGGTGCGGCAAGATGAATAGATGTCTTGTGCAAAGAACAGTTGGGATGAGGACACACTTCGATCGTGGATGAAAACATTAAAAGCATCTTGATTGCAATTGATAGGAAGTTATTGGTGAAAGGTTTGAGTGCTACAAATGAGGATCCAATTAAGTTGCACAAAGAGGGCAATGTACTTTGTGACACTGGAAAGCATAAGGAAGCCTTGGAGAAGTTTCTCTTGGCTTCGAAGCTCTACGAGAAGAAAGGGAATGTTTTCGATGCTTCGAACATGTTGTTCAAGGCTGGCGAATGCAGCTTCATCATGAAAGACTATGAGACAGCAATTGACCGCTTCATGAAATCGTCCGAGATGGCATTCTCGAAGGGATTCGACCGCTTTGCTGTCAGTGGCTTGGAATATATACTGGACTGCTACAAAGCAACGAAGAAAACAAACACGAAAGAAGCCAAAGAGCTCAGAAAGAAGATAGCAGAAGTCAAAGAGAAGCTTGCCTCACAATCTTTCTAGTACACTCACCATCTCTCACCAGTAGATATGCACAGAAGCTTTTTAGTAGCACCAACTCAAAATGGTGTGAATGACACACCAATTCTCGGCTCTCGCTGAGCTCTGTGAACGACTAGAGTCTACCAAAGAACGCAAAGCCATGACAGAGTGGGTAGCAGCTTTCATCACTCAACTCGAGGCGAGCGAGGCTGAGGCAGCAATCCTGATGCTGATGGGAAGGATCTTCCCGAAATGGGATCAGCGGACACTTGAGATCAGCTGGTCTACCTTAAACAAGACGATTCTGAGAATCGCAGGGAAAGACGCTCAATATTTTGCGTGGGCCTTCACCCAAACTGGAGACGTCGGTGATGCAACTAGGATTGTGTTGGAAGCGGGAAAGCTGGGGAAACAGGCAACTCTCCTTGACAAGCAACTAACTATCGGTGAGGTTCACCGATCATTCGAGAGTATCGCTGAGGCAACAGGATCAGGGTCGAGAGTGAAGAAAGAGCGATTGTTGGAAGCCTTGCTTGGATCAGCGACCCCGACGGAAGCGAAGTACCTGGTTAAGATTCTTCTCGGAGAAATGCGCACAGGTTTTCATGAGGGTTTGATGGAGGCAGCTGTCGCTGAAGCGTATGATGTGCCTGTTGAACTGGTGAAGAAGGCAAGTATGTTTACTGGGGATCTCGCTGCAGTGGTGGTGTTGGTGAGGAGTGAGGGAAGAAACGGACTTGAGCGGATTGGATTCAGAGTCTTCCGACCAATAAAGCCGATGATGGCACAGGTGGCGTCGAGTGTTGCTGAAGCTCTGAAGGAGCACGGAGGTAAGAGCGCCTTTGAGTACAAGTTGGACGGCGCGCGGATTCAAATCCACAAACGCGAAGACAAAGTGAGAATCTTCAGCAGGCGCTTAACCGACGTCACAGAGAGTTTGCCTGAGATAGTTGAGTTAATACAGACGCAAGCGAAAGCACGTGAGATGATCTTGGAAGGGGAGGTGCTTGCAGTTGACAAGGACGGAACTCCGATGCCCTTTCAACACTTGATGCGACGCTTCAGAAGAACCCAGAAGATTGGCGAGACCGCAAATGTCGTGCCTGTGCATTTAATCCTTTTCGACGCTTTGTATGTTGACGGTGAAGACCTGACAAAGGAACCCTACCAGGGCCGAAGGCGAAGACTTGGTGGCGTTGCTGGCGGAATCCCGTTGGCTAATCGGATTGTCACGGATGACGTTGCAGTCGCTGAACAGTTCTTGAAAGAAGCTATGAATTCCGGGCACGAAGGCGTGATGGCGAAGAAGCTGAACAGTCTCTACATTCCCGGCCTTAGAGGCAAAAAGTGGTTCAAGATCAAAACGGTGCTTGAACCTCTGGACCTCGTCATAGTANNGAGTATGGATATGGACGACGACACGGATGGCTATCCAACTATCTTCTCGCAGCTCGAGACTTGACAACTGGGGAACTCGTAGTGTTAGGCAAGACGTTCAAGGGCCTGACGGATAAGGAAATAGTTGAGATGACACAGAGACTGAAGCAGTTGGCGATAGGAAAAGAAGGCTCGAGAATCAGAGTGAAACCTGAAATCGTTGTTGAAGTGGCCTACAATGAAATCCAGAAGAGCCCTAAGTACAAAGGAGGAATGGCTCTGCGATTCGCGAGAATCACCAGGATCCGTGACGATAAAACACTTGAAGAAGTCGACACACTAGAAAAAGTTGCCGAGATCTACGAAAAGCAATTCGAGAAAAAAGCCAGATACACCGAATCTTGACATAGATACTCATACTATTTCATCTTGGCGTTTTCTGAAGGCTTGTTCTCCGAATAATTCACCGATGTATTCGAATCCGTCTTGAATGAGTGTTCTGGCTTTCTCTGGTGACTCCGCAAATTCACAGATGAATTTATCATCTGTTCTGTGTTGGTAGAGTTCATTCGTAATGTCGATGTATATCTGAGTGTTGTTTAGGTTTCGGAACCACACCACTCACAAACCCTATCCTTTATCAATTCATCCCTTTTCTTCTTCCAAGCATCAGTCTTCCATGGCTTCACTATTAATGAGCTCCCAGCAGCCGTTCCATTTTTCATTCGCTTTCAGTTTGTCTCTCGTGGACCAACGTTTCTTCAAGTCTTTCCATTTCATCGAGTAGTTCCTTCATATCCAGAAATAGATAGCTCTCATTTATTAGAAGGTCAACGTGCTTCCCATCCTTGAACCCTACAACTATTGAATGAATACTTCTCTTGGTTAGCACATTTAATGCGGGAACATAATCTCGGTCAGCTCCGAGCAATACCACATGGGTAAGCTCCCCACCTCTCTCAAGCATTGTGGCGAAGACGGTTATGTCCACACCCTTTTCTACCTCACCTTTTGAACTCAATTCCACTACTCTCACGGATACTCCTCTCTCATTCCTTAGCTTTTCCAGAAGTTGGTTTCTGTACGTTCCAGAAAACTCGCCTATCTTCGTCATATTGGAGCAGATGAACTCTGTATGCAGGAAGGGGTGGCTATAAAGTCCGTTTTCCTTAAGCTTTTGCTGTATTATTTCCTGAAGTAGAGGTAGCGATAGTCTGTTCATTATATATTCTCTGTCCTTACCATGTCGATGAAGCTCGTTTATGAAGTTAGGACCATCTATCACTATCACAAAGGCAAGAATGCAATCCCTGGTCCCTACAGATAGGAAATTTCGCTTTAAGGATTTTCTGTATCTAACACGGGACTCATGGGATCAACG
>JABAOC010004422.1_pt7 | contig 24675 bp, 25 predicted proteins | sample 7062161 | NCBI WGS metagenome assembly JABAOC01 (sample SAMN14538625, study PRJNA623070) | marine sediment metagenome | biome: marine biome [ENVO:00000428]; feature: marine pelagic biome [ENVO:01000023]; material: deep marine sediment [ENVO:00002113] | place: India: Gulf of Khambhat ... | reverse complement strand
AAAAAAGGGCAGGGTGTCGCCCATCGAGCGATCACCCTGCCCCTACTCGTCCAGCAGTCTTGTTAACTTCGAATCTTGGCCCTCAAATCTACGGCAGGACGTCTATATTGATGATCAGAAACGCCCGGTCGACATTGAATTCGTCCTTGCACCAGAAGCCGGACAACCCCTCGGCCGGCCCACCGTCGACCACGTTTGCCGCAGCTTTGGTGACAGCGTTTTGGCAGATGAGGGTGTCAGCGTCGAACATATCCCAGTCAGTCAGTGAGATGCCAATGGTCAGGTCTTCATCATTAGCCAGATGAACCGTCATGGTGTCCTGACCCTCGAACAGATCTGCTATGGGTATCCCAGGCCAGACATGGTTGCTGTCGATCAATGCGGTCGGATCGACCGTTATGACCCACGGCTCCCCTGGCGCGGGCAGCGGCGGCGGCTCCCTCTCGATCCGCTCGCCGTTGGCGTATATGCTGCCGTACCAGACCTCCACTTCGCAGTTCGTACAACCAGGATCGGGAGCGGGGCAATCGTTGGGGATGCAAAGGGTCCACAGCCCTTCCCAGCCCCCGGGAAGCATGCTCACTTCCACCACTTTCGTGCAGGGGTCCCCCAGCAACACCTCGGAGTCGCTGTGTAGTGATTCCGGCCCCACGCCAAGCACGCCCTCGTACGCCGTCAGCGTGAAGGCCCACACCCCGTCGCACCAGGGGGTTACGTCCTCCTCGTTGACCTGCATAAAGCGGAGGTTGCGGCCCGGTTGCTCGTACAGAAGGACACCGTCTCGGTACAGCCTGAACCCTTCCGCCGGTTGCGTGGGGTCGTCGTCCCAACTCCAGGTGAAGTAGTGGCCAAAGACCATGTCATAGTTGTACTGCAGGTCGTACGGTCGATTGATCTCCGGCGCGGGGTCACAAGAGCCCAAACAGATGCGGTACACAACCCTGAACGACCCGACCCCTCCTTCGGAGTACACTTCGATGGGGTCGCCGTTCCAATTGGCCTCGGGGTGCTCCCTCGTGAAGCTACCCAGGTCGCGCGGTATCAACTCGCCAGGGGAGAAGCCCCAGCAGTCCGCGAACACGCTCACGGTGTCTCCAGGGGTCACGGCTACGGGGCGACTATTCGCGCCGCTCAATTCAGACGCGATGTCCCAGTAGTTCTGGTCCGGAGGGCCCACGTGGTCGAGGTAGTCGGTGGTATCTATGGGGACCCTCTCCATCGCGTCCTCCAACTGGACGTTGCAGTACACCGCCAGATACCACTGATCGGTCTCCAACTCCAGAGCCTCGAACTCCAGCGCCACGGGTGGTGGTGGCGGGTCCGGCGGGTCCGCTGGAGGAGCTGGCGGATCTGGTGCAGGGTCAGGTGGCGGCTCTCCTGGAGGCGGGTCCTCATCCGGAGGAGGCGACTCCTCGTCCACAGACGGGGGCTCCACCTCGGGCGGCAGCTCCGGCGGGACGTCACCGCCCGGCGGGGTGTCACCGGTGCCTTCATCCTCAGCTATGTAGGGAACGTACAGCACTTGACCCGGCGTCAGCGGCACCGCTGGATCCACCCCTGGGGTACAGGCCAATATGTCCTCCACCGTCACTTCGTATCCGGCAGCGATGCCCTCCAGCGTCTCGCCCTCCTGCACCTCATGGATCAGCACCGGAACGCCTGCACACCCCTCAGCAGGCATCTCGGTGGGTACGTCGGGTCCCTGTACCGCGTTGACGCTGATGGAGGCCTGACCCGAGGCATCGGCCATGTTGTAGCCCCTCACCGTGATGGTGTGGTTGCCCGGGGTCGTGGGTTCCCAATTGGCCATCAACGGGAACGGGTTCGTCCCGTCGGGCAAAGCGCTAGCCTGCGATATGACAAACTGGCCATCAACCCACAACTCCATACGGGCAATGCCGCTCGGATCCTGCCCCGTGGCGAAGATCTGAACTGCCTGCCCCACTACCACCTCGTCTCCCTGGCGAGGGCTGTCAATCGAGACCGTCGGTTCCACCGCGGCCTCTGCCGTGGGCACGTTGAGCCAGTAGTACAAGGCAGCCAGTGCGCCCACAACCAAGCACAAAACGACGAGCACGATGACGATGACGGCTATCCATCTTCCGCTCATCTAGAATCTCCTTTCATCCTCCCTCGAAGTGGGACTCCCTCCCACCAGTCAGCGAATTCGGCTAGACTCACTCTCCAAGGCCCTTTGGCTCATCACACCAAGCCTGGACCTCAATGGTCAGTTTCAAGACCGCGCTTAACACCCTACTCAACGACGTAGCAGTATTGAACGGTGACGGTGCGCGTTGAGCTGTCGGATCGGTTGCCTACGCTATCGAAGGCCTGGATGTAGTATTGCAAGGTTGACGTATTGCCATACCCGTAGCTCACAGGGGGGTTGAGGCTCAGCTCTAGGTCATTAGGCCCTATCGCTGCTGAGTGTATCCCCGTTTGAACCTGGCTCATGGGTTTCGCCTGCCACTGCCCAGCTGGCCTTCCTGCCTCGACAACCCGATAGGCCACCTTGACCGCAGACACCCCCGACGGGTCGGTAACGTTGTAGGCGTTTATGCCAACCTCGATGGGGTACGTTGGCGTGCAAGAATCGTATTCATCCCAATAGATGAGGCCGGGGGAGTGACCAACTCGGCCTATCGCGGGCCCCTCCGTATCACCCGGGATCACCACCACGGTGATGCTCGCGGTGACCGGGCCACCATAGCCGTTCGCTACGAGTTCGTATGCTCTCGTGGAGGTGGGACACCTATCCTCGGAGCCAGGGTTTTCGGTCACACCCTGGCCATCGAAGTATATCTCAGTCGGGGCCTGCACTTGCCAGTCGAATCTGACGCACTCGCCCTTCGTGATCTGGGTCTTACTGACCTCGAACCTGGTGATCACGACCCGCAGCGGCGGTGTGGGTGTACTCGTTGGAGTAGAGGTCGGCGTGTTGGTGGGCACAGCGGTTGACGTAGGCGTGTGGGTCGGCACCGCCGTCGAAGTGGGTGTGGCGGTCGGCACCTCTGGCGGCACCTCGGTCTCCGTGGGCGTGGCCGTCGGCACCTCGGGAGGCGGTGGGGGCGGAGCAGGCTCCCCGCTGACGAAGACCGTCGACGGCTCCGACCAGGCCTGATTGTCCGCGTGGTCGGTCGTCACGCACTCCAACACGTACGTGCCTGGCGCTGGGGCCTGAAAGCTCAGCTCAGCGGTGAAGTACTCGTTTCCCGGGTCGGGGTTGGCGGCACCATTGGCGAAGGAGCCGTTCACCCATAACTCCCCCGAGGCTACCCCCCCAACGGCGAAGAAGTGGCACAGAACCGGGTTCTCCCCCAGGGGGATCTCGGCGCCGTCCGGCGGCCCGCCGACCCAGGCGTTGATCGTGGCGAGGGTCATCTTCATCGCCATGGGCTCCTCCTCACAAGAGGCCAGAACCACGGCGGACACCAGGAACAGGCCCGCCACAATGGCCTTGACCCGTCGATTGTTGCTCATAATGTCTGTCCTCCTTCTACTCTCTAGGATAGCGGATGAGCCGATGGATTACCCCGAAAGGTGAAGCCCTTGCCTCTGGCTATGCTGCCNNAGGCGCGAACACCATCATTCACCGAGCGACCACACAACAAAATTGGCTGCCACGCTGTGCTGAGCACCCTCATAGCCTCCTCGCTGTAACCTCGCAGCCTCCAGTTAATGGCGGCAGTATATCATAACTCTGCTAGGCTGTCAAACCTGGCCAGCTGATGCCTGCCTGTGGAACTCCTGGATGGCTGCCTTCTGCACGGCGCTGGGCCGCACGAAGGGACGGACGCGACGAATGGAGGCCCAGGTTTGATCAGGCGTCAGCCCGCTGCACACCAGATACGCAGCCACAGTTGTGGCGGCCCGGCCCACGCCGCTGAGGCAGTGTACATACACACCCCGCCCTTCATCCAGTGCCTGACCGATGAAGGCACTCGCCGCCCCCAATTGCTGCAAGGTCGGTGGCGTGTCGTCCGCCGTGGGCAGCCAGAGATGCTTCTCCAAGGATACGCCACGCTCCCTGTCGTCAGAGCTTTCCCGCAGGCTGACGGTGGCGCCGATACCCAGATTCGCCATGCGCGCCAACCCATGACGGTAGTGTTGCCCGCCCAGGTACAGGTTGGGGGCGATACGGCTCGTCCTGGGCGGAGACATACCGGTGAGCAGCCGCAGGGCATGGTCAACCAGCCAAAGGAGGGTCACCCAGAGGCCCTGTTCCCGCAGGCGACTGATGAGGATGCCCAGCCCCTTGCGGATTCTGATCATCGAAGACTAGTGGATAGTGGCAGCGTTTCTAGCCGACGCTTCCTTCTTCAACGAGGAAGGCTATCTTCACGTCCACTCTGTACTCTGTGATTTTGCCGTCCTCGACCGCGACATTATGGCGCACGACGTCGGCGCCCACGATACCGCGAAGCGTCTCCGCTGCCTTGTTCACGGCGTTCTCGGTCGCCTCCTCCCAACTGTTGGGCGAGGTTCCCACCAGCTCGATCACCTTCAGTACCGGCATCAGTATACCTCCTTCATCAGTTCTTCAGTGGACTGTTGACAAGTCCCTCACAAGGCCCGGGCTTTCCCGGGCCGGAACGGCCTCCTTGTTTTCCTGTGATCTCTGAGCATACTCGTCACCCCAGTATACTCGCCATTCGGAAATCAGACCATCTTTGACCTCCGCTGTCCAAACAAGCGTTTCTCTTTCCTCTATCTCACGTGGAACATGGGAGCCTGTGGTCTGGCCAATGATCGCCACTCCATCGCCTCCTCGAAGCGCATGGAGAACATGTATCTTATGGTTGGGGAACTCCGCCAGGTACCCTGCCATGAATCCCTTTTCCATGTAGACTCTACCACGGATATCCGTGAATTTGAGATCCTCCGAGATTAGCGAAGCTATGCCTGCAAGGTCTCCTTCATTTACGTACTCGATGAACCTGAGCACTGTCGCTCCAGGGGACGATTCAGCCACTGGCCTTCCCTCCTATGCACAAGGAGCAGTTGGGCGCGTCTGCAACCGCACAACTGCCGCGATGCCCTACCGTTGGGGTATGCGCTTCCGCTCCAGGTGCTAGCATGAACGCCAACCACTGCTCGCGTCAGTCATCACGCGTTCGCACCAAGGCCGTCACCACCTCTTCAACAAGCGGGGTTGATGGTGCATCTTTCAAGTGTGCCATGCGGCGATAGACGTCCGCCGCCGCAGCGTGAAACCCTCCAGGGAGGCCAGCTTCCGCAAAGGTGGCTGAGATCTCCTCCATCTCGCCAGCAAACCGCCACGCCTTGGCCGTGACCCGTCGACTGCGGTCCACAGCCTCCCCGGCAAATCCAGGCCAGTTCCTCTCCCATCGCTGCTCCAGCTCCTCCCACACATCAAGCGCCTGCGCCGTGGCCAGGATGGCGCACAGCAGCGCTGTGCTTCCCTTGGTCCAAGCAGAGTAGCACATCTTGAGCGCCGACGCCTTGCCAATCGCCTCACCAACGACCGTGGTTTCCAGAGGGCCGGCAGAGAAGCAGGCCGCTACTTTGGCAGCGTCCCTGCCCGAGAGGTAGAGCCAGGTGAAGTTCGGTTCCCATGCGGGTGCGCCGATGATGCCGCCATCCACGAAGCTCACGCCAGCAGTCGTCATCCGCTCGCCGATGTGCACCGCTCGCTGGGGAGAGATAGCGTTGGCATCCAGATAGAGGCCCGCGAAACCGTGGCTCAGGACTTGCTCGGCCACATCCTCGGCGGCGTGGGGCGGGCAGACGCAGACCATGACCGAGCAGACTTGGCACAGGTTTGCCATGGTGCCTGCATCGTGGAGGGTGAATTGATCCGCCCGCTGGCTGGTTTGCGCACTGCGCCCTTCTGAGGCCCAATAGACCTCGCAACCGCTGTTCTGCGCCGAAGCCGCCACGGAGATGCCCATATTCCCCGGATGCAGAATGCCCAGTTTTGGCTTCTGCATTGTCTCGTTCCTTCTCGATTTCCTATCCAAATGACGCTGTCCTCCTGGCGACCCACCGCAACGAACTGTTGGGCACGCCGGCTTCTAGGATGTCCCCTGGTCACAGCCCATAGTAACCGTATGCACTGGGATAGATCGTGCTCCAACCAGGATCACCCGCGTATGCAGCACGTACACTGGTGGCCCCGGCTGCTCGCTCAAATGCGGCCTGCTAGCGGTGGTGACTCTCCCAGCATACTCACGGCCCAACACCTGATATCGATGCTGCAGCGTCCACGGATACCGGCCATTCACCCGTACCTGGTAGTTCTGGCGCACGCTCACGTTCTCTCCCAGCGTCGCTTCCCCGTGCTCCAGCACCTCTACCGTCCTGTGGGCCATCTGATACCGCCACGCCAGGAGGGCAACCCCTGCACTCAGGACGAGCCCGCCCAGTTCCGCGAAGGGCAGGCCAACGAACGCAGCGACGATCGAGATCGTCAGAGCAGTGCCCACCACGCCGAACACGAAGCCCCACGGCGAGAAGACCAGAGCGGCGATGGGCCAACCATCGGTGGATAGGATGTGCCACATAACCTGGCACGGCACGTTGCGAGGTGGTAAGGGAGGAGCAGCCAAGCTCTCTGCGGACGGAGTCGGCACCATGTCGGCTGGAAGGGGCAGGGAGCCACCGCACTTGTCACAGTTTGACTGGAAGGATGTGTAGTCTGTTCCACACCAGGGACAGGTTGCCACATCGATCTCCAGAGTTGACCGGGTCGGTATCGTGGCGCCTGGTCATCTCCATTTGAGCAGCCTGGGGCCGGCCCGCTCGAGCTGAACCTCGCGCACGTCCCAAGTCCACGCCAGCCCGTATTCAGGCGGCTGACGGCCACTTTGATCTCCATTCATCCGGCGTATAGGCCCATCCCAGCTGTGTGCACACAACCTGCCATCGATCCTGCGTCTCAGGCGCATACAAGAACGGCACATAGCCCAGCTTCAGATACGTTTTCAATGCCGCCAGGCGAAAATCCTCGGTGAAGAGATGAATCTTCCTATAGCCCGCGTCGATGAACCTCGCTGTAACAGCAGCTGATACAGCGATGCCCAATCCTTTCCCAGCATGGGCAGGATCCCCTGCCAGCCAGCCCAATTCGCCCCAAAAAGGATAGGTGCCCTTGTAGTTGTGCAGTGCCATAGCTGTGGCGACAATCTCCTTGGTCTCCTCGTGGATGACCATGAACCAGCCATTTGGGAGGATCTTCGCCAAGGAACGTTCCAGGACCTCATCATTCCAACCGGCCCAACCGGCCAATCCCATGACTTCATAGAAGCGAGGGATATCTCCCTCTTGGTACGTGCGCAACATATATCCAGGAGGCAACCGAACCATTGGTCGAGAATCAAGCAGATGCTCCGGCCAAAACATACGCAGTTGTTCGTACGAATTGTTGTTGTCCATCTTCTCTAAGCGGATAAGCTATGGAGACACAACACTTGACGGCTGTAAGACGGAAGAACTCACCGTTCGGGCGGACAGTGCACAGCCTGCGTCCACCTCTAGTTCCGCAGCGGTAAGGTGCAGGGGATCATGGGCCGCCCTTCAGTCTAACAGGCGCTACGGAAGAGCATGCTCTACATCACCCCACCGTGCACTATCAGCTGCCCTCTTCTGTGCAGCTACAGGCTGTTCTGCTCTCTGGAGAGGCACAACGTTGCAGACCCGTGCGAAGAAAGGGCAAGGAGGCAGCATGACCTGGAACTTGCACTACTCTCCTACGACCCTGAGCGTGAGCGTAAGGGCAATAGCTCCTAGTAGCGCTGAAAGCAACCCCGCAACCACCCCCGTAAGCACGGGAGACAGGTCTGTGGCCACTGCAACTCCTGACCCCACCGCACCTCCAACACCCGCTGATACCCCAACTGCCATCTTGTGTGATCTTTTCATTATATGCATCTCCTCCATGGTTGGTTCAGCGGTGAGGAAGGTTCTTCCTAGGCCTCGCGCGCTCCAGAGCCTGCCTTTCTGCTGGGCCGCCTAGCTACTGATTGTGCCCACTCCTTCCAGCCTGGTCGGTCAGCCTAGGCAGCGCACAGATTTCTAGCCACAGACACGCGATAAGGAGGGCCCGTCTCATGAACCAGACACCTGCCACGCAGCTTGCTGAGGCCGAGCGCGATCAAACTTTCACCGGCCAGCAGACAGGTCCTTCGCTGCACAGCAGCGCCAAGTTTCATGATGACTCTCTATTGAAAGACATAGGTCGTGCCGACACTGTTGAGTATGAACTGGCCTGGCATCTCCGCGGCAAACTGATTGATCGCTTTCCACCCTGTGCAATGCATGGGCACGACATACTGCGGGCCTATCTTCTTCATCTCCTCAATGGTTCGCCCAATGATAGGCTCGAATACTGGCCCATTGAGATGGAACCCGCCCAGAACTGCATGAACCACGTCCGTTCGTGCAACATCCTGGGCGTGTTTGACCGTGTTGATGATCCCGGCGTGGGAACATCCGCCGATAACTACCAACCCCTTGCCCCTTACCTTCACTGCTACGCCTTGGTCATCGTGGAAAGGATCCACAACCCAGTCCCCATCGATTCTTGCTTCGGCCCAAGGGAACCCTCTCTCAAAACCCGTTACTCGCTCCACCTCGCCTGTAACCAGCACAAGATCTGAGGCCAATGTAGAAGCCTCCTCGGTCTTGTGAGGGACTGCGCCGGCTTCCTCCAGGGCTTGCCCGTCTAGCGAGGGCAACGGCGTGGGCTGTCCGGCATAAGGGATGTTGAGACGGCGCTCAAGAAAAGCATCCGGATGGAGGGCCAAGGCTATTCCCTCACGGGTCCTTGTCAGAAGCTCTGGCAGACCTCCGAAATGGTCGAAATGACCATGGCTCAGGACTACAGACTCAACCTGGCTCAGGTCCACCTTCAAGAGATCCACATTGTGGAAGAGACACGTCGCCGATATGCCTGCGTCCATCAGTACTACGTGTTGCTCCGAGTCTGCGTGGACTTTGAGCAGGCACGATAATCCGTGTTCCGCTACGGGGGCGCTCGGAGGAGGGGTTCTCAGTCGTTGGACGAGCTCCGTGCTCTGCATCAACAGTAGGTCGGTGTAATTGTCCAGTAGGATTGTGACTTCCAGTTTGTCTGCTTCCCGCAGATGCACTTCAGCCATGGTGCGCAACCTCCATTCGCATCTCGTAGGCTATCGTTCCTGGCATCCCCGGCCCGCTCCAGCGACTTGCTAGCCTGCGCGCCCATAGTTTGCCTAGCACGACCTCCGGCTGTTGTAAGTAGCTCTGCACCTCTGCATAGAATCTCCCCATGTGCATTCCATCCATCAGTGCATGATGTCCTTGCACACTCAAGGGCATCTTCAAGACCCTCCCCTCTTCGAAGAACTTCCCCCAGGCAAAACGTGGCACAGAATCCGCTGGATGCAATTGGAGCGGATGCATGAAGCTGGTGAACGACACCCAAGGGATCGCAGTCATGTACAACAGATCGTCTCGTCCTTGCTCGTTTCCTAAGGTCGGATGCTCTTTCATGTAGGCTATCTGCTCGTCCGCTCTGGCTGCAAACAACGAGAAGTCCTCAGTATAGTCAAACGTACAGAAGCTGAACAGATCCTCATCCGCCAGAATAGTTCCAGATGGGTGTACGATCTCGTGCTCTACCACCTCTCCTGGCCGAATGCGATACCTAAACTCGGGAATCGCGTTCGCTGCTCGTGTGAGCACGTAGACGATCCCCACAGTAAACGAAAAGCCACGCTGCTTGACAACTGGATAAAATGTTGTCAGGTCTACATTTACACACATGCTGAAGTGCGGGTAATCCCAGTCCCTGAACACTCTGAAGTGTTCGCGTCGTGGCCAAGTCTGTATGTCGATCCGACGCATAGCTGCCTCCCAGACTGATACATATGTATTCAGATGGATGTGGAATCGGTCTTCAGCAGCCTAACTACTGACTGGTCGGACCGCTTTCGCCACAGTGGATTGGGCTAACTAGGCGGAAAGGGTCCTGCGTGGCGCACCCGATTTGGGATGCGCCATGCAGAGTATCCGCCATGCTGCGTGGAATGAGGTCTACGCCGTGTCTAGCGGCAGGACTCAGGCCGAACTACCCGCGAGCCAACTATTCCACGGGGTTGCCGCAGTTAGGGCAGAACTTAGAGCCAGCCGGGATATCGGCCTTGCAGTTCGCGCAAATCATGGCCTCGCCAATCTTGGCCCCGCAGTGGTTGCAGAACTTGGCAGTAGCGGATATGGGATTGCCGCAACTGGGACAGGTCCTTGTGGCTGCAGTAGCGCCCGCAGCAGCCGCGCCGCCCTGCATGGCCTGGCCCATGATTCCTGCCATCATGGCGCCCATTCCGACACCGGCTCCCATACCTGCCCCCATCTGCGCAAACGTCCCGGCACCTTCACCAGTAGCCATAGCGGCCTCTTCAACGGCCCGTGCGGTCTTGAACTGCAGGTACTTTTGCATGTCCCCAATCGCACCCATCGCTGCCCGCTCGTCGATGGCTTTGGCCGTCTCCTCCGTGGGCGAGATGTTGCTCACGAACAGGATCTTCAGGTCTATACCCACGGTGTTGAAATCGTCCTGCGCCTTGGCCTTCGTACCAGCGCCAATCTCCTCGTACAGCCTGGGCAGATCGAAGATGGACTTGCTCGCCTCGCCCAGAACGTCGGTCAGGTTGGAGATGATGATGCTGCGCAGGAAGTTCTCGATGTCGTTGGTGTAGTAGAGTCCCTGCGTGCCGACGATCTTGTTCACGAAGAGCTGGGCATCCTTGATCTGCATCGAATAGGTGCCAAAGGCCCGCACGCGGACCATGCCCAGGTCCGTGTCCCGCAACGCCACTGCCTCTGGGGTCCCCCACTTCTGATCCACGTACTCCCGCATGTTGGCGAAGTAGACCTCTGCCTTGAAGGGCGTCTCGCCACTGAAGGCCTTTCCGATGAGGTCGACCAGCAACGGGATGTTTGCCGTGGAGATAGTATGCCGGCCTGGACCAAACACGTCCAGCGCCTTGCCGTCGCGGAAGAAGACCGCTTGCTGGCTCTCGCGCACTATGACCTGAGAGCCAATACGGAAATCTCCCGAACCCTGCTCGGGGATGCGATGCACCATCTCGCGACCCGTCGCATCGAAATACTCTATGACGTCGAAAACCCTTGCCATTTCATTGTCCTCCTAATTCGTCTGTCCTAGCTTACACAGACTCCCCCGCAGTCAGGATCACGTCCTTCCTGCGGTCAAGGGTAGTGTTCAGTTCCTGCAAGAGAAGCAGCGCGTCGTTGGCCAGAGGCCTCAGCTCTTCCCCGCCCATGGCTGCGATAGCTACCTTGTCCATTGTTTCGGCCAGTTGCTCAACCGAGGTAGTGAGCGCGTTGTCGTAGATGTAGAGGGCATCAAGTTGCTCCTCCTTGACCCGCACCGCGTCGAACAAACCAGCGTAACCGTATTCGGCCACCTTCAGGCGGTCGATGAGCAGTTGAAGCTGGAGCATCGTCCTCTCCAGCAACCCCAGATCTTGTAGCTTTCCCTCACTGGCCAACTGATTCTGAACGTTGGACAGCTTGCTTCGCTGCTCCTCGAAGCGCCGCGAGAGGTGCATCCGCAATAGCTTGTCCGCCTCCCGGCGCATCTCCTTCTCTTTGTAGCCCCGATAGCCAGGGATCGCACCCACCAGCTTCTCTAGCGACCCGCGGGCATCCGATACCGTACCTCTGAGATCCTCCATCATTCACCCACCTCCCGTTGTCATCCGGCCTTCGCTCCGGGCCTGTCTACATTGTAACTCATGTCAGCTCAAAAGGTAAAGCCGCGATCAGCCGGTGCACTTCATCAGACTCTGCTCGAGGAGATCGCTACACGCTCCCTAAGCGTAGAAGCAGAGCATGGTGCTGCCATACTTGCGCTGATCGGTGAGTTGCAGGTTCGCCAGTTCCAGCTCCTCGTACTCCTTGGGATGGATCTGGGCCACCACCAAGCCACCGGGCGACAGAAGGCCGCTCTGATCCACGGCCCGGAGGGTCTTGGCCCACAGCCCTTGGTATTGCGGTGGCGCGACATAGATCAGATCGAAGGGCTCCAAGTCTTGCTTTGTCAGGAAAGCAAAGACGTCTGACTTGACCACCCGCGCCCTGTCAACTAGCCTGGTGTGGGTTAGGTTGTCCTTGATAGTGGCAATCGCTTGTCTCCCCCGATCCACAAATACCGCGCTGTGCGCTCCCCGGCTGAGGGCCTCAATCCCTACGCTTCCCGTGCCAGCGTAGAGATCAAGGAAACGGGCATCCACCACCATATCCCCCAATATGCCAAAGAGGGCTTCCTTGACCCTCTCCCCGACGGGGCGAGTGGAGGATCCAGGCACCATCTTCAGCCTGCGGCCTTTGGCCTCACCTGCTATGACCCTCATGTTCTGTCCTCCATTCCTGCCTCTCGAGCCAGTTGTCCTCGGCGGAGGAATGACTGTAGCCGCGCTGGCCGATATAGACGACCGTCCAATAGCAGCCAGACGAGGATGGCGACACCTCCCAGCTCCAAAGGTATGGTGAGGCGATCCTCCCGGACCACCTCTCTGTATGCCTCGAGCATACCTCGGACCGAGTGAAGATCGCGCCAGTTTCCGAACCGCCTGCCGAAGAAAGGATGAAGCAGCGTGTGCGGAAAACGCCACATACGATCTGTGAGAAGATGGCTGTTGAAGGCCAGGGCGTAGGGCAGCCATTCGCGCGCGAGGAGCAGCGTGGTCAGCAAGATTGGCAGCTGGCAAAAGAACAGTGTATGGGCCCAGACCTGCCCCGTCCGATGCTTGGAGAGGCCGCTCAATGCCAGAGCCTTATCGCTCAGGTCGGGGGCCACTGCCCCCACGGCGACCAGGCGATAGTCTGCCTCCCGAAAGAGACCCGCCCTCTTCTGCAGCAACCTGAGGCCGCCCCAAGCGTAGGCGATGTGGCCCAGCGGCAGCATCCCCTAGTTCCCCAAAGCCTCCAGCTTCTCAGCCAGTTTCTTCAGCTCCCTCTGGTACCGGGCCAGCTTGTCCCGTTCCCGGCACACCACCTCCGGCGGAGCCTTGGTCACGAACCCTACATTGGCCAGCAACTGCTCCGCGCGAGCGATTTCGCCCTCAAGGTTAGCGATTTCCTCCTCGAAACGCTCACGCTCCTTGTCCGCGTCCACGTCGACGACCAAAGTGGTAGTCAATTGCCCGGTCACCACTCCGCTGCCGGCGGGCACCTCCTCCAGCTTGACAGCGACCGCCCTAGGCTCCACGCGAGCCAAGAAGGCAAACACGTCCTGCTGAGAAGTCAAGACTTCGCAGAGGTCTCCAGCCCCTGTGTAAGAGGCCGGCTTTGTCTCTACCGGCCAGCCCTCCTCAGCGCGGCGGTTGCGGATGTCACGGATGTGTTGCCATATCTCGTGCTGAGCCGCCTCTGCTGCCTCATCGACCAGCCCAGGTTCTGGCCAGGGAGCGATCATCAGACTGTCGCCTTCGTGGGGTACATGTTGCCATATCTCCTCAGTGACGAACGGCATGAACGGATGAAGGAGCCGTAGGGTGCGCTCGAACACGTGCACCAGCGCGTGCCCGGCTGTCTCCTTCGCGTCCTCATCCTCCCCGTAGAGCCGCACCTTGGTGGCCTCGATGAACCAGTCTGCAAACTCGCCCCACAGGAACTCGTAGATCTGCTTGCCTGCCTCGCCGAACTGGTAGCTGTCCAACAGGCGGGTGGCGTCGCTTATCAGCCGGTTGTGACGGGAGAGAATCCAGCGATCCTCGGGCCGCAAGTGGGGCCAAGTCTCGGGTTCCCCAGAAGGCAGTTCGTAGTCCGCCGGCAGGTTGCCGGTGATGAACCGGGCCATCTGCCATATCTTGTTGGCGAAGTTCCTGCTGGACTCCAGTTTCTCCTCGTAGAGCTTCATATCCTCTCCTGGGCTGCTGCCGGTGATGATCGTGAAGCGCAGAGCATCGGCTCCGTACTGGGCCACCACATCCAGGGGATCCGCCACGTTGCCCCTAGACTTGCTCATCTTCTCACCCTGATCGTCTCGCATCAGCCCATGGAGATAGATGTCGCGGAAGGGCACGTCGCCCATGTGCTCCAAGCCCAGCATGATCATCCGTGCCACCCAGAAGAAGAGGATGTCGTAGCCAGTCTCCATCACCGACGTGGGATAGAAGTAACGCAGGTCCTCCGTGTCGTCGGGCCAGCCCAACGTCGAGAAAGGCCACAGACCCGATGAGAACCAGGTGTCCAAGACATCAGGATCCTGACGGATGTTCTTTCCGCCGCAATGCTCGCACTGCGTCGGATCCACCGTGGCCACAGTGAGGCCATCGCAATCATCGCAGTACCATACAGGGATGCGGTGCCCCCACCAGAGTTGACGGGAGATGCACCAGTCCCGGATATTCTCCATCCAGTTGTAGTACACTTTGACGAAGCGTTCAGGGACAATCCTGATCCGTCCGTCGCGCACCGCCTCAATGGCAGGTTTGGCCAGAGGCTTGATCTTGACGAACCACTGCTCCGAGACCAGCGGCTCCACCATGGTGTGGCAGCGCTGGCAGCGGCCCGGGGCGTGGACGTGAGACTGAATCTTGACCAACAGCCCCTGCTCCCGGAGATCCTCCACCAGCTTCTCGCGCGCGTCGTAGCGGTCCATCCCCGCATAAGGCCCAGCCTCGTCGTTGAGGGTGGCATCGAGGTTCATGATATTCACCGTGTCCAGGCTGTGGCGCTCGCCGATGTCATAGTCGTTGGGATCGTGTCCTGGAGTCACCTTGACCGCGCCGGTGCCGAACTCCGGGTCCACCAACTCATCCGCGATGATGGGGATGCGCCGCCCCAGGGCCGGCAAGATGGCAATCTTGCCCACCATCTCTTCATACCGTTTGTCACGCGGGTTCACAGCTACCGCCGTGTCGCCCAGGATGGTCTCCGGTCGCGTGGTAGCGACCTCGATGTAACCCCCCTCCTCCAGCGGGTAACGAACGTAGTATAGCTGGCCCGGTTCATCCTCGTGGGGCGTCTCCAAGTCTGATAGCGCGGTCTGGCACCGGGGACACCAGTTGATGATGTACTCGCCGCGATAGATGAGACCCTTCCGGTACAGGTTGACGAAGGCCTCTCGCACCGCCCGCGACAGTCCCTCATCCAGAGTAAACCGCTCACGCGTCCAATCGCAAGAGGCTCCCAGGCGGCGGAGTTGATGGGTGATGATGCCCCCGTATTCGTCCCTCCACTCCCAGAGCATCTCCTCGAACTTCTCTCGCCCCACATCGTGGCGCGTAAGCCCTTGCTTGGCCAACTCCTTCTCCACCACATTCTGCGTGCTGATGCCAGCGTGGTCGCTGCCAGGCAGCCAGAGCGTGGGCTCTCCGCGCATACGATGGTAGCGGATCATCAGATCCTCGAAGGCGATGAACATGGCGTGCCCGTGGTGGAGCTCTCCAGTGATGTTGGGCGGCGGAATGACGATGGTGAAGGGCTTCCGATCCCAGTCTATCTGCGGGGTGAAGTACCCTCGCTCCTCCCAGAAGGTGTATAGCCTCTCTTCAGTCTCCCGCGGGCTATAGGTCCTCGACATCTCTTTCCCGTTCATGGTCCTCAAACCTCTCTACACAATGCCCAACTCGCACACTAGCGCCCTTCCTCACGTTAGTCCATTCTCTGTCGCCGGTTTCTCTCGATACCACCACGGCCTGAAGGCCGTGGCTTGCGCCGATGGCCCTTCGCATTCTGTGGCCTGCGGGCCACAGTCTATCCGAGCGAAACATCCAGTGACAGTAGCAACAAGCCCCTTCCATCTTGAGGACGAAAGGGGCTCTTCCGCGGTACCACCTCGATTCCGCCAAGGCGCTGGCCCTGACGGCGCTCGCCGGGCTATAACGGGCCCAACCGAAGGAACCTACTGAGCTGTCAAGCTGTTCAGCTCCCCGACTCCCAGGCGACCTTCAGCGGTTTCGTTGCGGGAGGCTTTCAGCCGCTGACCTCCCTTCTCTAGCAACTCCAGACCGCCTACTCCTCCTGATCGCCGTCTTTGTTGGATCTTCTATTCTCTGAGCTATTCTAACCGATTTTCCGTTTCCTGTCAAGGGACGCCCGACATCGCTCCCAGCCTGAGACCGCCTGCCCCGACGGAACACAAATCATCTGTCTAGAAGCCAAGGGCTCCTCCCACAGCACCGGCACCCAGGCCCAAGAGCCCAAGCACTATCCCGGCCACGACTGAGATTGCAATCAAGGCAATCCAGCCCAGGATGACGGTGACGATGGTCTGCACCCACTCCAGATCCAGGGCCTCCTTGGTCGCTACGAACCAGGCGATCACCATCAGGACCCAGGCGATGAACATGACTGGAGCCAACAGGCAGCCCAGGGCAGTGGAGAAGGCGGCCACGGCTCCGATGACCCCCACCACCTGCCACACGTACGCCAGACCCAGAGTCCGCACTAACTCTTCGAAGGTGACGTCAGCGTTGAACACGGCACGCCCTACCCAGTTGATGACGAGCGCAGCCACGGCGAAACCGATGACGGCAAAGATGGTGCCCCCTACTGCGCCGATCAGCCATCGGACCACGTTGCTGCTTGCCTGAGCCCCGAGTTGGTTGAGGAGTGCGACCACGACCACCAGGATCCAGGCGGTGGTCGTGAACGTAGTGTCCTTCTCGACCTCGGCGTAGACTCCCTTGCGGAACGTGAACGCGCCAATGATACGTTCGATCAGCATGTCTCTCCCTCCTTGTGCAGAAACTGTGATGAGCACCTTTGAACTGTAGCACGACCCGGCCGCTTCCTACGCTATCCTACCCTCCTTCCTGTTCCTGCGCCGGCCTGCCTCCGCTTCTTGCCGACCAATCAGTGGGGTTCAGGCCAGCCACACACTATGCCGTCGATCCCTATTCCGGTTCCACGGACGAAGCGCCGGACGTGTCGATCGTCCCCAGCGAGGGCCGGCCCAGATACGTGACGTGTGAAGCGCCACTCGCATCCGCATCCAGTCTCCCACTCGCGTTCACGGTAACCCGGCTGGCGCCGCTGGCCTCGACGCTCGCGTCAGCCACTGGGAAACCGGACAGGTCCACGCGGCTCGCCCCCGAGGCATCGATGATCACGTCTTCCGCAGAGCCCCTCAGAGTCAGGTCGCTGGCACCGGAAATGTCGAATCGCGCATCTGCACATTCGATGTCGCCCCTCAAACCGCTCGCCCCGGACACGCCCACCGTGAGTGCCGCTGAGGACTTGAACCCGCTGATCGTGGCGCGACTTGCGCCGCTCAGATCAAGCCCTGCCAGATCGGGCATGGTTACTTCCGCGCGCCTGGCGGCATCCGCGATCACGTAGCGGTGGTCGGGCTCTAGGCCGATCTTCAGCGTGCTGCCTTCCTTGACTACCTGAAGATACTCTATCAGGCTTTCATCAATGTCGATGATCACGCTGAACTCGCCGCCCTGCCTGATGTCCGCCGTAAAGGCATGGCTCACTTCAACTTGGTCGAACCCGGTGATGGAGAACTCCTCGGTCACCACATTGCCCGAGACTTGTATCAACTCGCCGGTCTCCTGGATGAGGTCGCCAATGTCGGGGATACCACAACAGGCGCTCACGAATGGAACCAACACGATGAGTGTCAAGAGGATATACTTTCTCATCTCTACCTCCTTGCATAGCCTCGTCTTGTGATGCCACACGTTGCTCTCTCCATCTCGTCCTCGGAGAGTCTCTCCTCCTTCAAGTATAGCATCTATCTCGTGCCTGGCCAAGCTCGTACTCTCATGGCGCGCGATTCCTCTCTGTCAGCTGCCATGGCCTCCAAGCACAGGATCACTCACAGAAGACTCACCGGATCTACATCCACGCGCCATCCCAGAGGCAAATCCAGGTCCCCCAGCAGCGAATGGGGATCGCGACCGCGCACGACAAGATGCCATCGATACTGGCCGCGTATGCGGCTCAAGAAAGCCGGGGCAGGCCCTATGAGGTCGATCATCGGCAATCCCAGCCGCGCTATCTTCTGCTGGAGTACCCGTTGCATCCTCCCGGCCTCTTCTTCACAACGTTGTGCATCGCGATGTACATACACCAGCCTCACCAGACGGCTGAACGGGGGGTATCTCTGCTGCTTGCGGAATTCCATCTCCTCCTTGTAGAACCCCTCGTAGTCGTGGCCGCTGGCAGCCTCTATACAATAGTGATTGGGCGCATACGTCTGCACGATCACCTTGCCACCTAGGATGCTTCGTCCCGCGCGCCCCGCCACCTGGGTCAGCAGCTGGAAGGTCCGCTCACCTGCACGGAAGTCCGGCAAGTACAGTGCCGTGTCCGCCGTTATCACCCCCACGAGAGTGACCAAGGGCAGGTCCAACCCCTTCGCTATCATCTGTGTGCCAATCATCACGTCGGCCTCGTGATTGATAAACCGCTCGAGTATCTCTTCGTGGGCCATCCTGCCCCCAGTGGTGTCCCGATCCCACCGGACGATCTGGGCCTCAGGAAAGAGCTGCTTGGTCACAGCTTCCACCTTCTGAGTACCAACCCCAAAGTGCTTGATCCGCTCACTGTGGCAACTGGGGCAGGCGTCGGGCACGATCGTCTGCCAGTTACAGTGATGGCAGACCAGCGCATCCTCCGGGAAGTGGTAGGCCAGAGGCACATCGCACCGCTTGCACTTCATGACATGACCGCAATCCCGGCACATGACGAAGGTCGTCGCCCCGCGGCGGTTGAGGAACAGTATGACCTGCTCCTTGGCGGCGAGGGCCTCCTTCATGGCTTCTCGCAAGGCACGGCTGAAGATGCTTCGATTCCCGGCCTTGAGTTCCTGCCGCAAGTCCACGACTTGCACCGGCGGCAGATCCATGTACACCGCGTCGTCGTATCCCTCACCCACCTCTTTGACACCAGCACGTTCTGCCTCAATAGCGTACCGTGCTCTCTGTTCCTCAATTCGCCGCCGATGGCCCATGATGCGCTGCGGCAGGTGAAGCAGCTTGTACTGCCCCCTTTGAGCGCGATGATAGGTGACCACATCAGGGGTGGCAGTGCCCAGGATGATTTTGCAGCCAGTTATCTCCGCCAACTTGATTGCCACATCTCGCGCATGATAGCGCGGCGTCCTTTCCTGCTTGTAGCTCCACTCGTGCTCCTCGTCAATGACGATCACGCCCAGTCTGGGCAAAGGGGCGAAGACGGCCGAACGGGAGCCAATGACGATGTCCACCAGACCATCCCGGATCCGCCGCCACCCATCGTACCGTTCCCCCATGGAGAGTTTGCTGTGGAGTACAGCGATACGTCCAGGAAAGCGAGCCCCGAAGCGGCGAATGGTCTGCGGCGTCAGGGCTATCTCCGGCACCAGGACTATGCCCTGCTGACCCTTGGCCAGCAGTTCGTGCAAGGCCCGCAGGTATATTTCGGTCTTCCCACTGCCGGTGACGCCATGGAGCAGGAAGACCTCAGAGCCCGCGGTGTGCAGACTGGCCTCAATCTGCCACCAGGCAGCGTCCTGAGCCGGGGTCAGTTTCGGCGGAGTGGTCGGAACGAAGGTGCGCGCCTGCAAAGGGTCTCTCCATACCTCCTGCTCCGTAAACTCGATGTGTCCCTTCGCAGCCAGTGCTCTCAAAGTGGAGCTGCTCACCCCCAGTTCGGAGTAAATCTCGGACACGGGCGTGGAACCGTGATCGGCCAGATACTGAACAACGGCACTCTGCACCGGCGCCCTGCGCAGTCGCTCCCACACGGCAGGACTCACATCGCCGTCGAGACACGCCACCCGTTCGGTCTTGGGCTTCACCTTGGCTTCCGCCAGTTCGGAGCGTTTAACTATCACACCCCTGCGGGCAAGTCCATCGACCAACGAACGGTGATTCTTCAGTTTCAACCTTCTCCCCAGGGTATGGAGCTCCACCTCGCCCTCGCGCTGAAGCATTCGGATGATGGCCCGGTGCTCAGCATCCAAGCCGGCGGGCAGAGGCCGCTCGGTGCTGAGACGGAGGATCACTCGAGTCTTCCGCGCCATACCTGGAGGCAGCATGAGCAGCACCACATCGATCAACGGCGCCAGGTAGTAGCTGCTGATCCAAGAGGCCAACTCTATCTGAGCATGCGAAAGAACGGGGGTCGCATCGGCTACCTCGTACAAGTCTTTGGTCTCCTGTACGGGAGACTCCTCATCGAAGCCGAAAATCACCCCCTGTAGACGACGAGACCCAAAGGGGACGACGACCAACTGGCCCAACCGTACCTCGTCGCGGAGATCGGGGGGTATGGAATAGTGGAAGGTTTTTCCCAGAGTAGAGCCGTTCTCCTCTTCCACAGCGGGTTCGTCGCCCAACACCGTTCTGCGCGGCTGGACGCGGGTATTGACCACGACCTTGGCGTATCTCATCATCTACTCGCCTGTGGGATCCCGTGGAGAGGACGGTCTGAACCCTACCACACTATACCATCGTTGCCCCTGCATATCAAGAGAAAGTATCGGTTCCTGGGATTCCGGCTGCGCGTATGCTATAATGGGCGGTCACTCACCCCTTGAAGACGGGAGGGCTTCGTGCGTTTCTTCATCGCCGGCATCATGCAAGGCTCACGCCGAGATGACGACATTTGCGCCCAGGATTATCGCACCACCATCAGAGGCATTGTCTTGGACAAGTACCCCGAGGCCAACGTAATCTGCCCCTTCGAGTTGTATCCGGACAGCCCCTTCTATGGCCCTGAGGAGGGCAAGCGGACTTTTCTGGATCTAGCCGACCGGGCGACGGAGGCTGATTTCCTCATCGCCTACCTGCCTGAGGCCAGCATGGGCACTGCTGTCGAGATGTGGCAGGCCTATCGGGGCGGCGCGCGTATCTTCAGCATCTCCCCCATGACTGAGAACTGGGTCGTCAAGTTCCTCTCCGAGCGAGTCTTTGCCACCATGGAGGAGTTCGCAGAGTTCGTGGCCAGCGGTGGCCTCGACGGGATCACCAGTTAGAGAGCTTCACAGTTATTGAGTCTCCTAGAGGCACCCAGATGGAAGACGAAACGAGAACACCAGCACATCAGATAGGCGAGTTGCTATCCCAACGAGGTCTGACCCTCGCTGTGGCCGAGTCGTGCACCGGCGGGCTGCTGGGCCATCTGATCACCAGCGTGCCGGGCAGTTCCGCCTACTTCGAGGGTGGAGTGATCAGCTACTCCAACGAGGCCAAAGAACGCGTCCTCGGCGTCCCCCACGAGACCCTGTTGGCGCACGGCGCCGTGAGCAAGGAGACCGCTATTGCCATGGCCCAGGGCGCCCGACGCCTCCTGCAAACAGACGTAGCGTTATCGGTGACGGGCATCGCCGGGCCTACGGGCGGCACACCCGAGAAGCCCGTGGGACTAGTCTATCTCGGGTTGGCCGCCGAGGGCGTCGACCTGTGGGAGAAGCACCTCTGGCCAGGGGACCGTGCAGATAACAAGACACTATCGGCCGAAGGTGCACTGCAGCTACTGCTGAAGTACCTGAGACGGTAATCTCCCTCGCCTCAAGCACTGCGCACTAGCCTCCCCGCTCTTAGCCTCGGCAACCACACACTCATCAATACCGCGGCCAGCAGAGCCAGCCCCGCCCCGAACAGGAAGGGTGCTGCCGGGCCCAGCCCTTGCCATAAGAGGCCAGCGAAGATACTTGCCGGCAGGGCCATCACCCCCACTACTCCGTTGTACGCCCCGTAGGCCGTGCCATGCTGCTCAGGCCTGACCATGTCCGACACCAAAGCCCTGGCCACACCTTCGGTCATCCCGTAGTACACACCGTATAGCGCGTACAACAGCCACACCTGCCACCCCGCGGCAGCAAGAGCGAACCCAAGGTACACCACCCCGTAAAGCAGCCACCCACCAACGATCACCCCGCGCCGACCAAGGCGGTCCGAGAGAACACCGGCCGGGCTGGAAACCAGGCTGTACACCAGATTGAGCGCCAGCAATGCCCCCATCACACCCAGTACCGACAGTCCTCGCTCCTGGGCGCGGAGGATGAGAAAGGCATCTGACGAATTGCCCAGAGTAAACAGTGCCAGAATCAGCAAGAAACCCCGGAAGCGCACATCGAACCCTTTCAGCGTGAGCGAAGGCGCCTCCATTACTGATGCCCGCCTCCGGATGTCACGCGCCCCAAAGGCCAACACCAGTACGGCCAGCGTCGCCGGGATCACACTCAGCAACACCACGCTCTGGAACGTCACTCGTTCCAGCGTCCCGCCCATTGCCTGGATAGCCCAGATTACTCCAGCCGCAACGAGCAATCCGGTGAAAGCGCCTGCCGTATCCATGGCCCGATGGAGGCCAAAGCTCAACCCCCTTTGGCTCTCGTCTATGGAATCCGCGATGAGCGCGTCGCGTGGCGCAGTTCGAATCCCCTTGCCCACCCTGTCCGCGAAGCGCACGGCGAAGACCCAAACCCAAGACGTCGCAAAGTAGAGGATAGGCTTGACCGTAGCGGAGAGCCCATAACCTGCCACGGTCAGCCATTTCCGCTGCCCCAGCCTGTCCGACAACCAGCCCGAGAAGATCTTGAATAGACTCGATGTCGTCTCCGCTAGCCCCTCTATAAGCCCAATGATCGAGGTACTGGCACCCAGTACGTTCGCCAGGAAGAGGGGCAAGAGGTTGAGAATCATCTCACTGGAGACGTCGGTCAAGAAGCTGGTCACGCTCAATACCCATACATTGCGTGGCAACCCTCGCCAGCTCTCTTGAGTTTGCGGGCGAACCTCCTCTGGTTTGAGCAATTCTTCCCCGCTCATGAGTCTCTTTCGTCCTCTAGCACCTCATACACCAGCTCAGCGATCTTCCCTCGGCCTCGGCCAGCACACCCGGTTCCTTTGACGCCTGGTACAGGATACGTCTCTTGGAGAAGCCGAGCAAGAACTGCCTGATCATCGCCCTCACTGAGCATGATATCTGATCACGTTATCGTCGTTCGACATTTTGATTCAAGAGGAGGAAGCTGCACGCACTGTAGGACAGGTTGGCAACCTTTCCTACTCAACACTACGCTTCGAGTTTCGAATGAGGGGACTGTCGACGATCAGGGGGAAGCGTCTTCCCAAGGTAGATCAGCCTCCAGGAGAACCTGGTAGGCCCGCCCCTTCTGAGAACCGAAGAGCTGACCAGGAGGATAGCGCAGCAGGAACTCCTCGACGACCCGATACTGCTCTCCCGCCAAATGGGCGCCCTCCCTGGCATCGACGAGTTCTATCCCAACCAGTGGACTATCCCAGGGAGCCACCTGGCTCTGCTGACCCCCGGGCAGACCGTCTATGGGCCCCAGGTCGGTAGCGGTCAGTACTCCCGAGCGGGGCATGAAGACGGTGGCGCCGGAAGGCTCAACGCCCATCAACTCAAAATACGCGTCCGAGAACGCAGTCGGTGCATCAGCGAAGTCATAGGGATAGATAGCGACCGTCTTGGAGCACTCGAGGAGATTGACTATCACGTGCCTCCATGGCATATCGGGCAGTGCAGGCGAGGGCATATATTGGTCATCGAGTTCGAAGAACCCGGTATCAGCGATGAAGCTGAGAAGCTCTGCGACTTCCTCTTCGCTGATATGCCCGGTCCTGACCACCCGATCTGTTCCCACACTAGACTGCTCATCGCTGGCCAGAACCACGAATCCATCGCCGTAAATGCTCGCTTCCGCCACGTGCCTCCCCGTCGGCGGAGGCGTCAGGCCACCGTATGTGTCTGCCTCGACAATGAGGACTCCCGGACTCCGATCGTAATCCAACGAGCTGAGACAAGGAAAAGGTGTGCTCTCATCTGCCACACCTCCGTCCCCGCACGCGACCAGAATCAGGACTGTTGCCAGTCCAATGCCGGACCGGATCTGTGCCCCTACCACGACAAGCGACCGAAAAAAGTGGGGCCAGCGTATGCATCACGCTGACCCCACAACCTCTCACCTACGTCGGTGGACTGATGTCGAGCGGCTGGTTAACGTTACGGATTTCCATCAGGAAGTGCATCTCACCACTCTCATCCAGACAATTCACGGCGGCCTCAGCCTCCCTCTTGACAGGGAACTTTCCATCCACGGCCACCCAGATATTGTCCTCCGCCGAGGCGAAGGTGCAGCCAGCCATAGCAGCTCCCCAGACAGTCCCCTCGGCAGTTCGGTAGTGATGGGACTGAACGCCGTTCATCATCTCCTGCCCCAAGTACTGCGCGTCCTCGGGGTCGCCGGTGAAGAAGGTGTCCCACCAGTAGACCATGCTGAACATGTCAAACATCTCGAGCATGGAGTCATCCACGACTGGGATCTCCTGCCAGGGATCCCCGCCTTCTCGCATCCACATCTTGCCTTGCTCCTCGATGTAGATGATCTCCATGCTGGTGGACTCACCGTCCGTCACGCTGGAGAAGCCCAGTTGCTCCGCCCTTGTGGGCTCGCTCTGGCGCTTTCCCTCCATATCCAGCAAGACTTCCTGCGCCTGCCCTTCCATGGTACTCAGCCCATCGATATGAAGCGTGTAAGCGTACGAACTGAGGCCCTCCAAAGCCTCCACGTCCAGTTCGAATGGCAGTTCCTCAGGTGGAGGGGTCGGCTCTGGCGTCTCCCCTGGAGCAGGTGGTGCCTGCGTCTCCTCCTCCGTTGGCCCGCCGCCAGGAACCCCCGGCATGCAGGCCAACGTGAGCGAAACCAAGACGCCAATGCTCAACAGCACCGTCAACGCTTTC
>JABAOC010009546.1_pt2 | contig 24690 bp, 22 predicted proteins | sample 7062161 | NCBI WGS metagenome assembly JABAOC01 (sample SAMN14538625, study PRJNA623070) | marine sediment metagenome | biome: marine biome [ENVO:00000428]; feature: marine pelagic biome [ENVO:01000023]; material: deep marine sediment [ENVO:00002113] | place: India: Gulf of Khambhat ... | reverse complement strand
GAGGGAGCGATCTACCAGATGATCAATCACGGGCTGAGTACAGGAGCTCTGTTCTTGTGCGTGGGCATACTCTATGAGAGAGCCCACACCAGGTTGATAAAGGATTTCGGCGGTGTCAGCAAACAGATGCCGGTCTTTTCCGCTTTTTTTCTGATTTTCATGTTGTCCTCTGTAGGCCTTCCTGGACTCAACGGCTTTGTGGGAGAAGTTCTTTGTCTCTTCGGTGTCTTCAAAACCAGCACACTGTTTGGCATCCTGGGAGTGACTACCGTTATCCTGGCAGCCGCTTACCTTCTCTGGATGTACCAGAGAGTCATGCAGGGACCTGTAACCAATCAAAAGATTCTTTCCTTCAGGGACTTGAAGCTCCGGGAGATCGTCTATCTTGTTCCCATCGTCATCATGATGTTCTGGATGGGAATTTATCCCCAGACATTCTTGAGGAAAATGGATGCCTCCGTGACCCACCTTCTCAACCAGGTCAACAAAAGAGAAGCTATTTTTACCGCAGTCCAGGATGGAGAGGAGAACGATCCTTCATACATTCTAATGGAAAGCGACCACCATAAAGAAGACACCGAAAGAGAGGAAAAAGAATCAAGATGAACAACATCTATGCTCTCTCGCCGGTCCTGATCATCGTGGCTGCTTCCCTGCTCGTTTTGCTTCTGGAAGTCTTCATAAAAAAAGAAAACAGAGATTACCTGGCCTATTTCTCCACGTTATTCCTGGTTGCTGCGGCTGCCGTCTGTACGCAATTCTGGAACAGATTCTACTCCTATTTTGATGGAAGCCTGATTCTGGATAACTTATCGCTGTTTTTCTCTTTTATTCTTATCCTGACAACATTCCTGATCATTCTTCTCTCGATGAAATACAATACCCTCCAGGACATGAACTACGGGGAGTACTATGCCCTTCTTCTGTTCGCACTCTCGGGAATGATCATCATGGTCTCCTCCAGGGATTTGATCGTGATTTTCCTGGGTCTGGAGGTTCTATCCATATCCAGTTACGCACTTGCCGGTTTGCGGAGGAGCGATGAAAAATCTTCCGAAGCAGCCATCAAATATTTCTTGCTCGGGAGTTTCGCGTCGGCTTTCCTGGTGTTCGGAATAGCCCTTCTGTTCGGCGCCGCACAGTCGACCGGAATCGCACCGATCGTTGAATATTTTCAATCCGGATCGGCACTCAGCCTGATGGCTCTGGTCGGCTTAGGCTTCGTTGTTATCGGATTCGGATTCAAGATCGCCGTCGTTCCCTTCCATATGTGGACGCCGGATGTGTATCAAGGGGCTCCCACACCGATCACGGCATTTTTCTCTGTCGGCCCGAAAGCGGTCGGATTCGCGGTGCTTCTCAGGATATTCTATCCCTACCTCAGGGAGGCTCTGGATTCACAGCTCATCTTTGCGCTCCTCTGGATTATCGCAGTCTTGACCATGGTTGTGGGAAACCTGATCGCTCTCAGACAGACCAACGTCAAGCGGATACTCGCTTACTCCAGCATCGCTCATGCGGGATACCTGATGGTGGCCATCCTGGCGGGCGACAGGGAAAGCCTGGTCTTTTACCTGACCGTTTATCTTTTTATGAACATCGGGGCTTTCGCTTCGGTCATCGCCATGGGCCGGAAAGATCGCGAGTATCTCGAGCTCGAAGATTACAGAGGAATCGGGTTCAAATATCCCTGGATAGGAGCCACATTCTCCATTTTCCTTATTTCATTGGCCGGATTTCCTCCCACTGGAGGATTCCTGGCGAAGTTTTATGTCTTCTCGGCCGCAGTCAGACAGGGGCTCGTATCACTTGTCATCATCGGCGTACTGGCCAGCCTTGTATCTGTTTTCTATTACTTGAGGATCATCGTCATGATGTACATGAGGGAACCGTCTCATGAGATCGAGATCAACATCGACAACCCGGCTCTTTTCCTCGTTCTATTTCTCTGTCTCTATGGAGTCCTCCAACTGGGGATTTTTCCTGGAAATATCCTTGTTCTCATCAAGCAGGCCGTGAGCTCTTTTCCCCTTCTTTGACGTTTTTTTAATCCAATTTCGTTTTTAACCATGTACCAATTTTCCAATTTTGTCTATAATGGTCCATTCAGGAGAATTTGCAATGGAAAAGAAAAGAACCGCATCTCTATTCATCTTGATCTTTGCCGTGTTGGGCATCAGCACGCTGGGTCAGGCAGATTGGTTCCTCGACTTAGAAAACGGATTGGCCCTGAGCGGATACAACGATGTGAGGATTCCTGGAGAGACCGGAACCCTGTTTTCTCTCTCGGATGATCTGCAGACCGATGCCTCTTATTTTTTCCGGGTCCGGTTGGGATACCAACTCAAATCCAGGCACACCTTTTCCCTTTTTGCTGCTCCACTTACGCTGAATGCTTCGGGTAAAGTGGCCAAAGAGCTCACATTCTTCGAAGAGACATTTCAGCCGGATATCCCCCTCACCGGCTCATACACCTTCAATTCCTATCGGCTGACCTACCGATACGATTTTATCAGGAAAGACAAATGGCAGGCTGGAATCGGATTCACAGCGAAAATCAGAGATGCCGCCATAGAAATCGAAGGCGGTGGGAAGAGCTCGAAAAAGACCAACGTTGGATTCGTGCCTCTGATCAATTTCAGAGTATTATGGCAGTTCCATAGGGAGTGGGGGTTGCTTCTGGAAGGAGATGCAGCGTGGTCCCCTCAGGGGCGGGCAGAAGATGTCCTGTTGGCGCTTCGATATAACCTAAATAGAAACCTGACCATCAAGGCAGGGTACAGAATCCTGGAAGGCGGTGCGGACGTGGAGGAGGTTTATAATTTTGCCTTGATCCACTTCTTCAGCGCTGGCCTCAGGTATACTTTTTGATCGGGCGCCAAGAGAGAATCAGAGGCCTCCGTCCTCTATATCATGTCAGAACGGAATCATACTGGTCACAGCCGACCAGAGGGAGGATAAATATGTTTTTTGAACGAATCGAATCTCCTGGCCTGGCTCATTACTCTTACATGATAGGAGACGGCACAGAGGCGTTGTTGGTCGATCCCCGCCGAGATTGTGAAATTTACAGAAAAAAGGCTCTAGAAGCAGGATTCTCCATAAAATATATCCTCGAAACGCACATGAACGAAGACTATGTGACCGGGTCTTTAGAGTTAGCCTCTCGAACGGACGCTGAGATCTGTCACGCCGATAAACAGTGGGACTATAAATACGGAAAACCTGTTGAAGACGGGCAGACTTGGCGTGTCGGGCAGCTCAAAATCCAGGCTCTTCACACCCCGGGCCACACTCCCGGACATATGAGTTATTTCCTGCATGATCCCGAAGGAGTGCCGTGGATGCTCTTCTCAGGAGATTCCTTGTTTGCCGGCGGCGTGGGCCGTGTGGATTTATTGGGAATGGAAAGAGCCGAGGAAATGGCCGGCCTCATGTATGAATCTATTTTCGAAAAAATTCTTCCCTTAGGAGATGGGATCATCGTCTGTCCGGCTCATGGCACAGGCTCGGTGTGCGGTTCATCGATCTCCCAGCGGATCTGGACAACCATAGGGACAGAAAGGAAGTCCAATTCCGAGCTTCAATCCAAAGACAAAAAAGCATTCATCTCCCGAGTCAGCAGGAAATTGGAGCGCCCGCCTTACTTTTCAAGGATGGAGCGCTGGAACCTGGAAGGGGCTCCACTCCTGGAAAAGCTGCCTCATCCCGCGCCCCTGAAAGCTCACGAATTTAAGTCCAGGATCGAAGATTCCGTCATCGTGGATACCCGAATGGAATTGGGATTTTCCGCTGCGCACGTTCCGGGCGCTTTCTCTATCTGGTTGGGAGGATTGGCCAGTTTCGCTGGCTGGTTTCTTCCCTATGACAAGCCTATCCTGTTGGTGAACGAGTCGGAAAATCCGGAGGAAGCCGTAAGGATTCTGATCCGGTTGGGATATGACCGGATCGAAGGCTATCTTGCGGGAGGCATGCTGTCCTGGCACACCGCAGGATTCGAGAGCCGCTCTATCAGCACGGTCACCGTCCAACAGCTCTGCCGTCTTCTGGATGCCCAAGAAAATCCCTTTATCCTGGATGTGCGGAGCATAGGGGAGCTGGAAAGCCAAGGCCGCATTCAGGATGCTCTCCAAATCCACATCACCATGCTGCCACGGTGGATGAGAGATGTGCCCAAGGACCAGCCGGTCTACATTTTTTGCGGAAGCGGCCTCCGCTCCATGATAGCTGCCAGCCTCCTCCGACAGGAAGGCTGGACCGATCTTATCGTGGTACTTGGAGGGCTTGCTGGTTGGAATTCCGTAAGCTGTCCGCTCCAATAACTCCATCGCCATGAATATTCTATTGACTGGAGCCACGGGATACATCGGACGAAGGCTCCAAAAAAAACTCCTCACCGATGAAACAGTCCGTCTCCGGCTGTTTGTGAGAAACGCCCAAAAAGTTCAAGACATACCGAAAAATCGAATCGAATTATTCGAAGGGAACGTCCTGGAAAAAGACTCCATACAAAAAGCACTCATTGGAATAGATGCGGCCTATTACCTGATTCACTCTATGGGAGCGAGTGCAGATTTCGAACGGCTCGACAGAGCGAGTGCCCAAAATTTCCTGGACGCCTGTATCCAAAACAAGGTGAAGAGGATCATTTATCTCGGAGGCTTGGGAGAGAAAGATACGGCTTCCAAACATCTGAGAAGCCGACTGGAAACCGGAGAGCTCTTGAGTTCGAGACCGGACCAAATCCAGACAGTCTGGTTCCGGGCCGGAGTCATCATCGGTTCAGGGAGCGCCAGCTTCGAAATCATCCGCCATCTGGTCCAGAAGCTCCCGGTAATGATCACACCGAAATGGGTCCGTACTCGGACACAACCGATCGCGGTAACAGATGTGTTGGAATATCTTTATCAGGCCAAAGACCTCGGGGTTGAAGAAAATCTCATCGTCGATATCGGATCGGAACAGATGAGGTTCAAGGACGTGCTGTTACAGGCTGCCTCTGTCATGGGGCTGAAAAGAACCATCATCCCTGTGCCAGTCCTATCTACCTGGCTTTCTTCCTACTGGCTCATGCTGATGACCCCGGTCCCCTTTCCGATCGCCCGAGCCCTGATTCAAGGGTTGAAATCGGAAACCATCGTTAAAAACGAGAATGCAGGGAAATTCTTCCCCCAGATTCATCCTCTTTCTTACCGGAAATCCGTTCTCAAGGCCCTCCAGGAAATAGAAAGAGACCAAGTCATCAGCCGCTGGTGTGACAGCAGTGCCCAAAGGACATGTGATATAAGGGGCCAGGATAACCTGGGATCTGCCATTTTCAGAGAAAGGCTGGTATATGATACGAGTGATATCTCCACTGATAAGGTATTCGCTGCCATTGAATCCATCGGAGGAGTGAATGGATGGTTCAACTATGACTGGCTGTGGCGGTTGAGGGGATTCATGGACATTATCCTCGCGGGGCCTGGATTGAGTCGAGGTCGCAGAGACCCCCAAAAACTCCGTATCGGCGACGGACTGGATTTCTGGAAAGTCGTTGACTTGAAGCCCAACCAGAGGCTGCTGCTGGTCAATCAAATGAAAGTTCCGGGAAAAGCATGGCTTGAATTTTCTCTGGAAGGGACAAAACTTATCCAGACGGCTTATTATTATCCTAAAGGACTGTGGGGAAGAATCTATTGGTACCTCACCAAGCCTCTTCACAGAATCGTTTTCCCGGATATAGCGAAGGGAATCATCAAAAGGGCTCGAATCTCAGAGATAAAAACTTAGGGTTTTCTTTTAACCGGACTTGAACTCCTAATATCAAACTGGATGCTTCGGGATTTGTCTAAGATTACAGACGATTTAACGCAATCCAGACATGACGTCTTTATATTTGGCGTCGGCTTCCTGGACGGCCGGATTTTCCATGTGCTCCCTGACCTTGGCATAGGCCTTCAGCATTTCCTGGAAGTCTTTGTCGATTCTTTGAAGTAGGGATTTTAGTTCCTCAGGATGGGTGTCTTCTGTTTCCAGCTCAGGATATTTTCCCCTAATCTCATTGATCTTTGGAATGAGTTGCTTCATATGTTCTGCAAAAGAATCCAAAACTTCCGCCACATCTTTAGATTGCTCGATTCGATTCATGTTTTCGACAAAAGCTTCAAGCAAAACGGCCAACTCGGTGAGCACCGACTTTGCGTCTTCGTATTTTTCATCTCTATTGGCGTTAGAGTCACCGAAGGATTGTATGCCGATGAGCAACAGCAGACCAAACAAAAATAAAATCAATAGGATTCGCTTCATTTTTTTCTCCTTATTGAATGCCGAGTCTCTGAGCTTCTTCCGGTTCTTGCTTCTTGAGGAGCTCGAAGTTAGCGTATTGAGTGATGATGTTGAAGCTCATCACTAATTTATGAAAATCCTGGTTCTTGAAATAATGCTGTTGAATCTCGTTAAAGCCTGTAAAAACAGGATCGCTATAAAGAGAGCTGACTTCCATTCTGATATGGCTGTCGACAGTGGATCTTCCTGGCTCATCGAGGGCCTCACGCTTTTTTCCGAGATCGATCATCTTTGTTACACAGTCTTCTTTTAATGACTCGACCTTTGCTCTCACTTCAGAAACTTCGGGTTTTTCCTCCAGCAACTCGACAAGTTCTGTCATTGTTCTGATGTAAAGCTCACCTATTTGCTGACCGACTTCCGTAGGGGTCATTTCAGCTTCCTGTTCGGCTCTTTTTTCTGAGGGCTCGGCAGCAGACTGAGTCTCCATGTTCTTCCCCTCTCCTCCTCCGCAGGCGAACGATACAAGAACAACGGCCAAGCACAGGGTTAGGATTTTAAGTGTTTGTGATTTCATCCTTAACCTCCATTTAATTCTATAATTTCTATAATATCTATAAACAAAGTAAAGCGCTATCTTAGAGTTTGTCCTGTGATTTGTCAAGAGATTTATTAAATGACTATCCGGTAATCGCTGTTGCAGATCTTCCCCTAACCAGAGGATCAAATCTCAAATTGTGGAATTCAAGGGGCGGCAGTGGTAAAATGACCAAGGTTTTTCGCTAAAAAACGAATATAATGCGTATCCGTTACGCATACAAATGGAGGATGTGATGTCATTTAAACAGGCTGTGTTTCTCTATTTCTTTACACTGGCCGTATTTTTCGCGATCGACATGATCTGGCTGGGATTGGTGGCCAAAAAATTCTATCAGCGTCACCTCGGAGCTCTGATGAGTTCCAAGGTGAACTGGACTGCGGCATTTCTTTTTTATCTGCTTTTCATCATCGGGCTTCTTGTTTTTGTCGTTCGCCCCTCCCTGCAGGCAGACCTTCCCCTCCAAGCCCTGTTGACCGGTGCCCTTTTCGGACTTATCAGCTACGCCACCTATGATTTGACCAATCTGGCCACACTCAAGGACTGGCCGCTCGTGGTGACCGTGGTGGATCTCATCTGGGGAACGGTCCTGGGAGGAATGGTTTCGTTCGTCAGCACGCTCCTCGGCCGTACGGTATTGAAGCTGTAATCCTTTCGTTGATGTATTTTCTCCACATCAGGAAAACACTCTCCTGCCTCTCAAGATAGGATCTCGATGTGCATCTTTTCAGAGAGATGAGTGAAACATCAAGTCCCGGAAACCAGTAATTTGACACCTGAGAATCATTGCCCTATAGTGGATTAAAATGTTCGTCTATGCAGGAATCGATGAGGCCGGATACGGTCCTTTGTTCGGCCCTCTGGTGATCGCAAGAAGCATTTTTGTGCTGGACCAGCATCAGCCTGCTCTCGAACCCCCTTCTCTGTGGCGTATGTTGAGATCAGCGGTCTGCAAAAAACCGGGTGATAAGAAGAGACGTCTGGCGATCAATGATTCCAAGCTGCTATACAGGCCTGATTGGTCTCTGGAACACATTGAGCGGGGAGTTCTTTCTTTTTTATCGGCTTCTGAAATTGCCCCGAAGAATCTCAATGATCTTCTCGAAAAGCTGGCCTACGACCAGCTTTCCTTTCAAATCAAGCAGGAATGGTATCATTCCCCTAGAGGAGAACCTTATATCCCGCTCTTCCTTTCTCTCACCCAACTGGACCAGGCAAAGAGGAGATTGCAGCGGGCGATGCTGAATAACTCTATTCATCTCGCCGATGTCAATGCAGCGGTGGTGTTTGAGGACCGGTTCAATCAAATGGTACATAGCTTAGGCTCCAAAGCAGGCTGTGCCTGGTCTTTTGTATCGGGTCATCTTGAGACCATATGGCACCGGTATGGCCAGGCTCATCCTCTGGTTATCGTGGATCGCCAAGGAGGGAGAAGAAGATATCAGGAACTGCTGGAGTCGATTTTCTATCCAGCGGAATTGAGCACTCTTCATGAAAGGCCTCTGGAAAGTTTTTACAGGATTTCCGATGGTATGAGGCAGATGCACATCCTGGTTCAGGTTGCGAGCGAACACCGGCACTTTCCAGTCGCTTTAGCTTCCATGGCAGCCAAATATTTGCGGGAACTTCTTATGACCAGGTTTCAGAACTTCTGGTCGATTCATGCTCCACAAATCAGACCCACGTTTGGATATTTCGGAGATGGCAGGCGGTTTCTGAAGGAGATACAGCCACTCATTAATCAGTTAAACATCGAACCTGAGAGTCTTATCCGGTGCTGCTGAATTTAAATTCTCAGGGGCTGAACGCCTGATCAACAGTTCATGATTTTTGGTGCTCATCTCTATCGAATTTTGCAGCGTGGAATTTCAGCTGTTTCACCATAAACGCTAAGCCGTTCGCCCTGCTGGGGGAAAGGTTGGTGCTCAAGCCAACTCGTTCAATGAAATACAGATCGGAATTCTTTACCTCTTTTGGCGGCTGATCGTTCAGTACGCGTAGAAGTAACGCCAGTATCCCCTTGGTGATGAGAGAATCACTATCTGCCGAGTAATGAATTTTATTGTTTTTGAGTTCGGCGCTGATCCATACTTGAGACTGGCATCCCTTCAAGGCATTTTTATCCGTTTTGATGTCCTCATCCTGTGGATCGAAATTTCTGCCTAATTGGATCAGATATTCGTATTTATCCATCCAGTCATCCAATGCGGACATCTCTTCGATGATTTCGTTCTGAATATGGTCGATATTCCTTTTCATTCTTCCGTGATACATTTCCTGTTTCATTTCCCCCCTGTAGGACGCATCAGGGATTGCACCTTTTTAATTCCCTCCATCAATCTGTCTATCTCCTCTTTGGTGTTGTAGAGGGCGAAGCTGGCCCGGACCGTTCCAGATATTCCATAGTGCTGCATAACGGGTTCTGCACAGTGCGTACCTGGACGTACCGCGATCCCCAATTTATCCAATATCGTTGCAGCATCATAAGGATGAATTTCGTCCAGGTTGAATGATATGGCCGAACACCTTTTTCTGTCTTTACCATATATTGTTATATTTTCGAGAGAACTCAGATTATTTATGGCGTAATTTATTAATTCCCGTTCATGTGAAACAATTTTCTCCATACCGATCTTGTCCAGATATTCCATTGCCGCCGCCAGGCTCACAGCTGCCCCGATGCTGGCAGTGCCCGCCTCAAATTTATACGGGAGATCGGCAAAGGTGGTATGATCGAAGCTCACCTTGGCGATCATCCCTCCTCCACTCTGATAAGGCGGCATGGTTTCCAGCCATTTTTCTTTCCCAAAAAGTACGCCGATCCCGGTGTCCGCATATATCTTGTGTCCTGAAAAAGCAAAAAAATCACAATCAAGATCCTGAACATCGACAGGAAAATGGGGAACGGCCTGCGCCCCGTCTATCAGGACCGGCACATCGTGAGCATTGGCCAGCCCGATGATCTCTTTAACATCATTTACGACTCCCAGCGCATTGGAAACATAGGTCAAAGAGATAAGTTTTGTTTTTTCTGTGATCAGTGTTTCCAGTTTATGGGCAAGCAGAATTCCGTCATCGTTAAAGGGAATGACTTTGAGCCGGGCATCTTTTCTTTCACAAAGCATCTGCCAGGGGACTATGTTGGAGTGGTGCTCCATCTCCGAAATGATGACCTCGTCTCCCCTCTCGATAAATGCTCTGCCGAAGGAGTCAGCCACCAAGTTTATCGCTTCCGTGGTGCTCCGTGTAAAGATTATTTCTCTGGCATTTCTGGCATGGATGAAGTTTTTAACCGTTTCTCTTGCCCCTTCATAAGCAGCGCTCGCCTCTTCACTTAAATAGTGTATTCCCCGATGGATATTGCTGTTAGTTTCCGCATAAAACTCTATGATCTTATCCAAAACGTCGCGGGGTTTCTGGGTGGTTGCAGCATTATCGAGATAGACCAGCGGCTTCCCATGAATCCTTCTCTGCAGAATGGGAAAATCCGCACGGATCTTTTCTATATCCATTATGGAATGTCTTTTCCAGTTTTATAAAATTGGATGACCGAGAACCATCCGTTTTCATCGGTGAACCTATTTTTAATTTCCAGCCCAGAAGCCGAAGCGAGTTCATCCACTAACCCATCTGTATATTTGTGCGAATTCTCGGTATGAATGGTTTCTCCCTGCTCCATGATTATTTTTTCATCTAAAAGTGGAGAGGAAACCTTCAAATCTTTCGAGGCTTTCAGGTGCATTTCAATGCGAGAATATTCTGCATTATAAAACGCCACATGTTCAAAATCGTTCGGTTCGAAATTCGAGGCTATGAGGCTGTTGACCACATTGAGAATATTCCGGTTGAAGTTCATTGTGACACCCCTGCTATCGTTGTAGGCATTTTCGAGCAGATCTTTGCTTTTCACCATATCGACTCCCAGCAACAGCCTATCACCCGAGTGCATGAGTGCGCTCAGATCACAGATGAATTGTTCGGCTTGCTCCTTATCAAGATTCCCTATCGTGCTGCCGAAAAAGCAAAAAAGGCGCTTCGAGCCCGAGGGGATGACCTGAAGCTGCCTGGTAAAATCAGCCACTACTCCTTGAACTTCAAGCCCTGAAAAGTCGTTGAGAAGGATATTCGCCGACTCTTCGATAGCGGCCTGGCTCACATCCACGGGGATATATCGAATGGATTCAATGTTTTTTCCAGGCACAGAGCTCAACAAAATGGAAATCTTCGAACAGTCACCGCTCCCCAGCTCGATGATATCCGTATCTTTCAGATCGATACTGATGTTGAAGGCGACTTTTTTCAATATGGATTTCTCGGTCCGGGTAAGATAATATTCGGGCAATCGCGTAATCTCTTCAAACAGCTTCGATCCCGCCTCGTCGTAGAAATACTTACTCGAAATAGACTTATAAGTGGAAGTGAGACCGGTAATGATTTCCCCTATAAGGTCATCTTTTCCCAGTTCGGACAAAAAATTAATGACTGGAGCCGGTGACTCTTCAGAGGAAGGTTCCTCATTTAAAAACATTTCATCCTTTTCCTTCATCTCAAAGATGTGTAACTGGCCGGCAAACCTGTTTCATAAGGATTGTCATTATCGCTGCTCCATTCAAACCAACCGCCATCGAACACGGATATGCTCGGCCAGCCCATCAACCAGGCATTGAAAAAGGCTTCGCTTGCCCGCCATCCTGTGCCGCAATAAAAAGAATTGTGTTTACTGGCTTCTATCCCTACTTCTGACCACATTTTCTCGATTTCATGGTACTCACGGGTGGTATGATCCAGGTTTCTGTAGTTTTCCATGTGATAGGCATCACTCCCGCAGTTGCCGAATACCGCTCCTGGAATGCGGCCTTTTTTCTCTATATAGTGATAACCGCTGACCTCCCCGATGAATTCTCTCCAGCTGCGCACGCTCACAAGATTTTTATCCTCGGATTTTATAATTTCCTTCGCTCTGTTTACATCCACTACCATTTCGGCACAAGATGGAATGTCTGCCCCGAAATCAACCACAGGATGTTTCTCGGTTTCTTCGGCTGTCGTTTCCAATCCCTCGTCAATCCAGGCCTGCAGGCCGCCGTTTAACACACGAATATCTTTTACTCCGGCATACATCATTATAAAAGCGCAGCGGAAGGCTCCCAGTTGTCCGGCACTTCTTCCGGGGAAAGGATCGTTCATATCTGGGAATGAAAATTTTCCATAGAGGATAACGGTGGTATCATGGGTGATACCCAAATTTTCGAGCGTGCTTTTTATCTCTTCGGGAGTTCTGCAGTTCCATGTTTCTGGAGATTCCAACGAGTTTGTGTCCAGGTCAACGGCACTCGGGATATGCCCCTTTTCATAAGCTTTTCTGTTGCGATAATGGGCATGGCAGAGAACATACTTCTGATTGCCGTATTCCTGGACATAACCCTTTGAAATCAAGTTTTTGAGCCATCCGGCAGATACTAGGTGCCTATATCTTGCTAAATGCTGCATGGGAAGTTCTGTGTTGGCGCTCCATTCACCGAGAAAATCATGATATACATCGACATTTTGATACCCTGCCTTTACAAACTGATGGGCGACTTTTTCTGTTTCCTCGTTATGGCAACCGTACAAAATCAGGGAATTATCAGGAACAATCTCTTTATTCCGAACAATTTCCAGCCAATCGATGTAATTGATCCATTTCGCTGGCAGGCTCTTAGCATTTCTAATGTGCCCGCCACGCGGTTCCTGGTGAACTTTCCAACCGTTGTAGGCATCGACCGAACGCACGTCGATTATCTTTAAATTCTGATCCCTCAATCGATCAGACAATTCTTTTGTGGCAACTCTCTTCATTCGATTAAGATATAGTGTTTGCTTTCCGTCCCGATACCAGCAGTTATTTGATCAAAAAGATGCCCTGTACATTAAAAAGTTTCAGAGCTTCCGATTAACTGATTTTCGGCCTCTCAACATAGACTCTGTTATGGTTCAGACCAGATTTCACCGTATTTATCCGAGTGTCCTTTCATCTCCGCCAGGACTTCTTTATCCGGTTTAATTCTGTACACATTGCCTCCGGTTTTCTTCCCATCCACATTTTCTCCATGAAGGTCAGTAAAGTAGAGACCATCGGGACCAAAAGAAAGGCCACAGGGACTGGCCGCACCGCTGCCCCTGTAAACGACGAAATCATCACAGGATTTGACTGCCGTTGAATCTTCGTTCAACTGAAGCTTCACTATCTTTTTCCCTTTTACACCGGGGCCTTCTGCATAGGCCTCTCCAAAAAGGGCCACAAACAGATGGTCGTTAAATTGAGGAGGAAACTGCCCCCCCTGCATAAAATCCAGAGCAGTAGGAGCCTGAGTGTTGTGCCACCAGAAGATGGAATTCTTGCGCATGGTTCCGGGCCAGCCATAGTTTTTAAGCGGTTCGACCTTAGCAATCCGGTCATCGACATCCGGACCATTTCCTGCAATATATAAGCATCGGTCGCTGTTTCGCCAGGAAGCACCAAAGGGATTCCGAAATCCTTTGGCATAGACATAGCTGCCGGGATTGGGATTATCCCATGGAATAGTGCCGTCTTTTTCCATTCTGAGAATCTTTCCTCTTAAATCATTATCATCCTGGGCTTTTTTCCATTCTCCGCCGTCTGCCACATTCACATAAAGCTTTCCGTCGAATCCGATGGTCACAGCCTGTATCTGATGGGCTCTCGTCGTGGAAGGGATGTCGTCTATGATGGCCTCCATGGAGTCCATTTTAAGGCCGTCCTTGCCCGATGTACGGACCACCTTGCCTTTGATTTCATCTTTTTCTCTATAAAGCATGGACAGAAAAAGGTCTCCTGTTTGAGGATCCACGCATATTCCGGTCAATCCTGATTCTCCGTGCCCTGGGATTTCAGGAGTGGGTTCATAATTCAATAATCCCTCGGCATAGGTATGGACTTTTCCATCATAAGTAACGGATTTGACCTGCCCGTAAAGCTCTGTCACATAAAAAGAAGGATCCCGGGATTCTTTTTTTGAGGCAGGAACAAACGCAATGTTCACCGGCAAATCCATTCCTGCTGCCACAAGCTCTATATCAAACCCAGGATAAATCAGCCAATTCTTAATCAACACTTTTTCTAGCTCATTGAGATCGGGCATCAGTTCTCCTTCCTTGAATAGTCTTCGGAATAGAGCGCATACTTTTTATCATAAAATTGATATAATGTAAATCGATGTTTTATATAGGAATAGTCTTTTTTTAAAGGCGTTTACTTTTCTTAAAAACCTACAAAATGACCCAGCCAGAATAGAAAAATTATTGCCAGGATATGCAGGATCCACCATCCTGGCTTAAACATAGTGAATCTGTGCATCTTATCCTCCTTTTACCACAGCCAGTTTCCTAATGCATACACAACGGATAGAGTAAACAAATGAACCCACCACCAGCCCATATTTGGGTAGCGGAAAAACCTACCCTTGTGAGGCATTTCCGTACTGCCCATGCGCTCCAGATCGAAGAGAGCCTTGCCCACCAAAAATTTCGTCCATAGGATGACAATATATGGAAATACAGTGCCCAGGACCAAACTTGGAAAGCTCAGCTTCTCTGGAAGATGAGCCAGGCCAAAATGGACCATTACGATGGTACCGATAATGACGATCATCCCGTTTATTACGTATCCGTAAGAGACGGTTTTCTTAAAAAAGAACAATAAAGGAACCAGAATGATGCTGATGATTCCGGTCACGAACGGGATGATATGAGCATCATTTATTGCAAGAGGGTGGATGCGATAATGTAAAAGCCAGCCTCCCAAGGAGATCGAGAATAGCCCGATTATCAGTAGTATTTTGATGTGCTGTTTTTGAAGCATAATCCTTCTCTAAAGACGGAAAGGGATGACTTGTGGATTCTCTATCCCTCTCCGTGGTCAAAGTGGAGAAATACAGCTATTTACTATTTATAGCAATTATCGTGCCAATATTTATTGGCCCAAAAGAAAATCGTGCAGGCTTATTCAGCCTGATGAGTTTTACGCCATTTTAATGATTTGATAATAAATTACTCTGCTCCAGGATTATGTCCTGTCAGAATGGACAGTTAGCGATTTTTCCGTATTTGTATCCGAAAAGCGAAAAAAAGCTGGGGCAGGACGTAAGCCGAATTCTGTTCCCGCAAACACGGGAGTGGTTATTTGTCTGAGCGACCTACCCGCCTCTCGAAGCGGGCCGCTTCAACCGAGGCCAATTTGGTCTTGCTCCGGATGGGGTTTACCGTGCTCCTGATGTCACCACCAGAACGGTGAGCTCTTACCTCACCTTTTCACCCTTACTCCGCAGGACGGCTCATCGCCAATCCTGCAGGGCGGTCTGTTTTCTGCGGCACTTTCCTCCGATTGCTCGGAGTCGCTGTTAGCGACCATCCTGCCCTCTGGAGTTCGGACTTTCCTCCCCTTCTTATCTGAAAGAAGGAGCAACCACCTCGCCTACCCCAGCTCTTATCTTTATACCATATTGCTTCAATTTTTTGTAGAGGCACTTTCGTCTCTGTCCTCGAATGGCTCCTGTTTCCCCAGAAAATGGTCAGTCTAATGTATGCTTCAATGATGCAGAAACCCAGGCATTCCAAACAGGGGCATAGGGAGGCGTATAAGCCGAATCGAACCATCCCAGTTCTTTAACACTCAATCCTGCATATACAGCCACTGCGATCGGGTCTATAAGCTGGGAAGCATTCCCTTCGCTTACCACTGAAGCTCCCAGTACCTTCCCGGATGATATGTCATAAACGACCTCCGCTTGGGATGATTTTGCACCTGGATAATAGCCCGCTTTGTCCAATCTTCGAGCAGAGCTCACATCGGCCTCTATGCCTTCCTTCTGGGCATCTTCCAGACTCAGCCCGGTCTTTGCCAGCGATAATTCAAAAAACTTGAAGATCTGAGTCCCAACGATGCCGGGAAAGAGAATGTCTTCCCCTGACATGTTCAGACCAGCGATCCGGCCCATTTTGTTCGCAGTCGATCCTGAAGGATAATAGGTATTTCGGTCGAGTATTCTGTGATACACTGATGCACAATCTCCAGCAGAGTAAATATCCTTTACTGAAGTCTTCCCTTTGCGATCTATGATCAACGCCCCGTTTCTCATTTTTTTTATCTTATCCTGACAAAAATCGGTAGCAGGCTTTGTTCCCACCACCGAAAACACCATATCACATTCATAGGGCCCTTTTTCCGTGTCGACCGTAAAACCTTTTTTTGTCTTATCGACCTCTTGGACAGAAGTCTCTCCGGAAAATTCGATATTCTTTTCAGCGATTTTTTTCTTAATGGCATTCCGTATGAAAGAAGGCCAGGTCGTCGCTGGTTCAGGAAGAATTTCGAAGACACGGACTTCGATTTTTCTTGCCCTCAGTGCCTCGACCAACTCCAATCCTCTGTTTCCGGCACCTATTACAGCAGCACTTTTCGATTCATGATTTTTTATGTATGAAAGGATCTCCCTCAGGTCTTCCAAGTTGTGCAGATTGAATATTCCCTCTTTCTGATAATCCATAAAAGGAAGTTTTTGGGGAGTCGAGCCTGTGGCAATGAGCAATTTTTCGTATTTTTCCGTAGAGATCGCTCCCGTTGAAACATCCTTCACTTTGACATATTTTTCATCCGTGAAAATATCAATCGCCTCTCTTTGGGTTTCCACTGAAATTCCCTTTTTCTCCTTGATCGACTCAGGAGTGAAATGCACTAAGTTCTCCACAGATTCGATATCTCCCGATATAACATAAGGAATGCCGCAGGCTGCATAGGATATGATTTTTCCTTTATCGATCACCTTGAGAGAAGCATCAGGGATGTTCCTTTTGATCTGGCTTGCAGCCGATAGACCAGCCGCGTCTGCACCTATGATAAGATAACCAGACATCTTTCCTCCTTGCTCTTTATATTCACCTTAAAGCAATTCTCTGCATTTTGCAATTGGATGAGGCTCAAAAAACGGCCATATGATCACGCAACCGGATAATTTGGCACGCATCTAGCATTATATAGGGAGTGTGTCATAATGGAAACAACAGGGATCGGGGAATACCATGGACGAACAATTTGATATCGAAAGAATACTCATGTAGAAAAAACAAAAACCTGAGAAGGAGGAAAAGATGCCGGAACTGCCAGATGTAGAAGTTTTTAGAAAATATATGAATGCCACCTCTCTGCATCAAAAAATATCCGGAATAGAGGTCGAGCATAAAAGAGTCCTTCAGGACATCTCCCCTTCCGGATTGGGAAGAAAACTCAAGGACCGACAGTTCGAGAGAACGAAGCGCCATGGAAAACATTTATTTGCCTGTGTGGACGAGGAGTTCTGGTTGATGTTCCATTTCGGCATGACCGGTTTTTTGAAATACTTCAAGAAGGCAGAAGAACGCCCTTCGCACGCCCGGATTTTATTTCATTTCGGAAATGGATATCATCTCGCTTATGATAATCAGAGGATGCTGGGAAAAGTCCAGGTCGTTGAAAATGCCGCAGAATTTATAAGAAAAAACGATCTGGGTTCTGACGCATTGGATCTGACTTTACATGCTTTTCAAAATCTGCTGCTGGGACGGCGGGGCAGCATGAAAACTTTTCTGATGAATCAAAGCCTGATCGCTGGAATCGGGAATATATATTCCGATGAAATTCTGTTTCAAGCCGAAATCCATCCCCGAATCCAAGTCATGGATCTGGATGAAAACCAGATCAAAAATCTTCATAAGTGCATGTTGGATGTGTTGAAAACAGCTATTGAAAAAAAAGCTGACCCACAGAAATTTCCAGATGATTTCCTCATTCCCTATCGGGGAAAAAAGAACGCATGTCCCCGGTGCGGAGGAGAATTGAAAAAAATCAAAGTGAACAATCGGGGCACCTATTTCTGCCCGCAGTGTCAGCCGCCGCCAGAGGCACAATGACGCAGGTACAATCATTGGCGGTTTCCTCAGGAATCCGCTTCGTGTTCCCCGCTGCAGCCCATAGGGCATATTAACCGATCTTCAGGCTTTAATGTGAGCCTCTGCCTTCCTGCTTTCGACTGGAAGAAGGAGCAGCCTCCTCCCCTACTCCCGCCTTGATCTTTATATTATACTGCTCCAATTTTTTATAAAGGTTGCTTCGAGGTGTATCGATCTCTCTGGCTGTTTTGGATATGTTCCAATCATTCTCTTTAAGTTTGGAAAGTATAAATTCCTTTTCAGCCAGGTCCCTGAAGTCTTTGAGGTTTCGTATATCCTTAGCATCAGGAAGATAGATACGCATCTCCCCTCTGATTTCTTCCGGAAGGTCTTTACTTTCAATTGTCTGGCCCTCTGTAGAAATGATCAGCCTTTCGACCAAATTCTTGAGTTCCCTCACGTTTCCCTTCCATGGATATTTCATCAAGGCTTCCACGGCCTCATCCGAAAATTTCTTTGGTTTGAAATTATTTTCTTCGGCCATGAGATTGGCAAAATATTCGATCAGAAGAGGGATATCCTCCTTTTTTTCTCGAAGCGCAGGAGAATAGAGAGGAACAACATTGAGCCGAAAATAGAGATCCTCCCGGAAATTTCCCTCTTTGATTTCTTGGTTCAAGTCTTTATTGGTAGCCGCGATCACCCGGACATCCACCTTGCTGATCTTGCTCGATCCGACTTTCTGTACCTCTCCTTCCTCGAGCACACGCAGCACCTTTGCTTGCGTCTTCAGGCTCATATCTCCAACCTCGTCCAGAAAGATCGTCCCTCCGTCAGCGAGTTCGAATTTTCCCAATTTTTTCTCTGTTGCTCCAGTAAAAGCCCCTTTGACATGACCGAAAAGTTCACTCTCTATCAACTCCTCCGGAATGGCTGCACAATTCACCTGGATGAAGGGATCTTTCGCGCGCAGACTGTGATTATGGATAGCACGCGCAATGAGCTCCTTACCTGTTCCACTCTCTCCATAAATAAGGACAGTGGCGTTAGTGGGTGCAATCTTCATCACTTCAGTCCAGAGTTTCCTCATGGAGGGATGATTCCCTATAAGCTCATATCTTTTTCCGGCTTTTTTGCGTAAATCCTGACATTCGAGAAGCAGTTTAGTCTGGTTGAGGGCGTTTCTGATGCAGAGCAGCACTCTTTCTCGGTGGAGCGGTTTCTCCAAGAAATCGAATGCTCCGAGTTTGGTTGCCTCCACGGCTGTTTGTACTGTCCCATGCCCAGAAATCATGATAACCTCCGGAGAGTACGGCCTTTTCCCCAGCTCTGCTAAAACTTCTAGACCGCTCATCCCCGGGAGTTTGACATCCAGGAGCATCAAATCCAGCCCCACGGTTTCCTCGAGTATATCGAGAGCTGTCTCTCCATCCTCTGCGTCTAAAAACTGGTATCCCTCATACTCGAGGATCATCTTCAGAGATTTCCGGATCGTCTCTTCATCATCGACAACCAGAATCTTTTCCTTCCGATGTTTGCTCATCCTTTTTTCCTCTATAGGGGGATAATAATATACCACCCGGCTGAAAAGTTCAAATTCCCAGCATGAAGCATCTCTATTACTTTTTTGGAATAAAAATTTGGGGCCAAATATCCTTATACTGACAATTTTCCCTTATAAGGAACGGTCCTGCGGTGATGAACCATCTTGCCTGAGTCTCACCTATATTGTAAGATGGATTCGAGAATGTGGAAACCAGTCATACTCTTTTTGAGCTTGATTCTGATAGGTGTGGTCGGTTTCCACGCTATAGAAAACCTTTCCTTCCTCGATTCTCTTTATATGACGATCATCACCATTTTCACTGTCGGTTTCAGAGAAATCAAGGAGCCGATGAGTCCCATCGGCCAAATATTCACCATGTTTATTATACTGGGCGGAGTGGGATCGGTTATGTACGCCTTCACCAAAATTGCGGAATTCGTGTATGAAGGAACCATCAATAAAATTTGGCGGAGAAGGAAGATGGAAAAACAGATTCAAAGCCTGAAAGATCACTTTATCATCTGCGGCCATGGACGTATGGGACAGATAGTCAGAGACAGGCTTATGGAAGAAAAATTGCCCTTCGTCATCGTCGATAACAGCAAAGAAAGTCTGGCTGACCTGAAAGAAAATCATGCCTGTCTGTTCATTGAAGGAGATGCCACTCAAGAAGAGGTATTGATCGAGGCAGGTATAAAAAAGGCCAAAGCACTCGCTGCCCTCCTCCCATCAGATGCTGACAACCTTTATTTGGTGATGACCGTCAAGCTGATCAATCCCTCGCTTTTTGTCCTCTCCAAGGTCATGGATGACGAGGCAGAGAGAAAAATCCTCCAGATTGGAGCGAACAAAACCGTAAATCCCAACAAAATCAGCGGACACCGAATTGCCCAGGGGTTGATTCGCCCTGCCCTCGTCGAGTTCATGGACTTGATTGTAAGGCGCAGCGAGCTTTCCCTGTCCATGGAAGAATTCGTAATAAAAAAGGAGTCGAGCATGATCGACAAAAGCATTGCTCAGTGCGAAGTGCGGCAAAGAGCCAATGTCATCGTGGTCGCAGTAAAAAAACCCGGTGAGGATATCGTTTTTAATCCTTCGCCTGACATAAAAATTCAGGCAGGAGATACCCTGCTGGTACTGGGGAACCTAGCTGATATCAATCGGTTTGAAAAAACTTATCTAGGAGAGGCCCGGTGAAAATTTATTCTAGGAGAATCAGTGTCATCTTGTTGAGTCTCCTTCTCGCATCGGCTGTATTAGGCGGTGGAGAAGAAAAAGGGGAGGCCAAGTTTTTCGAACTGGAAAATGGGATGAAAGTTTTTCTCTACCAGAAGCTGGATCTTCCCCTGCTCAACCTTGTCTTCGCCTTCGACTTAGGAATCAAGAACGAGTCTGACGAGACAAACGGCCTGGTGCATATATTGGAGCATTACATTCTTTTCCGAGGTTCAGAGCTTCGAAGCGGTGAAGAAATCGGCGATGCCATCCGTTCACATGGTGCCTATTTCAACGGACACACAGGACTCGACCTGGCGACCTTTGAACTGTCCCTTCCCTGTGAATATGCGGATTTTGCCCTGGAGAACCAAAAAGACATCTTGTTTCGTCTGAAGATCACACAGGAAGAATTGGATAAAGAAAAGCAAATCATCTTGGAGGAGCTGAGCCAAATTCAAGATGATCCCATCAAGCGCGCCACCTCTCTCATCCACCAAAATCTTTTCCAGAATCATCCGTACCAGAGACCTATACACGGAAAAAGAGAAATCGTCGAAACCGCAACTGTCGATCAGATCCAAGAATTTTATGATAACTACTTTGTACCAGCAAATTGCGCCTTAGCTGTGGTGGGCGATTTCAAACTTGAGGATATGGAAGAGAAAATCAAAAACAAATTTTCTGATCTTGAGAACAACGGATTCACACCTCAAAAATTCGAGAAAGCCGCTCCTCTCGAAGATGATATCGAAATCGAGGAGGAGATGGACGTAAACATCGGCTACCTGGTTATAGGACTTCAAGGACCTGATTATAATCATGAGGATCAATACGCTATGGATGTTTTGACCGAAGTTGCCGGACGGGGAGTCATTCCCCTGTTGAGTTATGCTCTAAGGGGAAGAAGACGGCTGGTGGAAACGATTTCCATGGGATATGGATCCTACAAGTACGGGGGCATGGCGAGTATTTACCTGACCCTGGATCCTAAGTATATGAAGGCAGCCAAGACAGAAACCATAAAATTCCTGAAAAATGCAAGAAGGCGCAACTATTCTAAAACCGATTACAGCGGGGAGCAGCGATTCTATGCTCTCGATTATCTGGAGAGTGCAAAAAACCAGATAAAGTTTCGGTATCACCAGTCCCAAGAAAGGGGGCTGAACCTTGCCCTTTCCCTTGCTACGAATATGCTCATGAAGGAGGGCCCGGACCGGGGTAGATATATAGAAAATATCGATAAAATAAACTCTTCTGATCTGCGAAAGGCTGCAGGGGAATATTTCAGTGGAGGAAAATATGTGGTGGTCTCCATCGTACCCAACAAAAACAGAGAATAGGATGAACCGGTTGATCGGGAAAAAGATCCTTCATACTGCCATTTGGCTTACATTTCTGGGCTCTCTTCCTCTCTTGGCTTTTCCTGTATCCCCAGAAATACTTTTAAAAAATCAGCCGGAAAAGGTGGTCTTCTCCAATGGTCTCCCACTGATATACCACCAAGACGATTCCTCCTCCACTTCGGTCGTTCAAATCCTCATACAGGGAGGGAGACGAAGAGAACCTGAAGGGAAGCAGGGGCTGGCCTTCCTGACCACGCGCCTCTGTTTGGAATTCCCGAACCAGCGGGTCCTTGAGCAGATGATGAATCAGGCCACTCGTATCTCCATGTTTTGCAGGCATGATTTTGCATTGGTCAAAATTTCCTGTCTCTCTGAAAATCTCGAAGATGCCATCAAGCTCAGCACCCAAATAATTCTAGACCCGCTGTTTTCAGGATTGAGGATAGGAAGAGTCAAGGATTTCATGAATCACCAGAGAAAACAATTGGACGACGAGCTCATAAATGTCGCGCATACGGCTGCTCTGGATGCACTCTTCGCCGGGACAAGTTATGCAGGCTCTGATTATGGCACCGAGGAATCCCTCAAGAACATCAAAAAAAAGGACATCGAGGAGTTCTATGAGGCCTGTGTGAAGGCGGAAAATATGGTAGTGTCTATTTCCACAGATATGGAGAAAGACAGCGCTATCGATATATTGGGCCCCTATTTTGAGGAATATCCTTCAGGCAAGCCGTCAGAACCTGAGAAGACCACTTTTTCTCCAGCCGAAGACAAGAGCCTGGTTTTGAAAAAAGACACCCAGCAGTCCTTGGCATATCTGGCGTTTCCGCTGCCAAAAATTACCTCCAGAAACTACATTCTGACCAATATGCTGGAAAACCTTTTGGGAAAAGGCGTCAACTCTAAGCTCTGGCCTCTGAGGACCGAGGAGAGGCTTGCTTACGTGGTGAATGCCCGGTCATTTATGATGAAGGAAGGGGGAATGTTAGAGATCTATCTAGAGACAGACCGAACGAAAATCGAAACAGCCATGGAAGCGGTGGAAAAGATCATCCGAAGCCTGTATGAGGAAGGGATATCTGCCGAGGAACTGGAGGTCACAAAAATCCATTCCCAGGGTTGGTTCATGAGAGATTCAGAAACAAAAGATGACAAGACCTATAATCTTGTCACATTCGAGGCTCTCGGCCTTGGGTACGATTTCCTGAATAAGGTTCTTTCCGAGATAGAGGCGACTTCTCTCGAAGAATTCAACGGCTTTGTGAAAGATGTGTTAAGCCTGGATAAGGCGGTGAAAATTATCGTCGGTCCCGAGACAATGAGAAATCAGATCAACCAGATGCCGTGATTTCTTCCACGTCTTCTACTGTCTTGGGAATGGATTTCCCCAACACCTTGCGTCCTTCCTCGGTCACCAGGACGTTATCCTCGATCCTGATCCCTCCGAAATCCTTGTATTCCATGAGCTTTTCATAATCTATGAAGGATTCGAATTTTTTCTCTGCGGCCCATTGATCTATCAGAGCAGGAATAAAATAAATCCCGGGTTCTACGGTCAGGACATGGCCTGGCTCGAGTTTCTTGGCCATTCGAAGATAAGCAAGACCGAACTGTTCGCTTCTGCGGACTTTGTCATTGTAGCCGACATAATCCTCTCCTAAATCCTCCATATCATGGACATCCAGGCCGATCATGTGGCCCAGCCCATGAGGAAAGAAAAGTCCGTGGGCCCCTACCTTCACGGCTTCATCGGTGTCTCCTTTCAGCAACCCTAACTCTTTGAGTCCCGAAGCGATGACGGTTGCTGCTTGGATGTGGATGTCTTTGAACATCACTCCAGGCTTGATGTTCAGGATCGCTGTTTCTTGGGCCCTGAGCACGATTTTGTAGACCTCTTTCTGTTTAGGCATGAAAGTACCTCCCACGGGAACTGTCCTGGTGATATCGGAGGCATACCTCATCGGAGATTCAGCACCTGAATCCATGACCAGGAGTCGTCCCTCGATGAGCGGATTCCCATGGTAATGATTATGGAGTATTTGTCCGTTTATGGTGAGTATGGTAGGGAAAGCCACAGAGCATCCAGCCGCAAGGACTATTCCTTCCATCTGGCCCACAATCTCCCTTTCATATATACCGGGTTTGGCCATTTTCATGGCTGTGGTGTACAAGTCATAAGTAGTCTCATGGGCCATTTCCATCTGCTCGATCTCTTGAGGTATCTTTATCGATCTCTGGGCAACCACGGCTTTTATCAACTCTTTGGAGGTGTTATCCTTGACAGCAGTTTGATCAATCCCCATAAGGTGCATGATTTTTAAAACATTTTCAGGCCTGTAGGGAGGAAGATAATGAATCATCCTTCCCTTATTCTTGGCTTCATTGATGGTTTGCTCCATTTGGGCAAGAGGGGCTGTTTCCGTGACTCCCACCAGAGCTGCCCTTTCCTTCATGGTTGGAAGTTCCCCCATCCAGATGATGTCTTCCATACTGACATCATTGCCAAAAATCATGTCTTTCCCTTCATCGAGATCGACGACTGCTGCTAATGAGGGGGAATCCAAGCCAAAAAAATAAAGAAACGAGCTGTCCTGCCGGAAAGGAAAAGGATTGGCCGGATAGTTCATCGGGCTTTCCTCGTTTCCCAGAAAAAGCAGAAGGCCAGAATCGAATTGCTCCTTCAAAAGGTTTCGGCGTTTCACATAGATCTTAGAATCGAACATATCCTTGCTCCTTATTTTACCTTTAAAACAAGAACACATGATATATCAATCCATTCAGCAGACACAACA
>JABAOC010014156.1_pt1 | contig 24732 bp, 30 predicted proteins | sample 7062161 | NCBI WGS metagenome assembly JABAOC01 (sample SAMN14538625, study PRJNA623070) | marine sediment metagenome | biome: marine biome [ENVO:00000428]; feature: marine pelagic biome [ENVO:01000023]; material: deep marine sediment [ENVO:00002113] | place: India: Gulf of Khambhat ... | reverse complement strand
AAAAAATATAGGAATAATGAGAAGTGCTTTTCACATTTGAAGAAAGCAGGAGTACCCATCTGTATCCAGAGGGAATTCATGACTTTTCCCTATAGAAAAGGTGGATAAAAAATGGTGAAAACAATTATGGTGGTAGATGATAATCCTGATACAACTTATACTCTTAAACGACTGCTGGAAAATCCAGATGCTAGGTACAATGTGATACCTGTAGATAGTGGAGAAAAATGCCTGGAGTTACTAAAGGACAATCAGAAACCTGACCTTATTATATTAGATATTATGATGCCTGGAATGACTGGATGGGAGACATTTAAGAGAATAAAAGAAAACTTGTCATGGAAAGATATCCCTATTGTTTTTCTTACAGGACGAACCGATAGAGTTGCTAGAAATGCTGGACGCTTTTTGGGTGAAGGCTATATTGAAAAACCTTTTGACATCACAGATTTAAAAGATTTAATTGAGAAAATTTTAAGTGTAAAATAGATAAAGTATAAAGGCTACAGATTAAAGTGGTATAAAAGATTTAAATAATTTCGTTAATCAGAAAATTTCAAAAATTTTTTTAGATTTTACTAAAATCTTGTCGATAAAACAACATTTCGGTTAATGGGATAAACCGAAATAGAAATATAAAAGAGCATCATCTTTTATGATTTTGTTTATTTTCAATAACATATAGAAAAAATCAAAATTAAAATTCAATTATAAAAAGATTAATAGTAAAATTAAAAATTATTTTTTAAAACGACCTCTACGATTAAAAACTCTATCACTAAAGGTTTATCATTCATATAAGGTGGAAAATAGCTCATTGATTAAACTAAGAAAGCCTACGTAGTTTTAGGCACATAGTGCTTTTGTGGATTATTCCATTTAATACTTTCTTCTTTACCTGGCTTGATTCTATAATATTTCTTAGGTTTAAGCCAACTTTTGCTAGCGGGTTCCTTGCGTACAAACTCAATAAGACCAATGCTCTCAAGTACATAGATCATTTTGCAAAACTGATGATATGAGCTGACAACTTTTTTACTTTGTTTTAACTTCGTTCGATATGTTGTAGACATATGCTGGATGTAATCTTCACCCATTTCCATGAGATGATCTCTAACCCACACTCCAGCATATGATGTTTTTACCATCTAATATCCTTCTTTTTTCCTAGTATCGAAGATTCATCAAAATATCTCCAGAAGTTGGTAGTTAATAAGATTTTGCAACCCGAACAATCAATACTAAGAAACTTAAAATCCTAATTTTACATTATGATTTCTTATTTCAGTTCATACATGTTTCGCATGTCATGATGGTTATTGTATTATTTTTGAAGATAACTGTAAATATTCAAAAATTAAGGAATGTGATTATTACCATTCTAAAAAGAGTAGTTTTCCATCGCATTTTAGATTCTATATGGGAATAGTAAATATGTTAGCACAAGCAAGAGCACACAAATCACAACAGAAATTTAACAAATATATTCTCATTCTTTCATCAATTGCAATAATTATAGCGGTTATTTCATTTATCGTTTCATTATATAGGTGATTGTTTCTTGTTATACTTGGAAGTTATGTAACCTGAATAATCAACAAATAAATAGGATATGCATTTAGTTTATATTTGCTTTTTTTGAAACCTATATTCCCAATATGTTCTTACTAAGAAAAAAACAATTAAAAAGTTTGGAATTACTTTATAAACTGATAGTGTAGTATTAAATTTAAAGGAAAAAAATAGAATAAAAATCCACAAGAATAAGATACATGATGGTAAAAAAGATGTTAAGATAAATTGTCCTGATATGGATGTTTTTCCACTATCTTCAAAATCTTGCCAAATTGGGTCATTTAGTTTCAATATTAAAAGTGGATTATTCATTCTAACTCTAATTCTTCTTAAATTATAATACCATGCAATTGTAATTATGCAACCCGTAAATGCAATCGCCTGAGCCAGTATTTGAAGTGTAAAAAATGATAAAGAGGTAACACATGAAAATAATAACATAGATTCAGCAACAATAAAATAATTTATTCTGTTGTGAACTAATCTATCTCTTGTTTCAAATATTTGCCATGCTCTATCAATATCTTGCCTATTAAAAGGCGGAATGACATTTGAATTTCGATAGTAAAGAATTTTGTTAATAATTTCAGTTAAGAACCCTATAGTAAATACTAAAAAATATCTGGTTAAATAGTAGATATTCGATGGATTAAAACTAAGTTTATCTGTTTTTAGAACAAACATAAAAAATGCATTAAAATCAAAGGCTCTAAAGTAAAATAAAATTCCTACAATAAAAAATATTAAACCGAAAAATCCAATTATCTTCAAATCATTTCTTTGCCATCCTTCTAAATCTCTACACATTATAGGTAAAGATGGCATAATTTGATAAAAATGTTACCACCCGATTTCACCACCCGAACTAGTCACCACCCAACACTCGCCAATTCAACAGAGCACATTTATGGATAATAAATTTTTAATAGTAAATTCATACTCCCTTTATGATGAAAGCATGCAAGCCTAAAAACATTAATAATGTATTCAATTATCATCTGTCATAAGTTATCAAGTACCGTCTGACAACTGTCAACAGAAGAAGAGAAATAATTTTTACTAGTAAAATGGTGTTCATATCCCTTCCCCTGCAATCTTCGCCTCTTAATTGTAGAAAATTCTTTTTTATAACGAAAAATATGATTTAGTATGAAAAAAGCGAATTAAAATATAAGTCGATACCTGTTCCTTAAACTTTTTTATATTATATAATTTAGTTGCTAACTTTTGTCCCTATTTTTTCAAATATAAAACCATACTCCTTCGGTTTATATACGTTATAACCTGCTTTTTTCAGGAAATTTTTTGCAAATATGAGGCGATTATTAATCTCATTCTTTTGGATCTTAGGTTCTATTTGTTCTGCTTTGCTTCCACTTTTACATGAGTATGGGAATGCTTTTCCTCCATCGAAATTGCATTTTTCTATAAAATACATAGTTTCTTTAAATTCTTCTTCTGTTTCAGTGGGAAATCCAATCATTATATGAGTATGGAGAATTAACCTGGGAAAAGCTTTCTTAATTCTTTTAAGAGCCTCTATTATTTTCTCTTTGTCATGATATCGATTCATTAATTTAAGAATTCGATTATTACCTGATTGAATAGGCACACCTAGAGCAATAATTTTTTCGGTTTTGATAATTTCAACTAATTCATTGATGTACCTAACAAGCCAACGAGGACTAAGATTAGAGAGTGATATTTTATAATCATCAGGGATACTTGTTATTTTTTCTAACAATTTCGCAAAATTACTCCCGATGTCAGTTCCATATGCACCAATATCATCTGCATTAAGTGCAAAAAATTTGTAACCTATATTTACACCTTTTTTGAATTCTTCTATTGATTGTTCAACGGATTTACTTTTATGAACACCAATAGCTTTTTTTATTCCGCAATAAGTACAATTACTATTGCATCCCCATGAAATTCGAACTCGATACATGGGTTTATTTATTAAAGAAAATAAAAAATAAAAAAATGAATTTTCACCTAAAAGATTCTTAAAAATATGGTCTTTAATTTTTAAATTAAAATTTCCTACTAATTGCATATTTTTAAAGGTCTGTTTAAGCGCTGTTTTGGGTTTATCTTCATTTACGTTTTTAAATGCAATATTTGCATCATTTATATCTTGAAATTTGATTTTATTCTTTGGAAATAATTCATCCATTTTTTCTGGATTTTGATTTTTATCAAAATCCTTTGTTCCAATTAATCTTCCATTAAAGATATTATGTAATTTTTCCTCTTCTATATTTGGCAAACAGCCAGAGACAATTAATTCCGCATTATATTTTTGAAATTCTTTCACCATTTGAATTGACATATCTGCGACATTCTCACCTACAGCACAACCAATAAAAAATATAATATCAGCATCTTTAGGATTTTTAACGATTTGATAATTATTTTGGGAAAAATAAGATCTTACTCGTTCAGCATCCAAAGATCTTAGTTCACATGAATAGGCATAAATGAAAACCTTTTTTATTATTAATACCCCCAGATAGAGTCAAATAGATATCTTGGTATATTAATACTCCCTTTTATCTATAAATCGTCGTTTTTATGTCTATTAGTTTTTATATATAAGTATTATAAAATCAAGAATCATTAAATTTAAATATATAGTAAAGCTATATAAATGTGTAAATGAAACTTCGTTTAGTAATTGCAGTTATTGTAGTAATAGCAATTTTACTCATTTCATCATCAGTGTATATTATTTATTTCTACAACGGGGAAAGTAAAAACAATAATGGTAATAATGGCGGAGGTAATGGAAATAATAGTAGTAATGTTGATGATGAGCCGCCTACCGTAACTGTAAAAACAAGAGATGCAACTGGAAAGATAGGAGATGTAATCACTATTTTAGTATCATTTTCTGATAATATCAATGTTACTGAAGCAACTCTATATTATAGAACCGCAGACACGAGTAATTGGATTTCTAGAAACATAATAAGTGGAGGCTATGATATTACGTTAGAATCTAATGAAAGCATTTTTTATTATGTAACAGTAGATGATGCCGCCGGTAATGGTCCTGTTGGTGATCCTTCTATAGATGGGAGCGATTATTATACGATTACTGTTAAAGAGGATAGCAATGGTAATAATGAATACACACGTAAAGTATTTGTTGAGGAGAGTACAGCATCAACTTGTAAATATTGTACAAATGTTGCAGAGGTTCTACATAAACTGTTTGATCCAGAAAATCCTGAGTTTTATTATATTAGTTTGGTTGAAGATAAAAATGATTTAGCTTATGATCGGGTAGTTAATCACTACCATAGATTTGCTAATCCAACAGTATATATTGATGGTGGATATGAGGTTATTTTTGGATTTGATCCGGATGTTTTTGAATCTGATTTTAAACAAAAAGTTAAGAATTCTTTACTTCGCGAGGTCCCCGAACTTATCGTCGGAGTAAATGCAGAATGGAACGAAAGCAGAACAGAATTAACCAGTATGGTAAATATTGAAAATAAAGATCCAGATACATATACTGGAGACCTGAAAGTTTTTATAAGTGAGATTAAAAGTACTCGATGGAAAGATTATAATGGGGATCCGTTTCATTATGCCTTTTTAGAATATGCCATTGATCAGGATATATCAATAAACTCTGGGGAGAATAAAGAATTTTCAAATATATGGAATGCTAGTAAATCAAAATATTCTGATGTTACACCTGAAAATCTGATGATATTTGCTGTTGTTATTAATTCTGAAAAAAATCAAGGATATTCAAGACCTCCTGATAAAGATCCCTTTGATGCATATTATTCAGACGCTGTAGAGGCAACTCGAGTTCAGGAAGGAGCTCTTCCCCCAACAATAGGAATTGCCGTACCTAAAAAAGGTCACCGGTATTATTTTGGATTTTTTGACGCAATGCCTCCTGGAAGAGCAATCATATCCTATTTTATTCGACAATTGCGAAACGGTACTTCTCCTCTATTAAATATGACTTTAATTGGAGATACTGTTTTATTCGGAAGGAATAAAATCCAAGTAACAGTGGATGCTCCAGCAGGAATTGAAAAGGTAGAATTCTATATCGATGGTGAATTACAGTATAACACAAGTGAAGAACCATACGAATGGAGCTTTAATAAAATTGGTAAAAGAAGACAATTAATGCAAAAACATACTGTCCTTGTAAAAGTAATTGATACTCAGGGTAGAAGTGCTGATGATAGTATGGAATTGTTTGCAATTTTCTTATAATGTCCTTCTTCCAGTATTTTTTTAATTTATATCAATGGTTTTAAAAAGATTGCAAGTAATAATACTTTTATAAATCTTAAAATAAGGAGGTAACAAAATTAAATTTCTATTGATTTATCCCCCGATTGAATCAATTTTTAACATTAAAAAAAGTTATAATGTTAATTTTAAGGGTCTCGCTCCTCCACTTGGATTGCTTTATATTTCTAAAATCCTAAAAGAAGATAAAAACGATATAGAAATACTTGATTTTGCTGCCGAATCCTTTTCAGAGGAAAAATTAACAAAGTCAGTAAAAACTGCAGATGTTGTTGGAATGACTGTTTTAAGTTATTCATTACAAAATTCTAAAGAAATAATAAAGTTAATTAAGAAATTAAAACCGCAAATAAAAGTTATAATTGGTGGTCCTCATTGTACGCTTTTTCCTAAAAAAGCTTTGGAAAAAACGCAAGCAGATATCAGTGTACAAGGGGAGGGAGAAAAGGTAATTATCAATATTAAGCATGCAATTAATGGAAAAATTGACCTTTCAGAAATACCCGGGATTTATTATCGTGATAATAAAAAAATCAGAAAAGGAGCGCCACTACAACTCATCAAAAATATTGATACTATTCCATTTCCAAATAGAGACCTTGTTAAGCAATATGTTTATGGCAAAGAATACAATCCTAAAATGAAGAAGGGTGAGTTTACATCAATTATAACTAGTCGTGGGTGTCCGTTCAGTTGTAAATTTTGTTCAAGAAATTCTATTAGTTTAAAAATCTATAGAACACGTTCAGCAAAAAACGTTTTTGAAGAAATAAAAGAACTCTATAAACAAGGATTCAAGTACCTTATATTTGTTGATGATAGCTTTCTGAGTAATAAAAAACAAGCACATGAAATATTTGATAGAATAATTGAAGAACAGCTTGATATGAAATTTATCATTACTGGTGTTCGTGTTGATGCTGCGGACGATGTGTTATTTCAAAAGATGAAAAAAGCAGGTGTAACTCATCTCTATTATGGTTTAGAATCAGGAAACCAAGATGTTCTTGATTTTTATAATAAAAAAACAACCCTTGATAAAATTAGATATGCAGTACATCTAAGCCACAATTTAGGATTTTTTAACATTGGTTCTTTTATTCTTGGAGCACCCGTTGAAACAAAACAACATTTTGAAAAGACAATTAACTTTGCCAAAACTCTACCACTTGATTCAGTCTCATTTTTACCTCTAGATTATGTTGCAGGTTCTGATTTATGGTGTCAGGCAGTGCAACAGGGAGTAATATCTGAAGAAGAATATATGGTACGAGCAGATTCTAAAAGAGGATTAGGTTCATTTTCACAGGAGGAAATTGAATCGTATTCTATCAGAGCACATCGAGATTTCTATTTACGACCTAGATTTTTTTTAAGGCTTTTGATAAAATCTTTTAAAAATGATGACTTAGGATTCCTGCAATCTTATCTATCATTATTTTTTTCAAATATACGAGAAGGATTCAAATTTTTAGGGGTAATATCTAGATAAAACAAATCTTTACTGTGCTTTTATTAATTAAATAACACTCTACTATTCATATTTGCAATTACATTTCTTGATAACACCACAAAAAATGGATAGATACCTAATTTTAAACTTCTAATTATTCTTCTTATTGTAAAAGGAGTAGAATAAAAGTTAGTATACATTTTTCGTAATCCCTGCAATAATTCTTCAGCAGTCATATTTTTTGGTACATATACTACATCTTTCATATTATATTTAGACCACTCTTTAGTTATAATACGTCCTTCTCTCTTAAGTTTATTGAAAATCGGTGTTCCGGGAAATGGTGTTAAGACACAGAAATCTGCAATATCTATTTCTAAGTCTTTTATTCCTTTAAGTGTGTCGTCAAAAACATCTTTGGTATCAGTATCAAAACCAAACATAAAACAGCCAATAACTGCCATCCCATTATCATGTATATTTTTTACAGCTTGCATGTATTCATTAACCTTATTTGTTATTTTTCCCATATTTTCAATAGTTTCTTGCGATATTGATTCAAACCCGATAAGCCATCCTAAGCAACCAGCAGCTTTGGAAAGTTTTACAAATTCCACATTGTGAGCAAGTACATCTACATTTCCATTACAAAAAAATTTTTTATGAAGTCCTACCATTTTTGTAAATAATGATTTTGTATAATTAGGTTTGATTGTAAGGGAGGTGTCATAAAACATCAGTGTTTTTTGAGGTATTGATTTTATTTCAGATATTACATCATCAACAGGACGTGTATAGAATTGTGATCCTCCTGGCATGTTTGTTTCAGGGCAGAAGTCACATTTATATGGACATCCTCGAGTTGCTTCAATAGCACCAGTTATAACAAATCCTGGTAATTCAACGTTTGTAGGAGGAAGATGAACAGAATTATCATATTTCATAGGCTGATAAAATGGTTTTAATTTATTGTTCTCATAGTCCTTCAGTAATTGAAGCCAATTGAGTTCTCCCCATCCTAACAAAACACTATCTGCATGTTTTTTTGCTTCATCTGGAAGAACAGAAGGATGCGGGCCACTAAAAACTACAGTTGTACCTTTTTTTCTAAATTTATCTGCAATTTCATAAGCTCTAGCTGTTGTAGAAGTAGTAAAATTTATATTTACAATGTCATAATTTTCATCAAAATTAATTTTGGAATATCTTTCAGTTATCAATTTTACATCATGTTTTTTAGGAGTGATAGCTGCAATCTTCCGAGCATATAAAGTAGGAAGAATTGAAAAAGCGGTAAGTATTGTTTTTTCAAAAAATCCGTACTTTAAACCTCCAAGCCAAGTATTTTCTATAATCAGGATTTTCATTCTTAATTCGGATTAAATATCAGAAACATATATTTAAGTAATTCACTTTATCCACTTATATCCAATAACATTTGCAATTACTATTATAAAAAATAAAAGCCGCTGATTCAAATGAATTATTTGTTTAATCCAATATTCATTTCCAAGGTTCTGAAAAGTTATATTTTTGATATTAATAGATTAAGAAAATTAAGGGATGATCAATTAAGAAATTATCAAAATAAACGATTAAAAAAAATGGTTAAATTTGCTTATACTGTACTCCTATATTACGATAAATACAAAGAAGTAGGAATTAGCCCTGAAAATTTCAAAGGAATTCAAGATATTCATAAATTGCCAACAATCTCTAAATTGGATCTTATAAAGCATTATCCAAATGGAATCGTATCCTCAAAAATCAATAAAAAAAAATTAATTGAAGTTTCTACATCTGGAACTACTGGAAAGCCACTTACTATTTATGTTGATATGTTTGATATTGTAATAGGTCTTTTTGCATATATTCGATTTTTACATGAACATGGATTAAATTGGAGAAAAAATAAACTCTCAATTATTGCAGACTTTGCACCCCACACGGTGGAAAGTGGATATATTCATAGAGGTTTGCAATCCAGATTCAACCCCAATCTTCTTTTTAAGAATATACAATGGCTCAATACTAATGATCCTCCTGAAAAAGTAATTAAAGAAATTAACAAATTTAAACCTGATTTTATCGGCGGATATACAGGAATGCTTGGCCATTTAGCTCTCCTTAAAGATAAGGGTTTAGGTAAGGACATTTCTCCAAAAATAATTGCTTCAACTGGAGCTCCTCTCGGTAAAACTTTAAAGGATTTGATTGAAAAAACGTTCGATATTCCAGCATATGAAACTTATGCTTCAACAGAATCTGGTTTAATAGCATTTCAGTGTAAAAATGGTGGATATCATGTAATGTCTGATTTTGTATATCTAGAATATCTAAAAAATGGAGAACCTGTTAAAGAAGGTGAGGTAGGTAAGCTCATATTAACAAAATTATTTGGTAATGGTACTCCAATTATAAGATATAATGCAATTAATGATATTGTCGCACCGATAAATAAAAAATGTGATTGCGGTTTATCTGGTGAATCAATTAAAAAGATATTTGGAAGAGAAGATATAGCAATTTATACACAAGACGGTAAAGCATTACTTCCTTCATCCTTTGGAGAGATTTTTAGTAAAATTCTATATGTTTTAAAAACAAATAAGTTGAAAGATGCAAGAGTTGTCCAACATAATCTAAAAAAAATCGAAATACAAGTTGTAATTGATGAAAAACTAAGAGATGTGGGTCCATCTGTTGATGAAATATTTTCTCTTCTAAAAAATGGATTTCAGGATAAAGTTGGACGGGATGTCGACATATCTATAAATGAAATCAAAAAATTATCAAAAAATGAAGCGCGAATAACATCAAAAGTAGATAAAAATAAAATCGAAATAACAGAGTATATTTGAATTTTTAAACATAATAATTAAATCCATCTGACCAAAAATTATTTAAAACGCTAGATTATATTAAATACCAGTTATTAAATGGAGGCAAATAATTATGAAAGTAATTCTATGTAGAGAAGGTGTTTGTGTACCACCCAAATGTCCGGTGGTCGATGTACAAGATAACCAAGTTGTTATTGGTGAAAAAGAAAATATTTGTACACTCACAAGAGAACAATTTGATATATTAAAAGAAAAGATAAAAAATAACGAAATTTAAAGGGAGGAATTCACCTTCCCATTTTTTTATAAAAATTTTTAAAAAGTTTAAGGATACTCATATCCTGCACTATTTAGTTCGTATAAATTTAATCCATCATCTATTATATTAGTTACAAAATTTCTCCTTTCTTCGTCGGTATCAAGACCAAGTGTACCATATGCAGCTGTAAAACAAGGTTTTATTGTACCTCGATCATAGTTGACGGTCATAACAACAAACATTGGTACACCCCCTCTTTGATCTTTATCATACATATCAAATGATTCTATCTGAATAGTGGTAGCATGATCAAGATTTATATGATAGAAATTAACAATTGATCCATTATAGTTAAGACGTTCATAAAGTGTATCTTCTTTTTCAAAAGATAAATCAAAAATATCTTTTATTATAGGTGCCATATCGTCACACGCTTTACATACATCACTTCTATATTCAATAAAAAGTATCCCTGTTGTTAAATTCTCTAATACAAATTTTGGATGTTCTGCACCATTTGCTGTTTCAAAAACAAAATCAAGACGTGATACTGGATCTAATTTTATGCAACTAAGACATAGCGTAGAGACTATTGTGCCATGAATCTCATCGTAAGTACCATAATATACCAAATTTCCTATGCCCGCTGCGATTAAGATAATTAAAGCTATTTTCACAACAAATATTTTTTTCATAATTTATATCCTCTCAAATTTAATTATTTTTCTTGGACAGGCTTCTATACATTTTCCACATAATATGCATTCTGGATCTCTGTCCATATTCGGTACATCTATTCCCATAGGACACGCCTCATTTGAACATAAATTGCAGTGAACACATTCATCTTTATCAACTGTAACTCGTAGTGCACTTATTTTATTAAATGGAGCAAGCATTGCTCCGACTGGACAGAAATATCGACACCATCCACGTTCAATAATAAAAATTAAAACAAGGAAAAGTATGAAGATAACTAGTGCTATATAAAAAAACTCATTTGGAGAAAATCCTCCAGGATTAAGTACTGATATAGGAACAGAACCAACAAGATATCCAATGGGACAAACATCAGTAAACATAAAACCTATGTATATTGGTGTAATTACAACTAGACCTATAAAAAGAATATATTTGATATAGCGAAGGTATGGTTCTATCATATGTTGACCAAGTTTTTTTGCAAAAGGATACCTCTTTTTTATTTTCCAAGGAACTTTACCTGTAACACGCTGTAAAAGTCCAATCGGACATGCCCATCCGCATACAGCTCGTCCAGATAATACACCAACAAAACTTATTATTAAAATAGGGTAAAGAATAAAATTAAATTTCCATTCTTTTTTGTATACGCCAATCTCAATTGCTCGTAAGGGGCAAGCAGCAGAAGCTGTAGGACAAGCATGGCAATAAAAAAAAGGGAAACATAAACCTGTTTTTAACCCTGGAAAAATACCTTCTATATTAAACCCTAAATTAGTTGAAAAAAAGAAAAAAACCTGTGATATTAATCTCTTAATTCTCAGGTTCATTTCATGATCTTTCTCTTATATATGGATAACGCAACTATAACTGAAATTACTAATACAATAAGTTCAAAGCCAGGTGTGCCATTGTCACCATTACCACCGTTATCACCATTGCCACCATTACCGTTACCGCCGTCATCGACTGGTTTAATTGAAAAATTCGTATGTTGAGTATAATCATTACTAAAGTCGTACCATGTTCCATTGCTTTTTATTGCGAGCCAGGCATGACCTTCATCAGAATCATCAAAAACTAATGTTGCTGTAGCTTCCCAAGTTCCATCTACTTTTGACATGCTTACATTTAGTAAATCCGAATAACAGAAGTAAACTGGTGTTTGAACACATTCTTCTATGATAATCCAAACTTCTTCTATATCTTCTCCTGTGACAGCAATAGAAAATTTTACTTCTGACTGCCGAGTTGGTTCCACAGGATCGAGAGTGATATCTCCATAAGTTGGATCATCTGCAACTCCTATTGCAGTAAATGGTAATAGAAGTCCAGCTGCTAGCATCATTGCAATTGTATATTTCAAAGTCTTCTTCATATATATTATGCCTCCAACATTTTTATTCAAGCAATCCAGCTATTTTAGTGGATAATGCTGAGTGTTCTATGTAACCCACATGTGTATAATAAATATTTCCCTTTTTATCAACTATAACAATTTTGGGGATACTAGATACTTGATATGCTTTACCTACATCCTCCGCATCATTATCAAGCACAAATGTCCATTTATTAACATAATCACTAAAATTGTTTAATATATCATTAATTGTTTCTGTTTGGTAGTCAATATCGACTGATACTACCACTATCTTATCTCCATATTCTTCCACAATTTTTTCTAACTCATTCATTTGAAGTCGACATGGTCCACACCAAGTAGCCATTAAATCAATTACTATAATTTTACCAAGATGATCTAAAAGTGTAAAGGTTTCCCCATAAACTGTAGTAAGTGTAAAATCTGGTGCTTCTCCCCATTTAATATTATTGTTATTAACACACCCAGATAATAAGATAGTAAATAAAACGATAAAGATAATAATCATATGTTTAATAATTTTAATATTTCTCACCTTATTTTTATCTATATGTTTCAATTCTCTGTTTTAATTGATCCTTGGGTATTGCTCCCACAAATCTATCAATCAAGTTACCATTTCTAAAAATCAATAATGTAGGGATACTCATTATTTGGTGTTTGGCTGATGTTATTGGATTTTCATCAACATTTAACTTACCAAAAACAATTTTTCCCTGCATTTCCTTAGCAAGTTCTTCAATAACAGGTCCAACCATTCTACATGGACCACACCATGGTGCCCAACAATCTATTATAATAGTTTTATATTTTTTTATGTATTCATCAATATCTGTGTCTGTTATTTTAAGTGGTGTATCTGGGAAATCATCCTCCATATTTTTACCCCCGTTTAGGTATCTTTGTTTTAACTCATCTAGTTTTCTTCTTTTTATTTCTTCCAATTCATTCATTTATTATGGGTAATAGAAGTTCTAGTATATAATATTTGGAAAAAGAGGAGTTTATTACCAATTATCCTGCAGCCACTTTCTTATCCTTAAATAACCTACCTTTTTTTCACCATCGATCCATAATATTGGTGCAGTTTTTTGTAAATCATTAAATACATCGTGAGATTTTGCAAGTTCGTGATTTTCTTTACTCCATTCGTTGATATCATGAGGAAACGTTATTATTTCTACATCATCTCTATCTAATAAGAGTTGTTTTGTCTGAGTGCATTTTATACAGTTTTCAAGTGAAAATAATATAACTTTATCCATCTCTATCTCCTCAAATAAAAGTTACCTCATACAAGACAATTGATTAAGATACTTAATTTGTTATATTTTTTTATAATTTACTTATGATAGATGTTAACATGAAAAAAACTATATCAATCATTTTTTTATATTAAAATTAGAGCTTAATGGAAAAAAATTATAAGGTTGTGAGAGATCCCATCCATGGAAATATTCAAATTAAGGATTTTTTCATTGAATTATTAGAAACACCGGAAGTACAACGTTTGTATAATATTAAACAGCTTGGTTTTGCTCATTTGGTTTTTCCTGGTGCACATCACACACGACTTGAACATTCTCTTGGAACATATAAGATTGCTACCCAGATATCAGAAATCCTAAAATTAGAAGATACAGATAAAGATATTATAACATGCGCTGCATTTCTTCATGATATAGGTCATGGTCCTTTTTCACATACACTTGAATTTATATTAAGAGAAAAATTTGATGTCGATCATATAGATTTAACCGAGAAACTCATTACAGGAGAATATGAAATTTTTGAACCAGATGAAAAAAAATTTATACATTCTCCAAGTGTAAATCAGATATTAGATAAAACAGGCATAGATAGAAAAGCTATTGTAAAAATTATTAGAGGAAAATCTTATAAAAAACCATATCTAAATCAAATCTTAAATAGCGCAATTGATGTAGACCAACTTGATTATCTTATTCGTGATGCATATTATACTGGTGTAGCTTATGGTATGATTGATATCGAACGCCTTCTTCAGACACTCAGTATCTATGAAGATAATTTAACTGTAAAAAGAAAAGGTGTTGGTGTAATTGAAAATATTTTAATGGCACGTGGGCTTATGTATTCTTCTGTATATTTTCATAAAACTGTACGAATTGCTGAACTAATGCTATCAAAAGCTCTTGAAGAGGTAACTGATCCCAAACCTTTCAAATTCTTTAGAATGACGGATGTAGAAATAATTAATAAATTAAAGAAAATGGGAGATTTTCAAAACAAAATTATAACATGCTTAAAATATAGACAACTCTTTAAACAAGCCTATTCAGCTTCATTTTATGAATTAGATAACCATAAGAAAAATTTAATTAAGAATTTAGAGGATGTTAAAAAAAGACGGCAAATGGAACAAGAGTTAGAAAATAATTTAAATATTCCAAGAGGACATATTATAATAGATATACCTCGTCGCGATTTACTTATAGCAGAACCAAGGATTAGCCAGACAGATATATCAGTTATTGATAGAAATAAAGTAAAAAATATTGATGAATTTACACCAATAGCTAAAGCTATTAGATCACGAATAATACCTGATTGGATTATTATGATTATTACTGAGGATAAATATAGGGAAGTTGTATCAAAAAAAGCCAAAAAAATATTATTTAATTAGGATTAATAAGGAGAGAATGGGGAAGGTCGAAGGTGGTGAGGAGAGATGTGAAAAAAATACTGACTCCCCCATTCTTAAGGAAGCATAAGGAGTAACAGTATATAAATTTTATTATACTATTAAAATATTCTTTATAAATAAATATAAAATTAAAAATCAAAGAAATGAGAACAATTTATAAAGTTTATCAAATGATGGTAAAAAAAACCATATTATAGAAAATTATATATACTAGTTCGTTCCCATATATAAAGAAAAAAAATTTGAAGAAGGATTAAGAGAGATCAGGAACCGGATTTTTATGACCATTATAACACTGGATGATTTATCAAAAGCTATAGCAAATAGAGTAGGTATAGATATCGAAGAAGCAAGAAGAGATGCTGGATTTGTAATGGATATTTTTGGTTTCGATGACCGCGTTATCGATAATGTACTTGATCCTGAAGATAGACAGCTCTTTTACATATTAGAAGAAGAAGGAATGCTTACAACCGAAAGAGAAGAAACAACATTATATGATGGACGAGAATGGAGAACGCACTATTGGCGACTAAAAAAAGATACAATCTCAAGATACTCAAAAGAAGAAAATGGAATTAGGAATTATCTGATCGACAAAAAACAACCAAAAAATGTATCTGACGATGACATATATGATGTTCACTAGAAGAAGATCTGTGGATCACGAGAAAGATAAATAAGTAATAATTCAATTTTTTCCGAATTTTTTTACGCTCTTTAATAAAATTAATAAGCAAAATAATTTTGTTAATAAGCAAAAACATGTCGTATCGTCGGATAAGTCTATTTACCATAACTGCTTAAATAATAACGATATGGAGAAACCCAAGTATCAAATCACAAATGAACACATCTATGAGAAATATACTGCTGAAGTTGGTTCTCAACAATCAAAGAGTACACAGGCTACTGATAAAAATATATTAACTATTCTTTCAAATTTTGTTAAGAAACCTTATACTGAAATCACTAAAGACGACATAGTGAAACTGATTAATGCTTTGACACATGGAACATTATTATCGTCGAGAGGGAAAACATATGGACCATACAGTGTGGTAATCTTCAAAGCGCAACTCATGAAATTTTTTAAATGGTTGTATAACTGGGAAAAAGGACAAGCACTCCCTGAACAAATTGCTTTTTTAAAATTAAATGTGAAACGAGCATACAAATTGAAAACTATCGCTGATTGCCTCACAGAAGACGAGGTAAAAATATTAATAGATACAGCAAAAACGCCAAGGAATAAAGCTATCATAAGTGTATTATATGATTCTGGAATTCGAGCTGGAGAAACATCAACATCTGAAAAGCAAGACGAAGGATTTTCATTGTATTTTATCGTACCAATGATAGCAATAATAATAGTTATAATAATCGTAGTATTGTTTAAAACAGGAATTTTATATTTTGAAGAAGAATCTGTGAAGGAAGATACCACTAAAAAAGAAGAAACAAGTAAAACAGATAAAGATAGTTAAAAAGCATTTCCATCTCAATTTTCTTGCCTCTTTCAAACAAATTTCCTAATAAAATAGGAATTCGAACGTCTAAATGACAAGCTGAGTATAAGAATCGAACTCAACATTCAGTTTATCACAATATAATGATTCCTCAAATTTCGGGATTCGAACTCCTAAATGATGTCATAAACATAAACTTTTGATAGGAGATTTAGTTTCTAATTTACTAGTAAAAAAGTATTATGAATGTTATGAGATAATCAAGGGATTTTGTCTCGTTTTTACCGGTAAAAGTGTATTCAAATCTTGTATTGTTTGATGTGTCGTTATTTAGGTGCTAACCTATACCTTTAGTATAGGGTCCTTCGGCACAATTTTGACTCTATTTTTCTCTTTTTAAAATAATTTAATTTTTTTCCAATAATGACTTGCGATACTTATATAAGAAAGTAACGCGGACATAATTCCATGGTATTTATCCACATACTTGTCTCAACTTTTTCTACATAAGACATTTCTAAGATGTGTTCTCTTAGTTCGCATAGATGCTGAAAACTTTTTACTACAATTATTGAAATTAAATCATATTTGCCGACTAATTTCGAAGCAACAATTACACTTGGAATTTTGATTATTTTTTCGAGAATTTGTGATGAATAAGCTGGTTTTACATCAATGCCAAAACGAGCGATAAATGAATAACCAATCGTTCTCGGATCAATTATTACTGTTGAATCAACAATCACTCCCTCTATTTTAAGCTTTTCAAATCTTTTGCTAATAGTATCAGGAGATACCTGGAGTTTTCGTGCAATTTCCCTGAATGAAGTTCTTGCATCCTCCATCAACATTTCCAAGATCGTGAAGTCAATTTTATCCAATTTCATAGAGATCACTAATCAAACTCAAAATTTTTTGGACATAATAAAGGCCTATCAACAAAGATACCAACATTTGCAACCTCTACCTGGGGAAACTCTTCAATTTTCTCTTTTGTAATACCAATTTGCTCAATGTCTTTTAATAAGAATATTGCTTCGATATCATATTGTCCAATTGATTTTGTAACAACACATAATCCTTGCATTTTTTTAATCATGTTTAGAATTGATTCAGAGAATTGCTGTACTACTTGAATTCCGATTATTACTAAAATACCTAGTTCCATTTTTTTTGGATCAACAACGATGGTACTACCACGGATTACTCCATTTTTCTTTAATATATTATATCGATTTTTTATTGTATCTAAAGAAACATTACATTCTTTCGCGATATCTTTGAATGATGTTCTAGCATCATTTTGTAACATCCTTAGTGACTTTGCGTTTATTTTATCAATTTTAATATCAGACATATGTCAATTCTCACCTTTATATTTCCAATAATTATATGCTTTTTTGCTTTATAATTATTTCTTTGTCTAATTTTTTACTTTTATTATGCTAGTTTTTCATTAATTAAGGCTTATTTCGTTAATAATTAATAAATTGTCCAAATATTTATTAATATAATGGACATTATAGTAATATTAAAGATAATAAATTAGATAATGTTGTATTGAAAATCTCGATAAGTGATTGATATGGATGATAGAAAAACTGATGCGATTTGGAGTTGGGATTACAATCATGGTAAACCATTTCCATGGCTCTTTAGTAAATGTGGATTATTGATAAAAATGGAGAAGATTGGCAATCCAACTAAGACAATGTATGTAAAATGTCCTAAATGTGGATTCAAGGAAAAAAGTCATAATTAGGATAGAAAACATGAATTTCGGTGCAGTGAAATGAATGAGATTAAAGTGATATGTCCTAAATGCGAAGCAGTTAATACAATGGAAGATTTTGCCCATATTCATCATATAATGCATAAGAGATGTGCAAAATGTGGCCACATACAGAAAATGAGTTTAGTTGGATGTCTTAAGATAGACGATTAAAAATGTGAGGTATAAAGGTTATGAAATTAACACCAGATATATGGTTAGAAAAAATGGAAAGTGAAGGAAGAGCAGATGAAGTCTTTTTAATAATTCGTGGTAAAGAATATACACCTAGACAAATAGCTTCTATGGATTACATATTTTGGAAACAGGTTGTGAAATCTGTTTAAGAATATGCCAATCAAAATCATAATAACTGGGGGAACATTCGATAAAGAATATAATGAGCTAACAGGTGAGTTATTTTTTAACGAAACACATATACCTGAGATGTTAGAATTAGGGAGATCAAGACTTGAATTAAGAATTGTAGAACTAATGATGCGAGATAGTTTACTTTTGACAGATTCGGATATTAAAATTATATGTGATGTATGTCAAAATTCTGAAGAAGATAAAATTCTGATTACACATGGTACAGATAAAATGGTGAATACCGCTAAAGTTCTTGGGCAATCTATTAAAAATAAAACCATAGTTCTAACAGGTGCAATAATACCTTATGCATTTGGTAGCTCTGATGGGATGTTTAATTTAGGAAGTGCTTTAGCTTTTGTACAAACCTTGCCTTTTGGAGTTTATATTACAATGAATGGGAAATTTTATCATTATGAAAATGTTAGAAAGAATAAAGAAAATGGTAATTTTGAAGAATTTACGTTGAAAGTAGATAAGAGTGATCTATAAAGGCAAAGAAATATGGATGAATATGAAAATCATAAAGATATAAGATATAGAGAACTTCATGAAAGAATGCGTAAACTTATTGAAAAAAATAAACACATAAAAGAGATAAAAATAAAAAAATTATAATATAAGGAGAAAAAAGGTATGAAAATAGCGATAAGTGCAACTGGAAGAAATGTTGAAAGAAATATGATTGCAACATTTTGTGGATGCGATTTCTTTTTGATAATAGATACGAAAACTAATTCAATGATAGCAGTAGAAAATGAAAATAAAGATATTCCAAGTGAAGTGAGAGGTACAGCAGAGCAACTGGTTTCAAATGCAGGAGTTGAAGGAGTAGATGCTGTTGTCGCCTCTGATATTGGCCCTCGAGCTTTAGAAATATTCGACCAACATGGAATAAAGGTTTATCAAGGAGAAGGCAAAATAAAAAACGCTATACAACAATTAGTAGAGGGAAGGCTGCCAGAAATAACAAAAGAAGCATTACAAAGATATATGGATTTGAAGCAAGAAAAATGAGTAATAAAACAATGTATAAATGAAGGTGATTTAGGACGGTTGACACTAGAGCAACTTTGACATGTCCCTATTGTAATAAATCATATGAGGTAGAGATGCCGACGACTTATTGTCTAATCAGATTCAAATGTCTGAAATGCAAGAAAACTTTTGCCACTGGAAATGGTGATTGCTGTGTTTTCTGCTCCTATTCCGATAAAAACTGTCCACCAAAACAAGAGGAAATAATGCAATAAAAACATGTACGGCTTCAAACTTGAATCCAAATAAACTTGTAAAAATATTCTTGCTAGATATAATGACTGTTTGAATAATTTTATTGCTTATTTTCATCTTATCCTCCCCATTTTTTGATTTATTATTCCTACAAATGTACCATTGTGTAACACCTATCAATTTATAAATCCTACTTTCCCATTATCCCATATTATTTGAGCTAATTCTCTACACGACCTCCTATTATCCACCTCTAAATCATATAACCGTCTCCATTTCCATCCATTTCTTTTTTCTCTTTTCTCTTATGAATACCATAACACCTCATACACAATCCTTTCACTCTGGCTAAATTGTTACACCCGGAAACGCTACAATATTTTCCTCTATTTTCGTGGCGATTCATTTTTCCATCCTAAAATCTACTAAAATCCTATTTAATAAATGCGTCACATTTAGCGAATATGAATTCCCTTCCCCATATAGCACCTAACAGTCCTTCAAACGAATGCCCTATGGATATGTTCTCCCCAGAACTTAACCACATAAACACAAATGGAGATTTTTTAATTGCTCCAACATTGACCACATTAAATGTGATGTGATATCCACTTGTATTGAGATTATTAATCCTTCCAAACATGAACATACGTTCAAACGGAATATCTTTTACAAGAATCATTTCATAACAACCAGTATATCCTTCCTTGGTTGCAGTAATTTCATAGTACGTATCTTCTCCAACCTGTGGTGCGGTAAAATAAGCCCTCCCATATGAATCAGTAAACTTTAGTTCATCGTTAAATCCGACTACTGCATCTGGTACTACTGGACCTCCCATTGATTTGATGGTAATATTGAATTCAGCGCCTTCATTTACTTCTAAAGGTGCAGAAATATTCAATATATAATACAGTTCAAATGGATGCATCAATGGATATCTGTCTTGATTATCTCCTCCGGGTATATTGTATGGTCTATCTCCTAAACCATCTCCATTTGTATCAGTTCCATTATAATCATCCCAGTGGTTCCCACCAGAGAGATAGCCGTTATCCCAAGCGTTGTTGGAACCTTCATCAGTTGCGTTTATTTGGTTATACTTAAAATTGTTGTGATAGAGTAAATTATTGTCACTTGAAGAATGCACAATGATACCATATTCAGCGTTAGATCTTATCGTGTTTTTCTTGATGATGTTTTTACAAGAAATGGCAACACGTACGCCCTTCTGCCCATTTGACGAGATGTTATTGTCTCTGATGATACAATTGTAGCTATTAACGATATATATACCATCACCGATACTAAAGAGAATAGTATTGCTCGAGATATTATTATAACTGGAATCCGACAGGAATATACCATCATTATCATTTCCCATGAGAGTGTTACCTGAGATTGTGTTATTAGAAGATAAGTATAAGCATATGCCAGCTACCCCATTATTTGATATCTCATTATTTGAGATATTGTTACCATTCGATTGATAGAGGTACATACCATGAAAGCTTTTTGAGTGACAGATTATGTTAGAAGAGATGATATTGTACCATGAATCTTGGAGATTTATATTACCTTGCTCATTATCACAGATAACATTATCTAAAATGGTATTATTATTTGAACTTCTTATCGTTATTCCATGATATCCGTTTTTTTTAATAATATTGTTAAAGATGGAGGGGCTAATGTTTTTGGGGAGGCAATATGGGGAGGAAGAATGAAAAAGAATTAATCCCATTTTTTTCCACTTTATTAGCCCATATTAACAATTGTTAATTCCCCTTTATAATACTTTCGCTAAAACTCAATAAATTATTATTCATTTTTCTTATTTTTCAGAGTGTAGGGGCTAATAAAAGGAGAGAAGGATGGGATGCGAAAATAATACAGAAGGTATCTCTCAAGCGGTATTACACTATATTAGCCCCCGTATTAACTATTGTTAATTGTGCTTAATATAGTTTTCGCATGAAGTACATTTGTTGGTTTTCACTTGAAGAAATCTTAATGTTTGATTTGGTTTCATGTTAAATATACATAAAATTATTCATACATAGTTGGAAGGAGGGCTGGTCTCACTAGGAGGGAATGGGATGATCTCCAATAACAACAACTACCAGCTTGTTTCCTTCCGTTAACTCAATACATGGAACTTATTAATATAATTTACTTCCCTATAGATTTTTCACTCTAAGTTGATTTTTCAACAATATTTCAAAAGAAAGTTTATCATTTGGATTGTAGTAATTTTACCATACTTAATAATATAAATATCTCTAGTAGATTCGTGAAAGAAACTTATGGTTGCTGTTTGTAATATTGAAATAATAAAAGATGGAAATGAGTTCGTTGCTAGAATTCATTTAGTCGATGGAACTACCAAAGAATATCGTCATAAAAGTCTTGAAGATGTACTTACAGAGATGGTTTTCGCTGTTCAAGATGAGCTAGATGAATGACTTTTATAATTCCAAATAACATCTTTATTTATTACAAATAATCCCTGCTACTGTTGTTTTTAGCCAGAAGAATCTAAAAAACTTATGCAATGTTGAGATGAAATTAGTCTAATAACTTTTTTTATACATTGTAATTATCTTGTTAGGTAAATTTAAGTAATGATATAGTATTACAGACGTTATAAAATCAAGGGGGAAAACTGATTATGAACAAGAAATTAGTGATAATAGTTGTAAGTTTATTAATGATTGTAACATTTGTGGATGTAGCTATTTTGGGGAGTGAAATTGATATTGACAGCAAAGCAATCGATTTGGATATGGACAGTTTATACTATCAATCAAAAATATTCAACAATATGATATCAGAAATTACGTTCAGTCAACTTGATTGGTATTATCAAGGCAAAGCCCATACACTGGATTCGCTTTGGGGCCGGATAGACATAATCGCAGAGCCAGATTCCTCATTTTGGTACATGAATGTAGTTGCTGATGCGGGAATTAAAGAAGCGTGGATAGTCCAAAACTATCCAATCTTTCCTGAGGAATATAGTGTGCCTGATGATCAGGTGATATTTTTTAATATTGAAGACCTTGGATACAAAGAAGGAATGTCATTACGGGATATAAATGCGATAATCACTTTAGATTCATCTCCTCAACAAACCCAGCCTCAGGGAGAATTTTACCTGTTTTTTGTAAACGATTCAATCCGTGATGCTTGGGGTCATACTCTTGAGGTACCTGAAACAGTCGGAAAACCAAATGGACATAAAGCTGATGGTGAAGTTGAGGATGCGATTAAACATAAAAATGTTCCTGCTGTCCAAGAAGACACATTAAATTGTATCACAGGTTCTTATGCTCGAAGTATTAAATGGCTGGATAATGAATATGATTTGGTAAATCTTCCTGCAGCTACGACTGCTCAAGATGTTTACGATGATTTGGTAGGTCTTGGTATTGGACATGGCAATGAGGGACATGATGAGGGGCAGATGTTAGAGGATAAAGCTGACTACTTGCAAGGTCTCGATGATAGAGCGGTGACCAAGTTTGTTGATTTTAGTTATTTGGGCGATGTTGCAGGTCAGAGTAATCCAGATGGTGTACCAGAAGAAAGTCCAGAAAATCTTGCTGACTGGCTTGAAGAGGAATTAAAGACTGAGGATGTAGAGATGTGCTATGATTCTCATTGTATAACGTTAACAGGTATGTACAAGCAAGGCGGAAAGACCTTCCTTGAATATAGAGATGATGAAAATCAAAGTGATACTCTTGTAGGTGATGCTGGTGAAAAAGAGGGTGAATTAACAAAAGTCGGTGATGAATGGCGTTTCAATGGATTCAAGGTTGATTACGTTGTTTCGGAGTCAATAAACGAAGCACCAAACGCACCAGAAATTGACGGTCCGACAAGTGGTAAACCAGATGAAGTATACGACTATCTCTTTAGTACAGTTGATATCGATGGGGATCAAGTATACTATCATATCAAATGGGGCGATGGAAACCTTGAGGAATGGATTGGTCCTTATGATTCAGGTGAAAGCTTTTCGTTAAATCATACATGGATTGAAAAAGGAACATATACGATTACTGCGAAAGCTAAGGACATTTATGGTGCAGAAGGCCCAGAGGGAACTTTAGATGTAAGTATCCCAAAAATAAAGGGATTTCCAAAAAATACAAATAAGGGGCAATTTGAAGCTGAATTAGGAAGAAGAGGAAATCATAGACCCTTCCTTTTTCTGAACGGTAGTTATCATACGCGAAATAGATATATTGTTGTAAAAGGTACTGCCCAGGTGGGAATTCATTTAGGGAGATATAATGGAATATTTAATGGAAACCGTTTTATCATAAGAACAATAATTGAAAATAGGATATTTACTGTATATGGACGATGTAGATATGATAATAGATATCAAACTTTTACTGGAATTTGGATGGGGCGAGGCATACCATTAAGAGGATGGATTACAGGAACATTTACACCCATACGGTAAAAGCCATTTCCTGTTTTAAATTATGTAAATAATCCCTGCCACTGTTGTTTTTAGCCAGAAGAATCAAAATAAGGCTGATAGTAGTTTACTAATCAATTGTCTTAAATAAATGAAGTATTTCACAGAGTGGATACAGTATAACACCCAAAATGAAACCAAAGCCTAAAAAAATTATTATAAATAATAAAGCAAATATACATTTTTCAACAAAATTTTCA
>JABAOC010002123.1_pt3 | contig 24739 bp, 26 predicted proteins | sample 7062161 | NCBI WGS metagenome assembly JABAOC01 (sample SAMN14538625, study PRJNA623070) | marine sediment metagenome | biome: marine biome [ENVO:00000428]; feature: marine pelagic biome [ENVO:01000023]; material: deep marine sediment [ENVO:00002113] | place: India: Gulf of Khambhat ... | reverse complement strand
GTGGAGGGGGTCTACGTGCTCTCCAAGTCGATGAAGGACCCCAAGCTGGTGGCCACGCAGCTGCGCCAGTACCGCTACTATCTCGAGCTGCTGTTTGGGGAGGGGTGAGAAGGCCTCTGCCGCGGTGGCCCTGGGTCCTGGCCGCCGTGGGTTTGGCCAGACGAGCGATATTGACAAAACCGCACCTTCGAGTGAGATTTTCCCGTTATTCTAAGAGAGCGCCGCCCAGGAGGGGCGGCCTCCGACGGGCCCGGGCTTCACCGTGCGATAGAGCCGGGCTCGGATTTTTGGCGTGCAGCCCCAACCAGGAGGTAATCCATGCGACGCGCCATTCTTACCGCTGTAGCCCTACTTCTCGTCGTACCCGGCATCGGGAGCGCCCAGGACAAGGCGGCGAAGATCTCCAGCGCGATGAGCGCCGGGCCCGAGTCGGTGAGCAAGCACGCGAAAGTGATGGACTGGGACAACACGGTCCTGCGCGAGGGGAACAACGGGTTTACCTGTTTCCCCGACAGGCCGGACACGCCGGGCAACGATCCGATGTGCCTGGACGAGGCTTGGTTGAACTGGGCCCACGCCTGGATGACCGAGACCGAGCCGAGCTACGACCAGGTGGGGATCGGCTACATGCTCGCCGGCGGCACACCGTCCAGCAACACGGACCCCTACGCCGAGGGCCCGACCCCCGACAACGAGTGGATCAGCGAGGGCGGGCCGCACCTCATGATGCTGGTGCCGGATCCGAGCACGCTGAGCGATATGCCGACGGACCCCAGTAACGGCGGCCCCTGGGTGATGTGGCGTGACACTCCTTACGTCCACATCATGATCCCGACGCCCGGCCACGGGATGTAGAGGGGACGACAGGTTCCCGCGCTCGGCCTACGCGCCGGTGCCCCGTCAGGCATCGGCGCGTTTTTCTCGGCGTTCCCGGCTTGCCGGCCGGCTACCGCCGCCGTCATCTTGCGACGGCAGCCGAACATCTCGCATGTCCGAGGAGCGACTCGATGACCAAGCTTACCGACAAGGTGACGTTGATCACCGGCGCCGCCGGCAACCTGGGCCGGTCGACTGCAGAAGCCTTCATCGCGGCCGGCGCCCGGGTCGTGCTCATCGACCGGGCAGCGGCGCGGCTGCGCGACCTGTACCCGGAGCTACGCGATTCCGCCGACCACATGCTGGCGGAAGGGATCGATGCCAGCGACTCGGGGGCGGCGGCGGAGCTGGTTGACGAGGTCGCGGTCCGCTTCGGCCGCATCGACGCGCTGGTCAACACGGTGGGCACCTATCGCGGCGGCAAGCCGGTGGAAGAGGAGGATCTCGACACCTGGGACCTCCTGTTCGAGGTCAACCTGCGGACGACGCTGGTCATGTGCCGAGCGGTGATTCCCATGATGCGGGATGGCGGCGGCCGGATCGTCAACGTCGGGGCGCGTAGCGCGCTCGCCGCCGGCGCCAACTCCGTCGCCTACGCCGCCTCCAAGAGCGCCGTGCTGCGCCTGACGGAAGGGCTGGCCAAGGAGCTCGAACCGGCGCAGATCGGTGTCAACTGCGTGCTGCCCGGCACGCTCGACACGCCGCAGAACCGCCAGGCGATGCCCGACGCCGACCACAGCCGCTGGGTGGCGCCGGAAGCCGTGGCCGCCGCCATCCTCTTCCTGGCGAGCGACGAGGCCCGCGCGGTCAGCGGGGCGGCACTGCCGGTCTGACCGCTTGACAGATCGAGGCGCCGATCTCCATACAGATGCATGGACGAGATCCCTTACGGCCCGCTTGGCCGTGATATGCGTGCCCGCCGCATCGTCTCCTGGACGCTGCTACTCGTTGCCCTGGCCCTGCCGTGGGGGACGGGTGCGGCGGTCAAGATCTACCTCGACCTCCAGGGCATGCCCACCTACCCCTGGATCAACTTCATCAATCCCTGGACCTTGGCGGTCTACGTGGTCCCCAGCTCGATCTACTGGTCGAGCCCGCTCTTGGCGCTGACGGCGCTCTGGTGGCTCACTGCCGGTCGGGACCGGCTGCTGGGCATGACGCGCGGCGAGCGGTTGATCATCGTGTTGGGTGGCTTCGTCGCCGGCGCGCTGGCGGCGGTGCGGCTCTACATACAGCTATTCTGGGACATCGAGAACTCGACGGTACCGGCCGGGCGCCTGCCGCTCCTCTATCTTCCGTCGCTGCTGGCCGGAGCGGCGCTGGGCGGACTGTGGGCCTGGGCTCTGGCGCGGCGTCGCACGCGTGCCACGCGCGCTCCAGTTCTTTAGGCGAGGCGCGGTCGGCAGCTGGAATAGAAAAGAGCCCGGAATCTCTCCGGGCTCTCGTGGTTGGGACCTCCGGTGGAGCCTAGTTGCCCAGGCCGTACCAGAAGTTGGGGTTGTCGGGATCTTCGGTGGTGTAGAGGTCCTCGTCGTCGTAGAGCCCTTCCGGGACCTGGAGCGCGACCAGCTCGAGGCCGTACACGGTCAAGACCTGCCCGCAGCCGAAGCAGAGTCGTTCCTCGCCTTCCCAGATGTCGAAGTGGAGGGCCCCGCAGCGGGGGCAATGGATGCGGGTCACCACGGTACCGGTGGCCAGGGGAATGTCGTAGCGGTACGAGATCAGCGGATAACGGCCCACGGTGGTCACCTCCTCCTGGTCAGGGAGGCGTAGCGGACAGACCGGCGCTCGGCCGGCGGGGGAAGTGAACGGTTGCGGCGGGATTCTCGCTGCCGGGTCCCGATGCCTACCCGGTCCCTACGGCAACCCTACAAACTCTTCGGCACAACTACGACACAGCCCCTCCTCCCCCCACTCATATTCGTTATCGATCTCCACCCCACACGCCATGCAATACGTCCCGGTCTCCAACTCCCAGCCACAGGTCTTACAGAAGGAGTCGCCCGGGTCCAGCTCCGCATCACATCGTTGGCAGATATCCATTAAGTCCCCCAGGTACAGAAGCTTGCGAGCGTAGTCGCACGCTTGTGGCGGGATGATTTAGGGGGTTGGTCGGATAGGGTCGCGGCGGGTGGACCTATATATACGCCGACCGGCGGTGGGTGTTCCTGCCTCTAGCCCGGAAGAGATCTCTTCCGGGCTCTTGGGTTTGTCAGTTCTCGAGCGGCTGTCTACCAAGCCACGTGCCTCGCCCAGTCCTCGAACGAGGTGGGCTCGATGCCGTACTTCTTGGCGTTGCCCTCGATGTCGGCGTTGTAGCCGACCTCGTCGAACCACTCGAGCATCAGCGCGAAGTCCTCGCTCATCTCGCGGACCTGCTCGATCGGGACCTGGAAGAAGCTTACCGACTTGCCGCTCGCCTTGCTGACGAGCTCGGCGGTCTCGGGCCCGGTCAGCTCGTCGCCGGCGATATCGATCGCCTGGCCGTTGAGCTTCTCGTGCCTCTCGAAAGCGAGCTTGCCGTACTTGCCGATATCGGCCACAGCGATCTGTTGCAGCTTGGTCTCGGGCTTGATGCCGATGGCGAGGCTGCCCTCGTCGATGTACGGCTTGAACCACGGCGACACCCAGTTCTCCATGAAGAAGACGGGCCGCAGGATCGTGTACGACGGGAAGCCGCAGTCGCGTAGCGCCTCCTCGATGCGCCACTTGTTGTCGAAGTGCGGGATGCCGGTCTCGCACTGCGCCGAGCCGACCGAGCTGTAGACGTAGTGCTGGACGCCGTGCTCGCGGGCCACCCCGGCGAGCCGCTTACCCTGCTCCTCTTCGCCCTCGACCCCGGCTTCCCAGGTGTTCTGCACGGCGAAGACGCCCCAGGCGCTCTCCACCGCGCGGACCAGCGACGCCTCGTCGTTCAAGTCGCCCTGCACGATCTCGGCGCCCAGCCCGGCGAGCGCCTTGGCGGCCTCGCTCTCGGGATTCCGCGTCATCGCTCGAACGGTATGGCCGGCGGTCAATAGCTCACGCGCCACGGCACCGCCCTGCTGGCCGGTGGCACCGGTTACCAGAATGGACCCTCCTACGATCATGCGCTCTCTCCCTCGTTGACGGTTGGGGCTAATCGCTCAACGGCCTAACGCGTTTGGGGCGCCGGGGGTTTCATCGCGGGCGCGCGTGAGGCAGGCGGCGGCCACAAACAAACGTTTGTGGCGGCCGACACGCTTCGCCGGCGGCTGACTCGGTCGGTCTGTTCAGAGGACTCCCGGCGCACTAGTTTACCACCCGGCGGACGACCGTCGCCCTTCCAAAAAAGCCCGAAACCCTAGCTAGGAGCGAACCATGGAGAAGATGGGCAAGTATGCCTTCATCGCAGGCCTCATCATCTGCGCGCTTGCCGGGTTCGGCCTCGAGGCCACCTGGGTGCCGTGGGTGCTGGCGGTGCTGGGGCTGGTAGTCGGCTTCTTGAACATCGGCGACAAGGAGGTCTCGACCTTCCTGCTGGCCGCGATCGCGCTGATCATGTCGGCGTCGGCCATGGCGATGCTACCCTTTGTGGGTGGGACACTGACGACGATCCTCGCCTACCTGGTCGTGTTCATCGCGCCGGCCGTTCTCGTCGTCTCTCTGAAGGGTCTCTTGGCGGTGGCCAAGGACTGATCTCAAAGAGCGGCGACGAGACGTCCACCGAACAAAGGGGCCCGGTCCAGCTGCCGGGCCCCTCCAGCAACTAGAACTTCCCTTCGCGGACCTGATCCTTCGTGAGGCCGTGGCGCAGCATCTTCACGTTGCCGGCCTCGACGGACTCGTTCTCGGGTAGCGGGACATCGCCCTTCTCTTCCCCCAGCTCCTTTACGCTTTTCAGGCCCTCGAGCGCTTCCCCACCTTCCACTGCCTGAGCACCCTCGTCATAGAGATCGAACCAGGGGAACCCGGCGTCGTCGTACTCCTTCGCCGTGAGCGGCACGGTGGGCGGCGCTTCGCCGGTGATGGAGTGCCAGACGAGGGAATTGACGGTGTGGACGAAGCAACGGCTGGAGTGATCCAGGTCCCAATCCTCGAACTTGAACTTGTCGTCGTAGATCTTCTGTTTCATGCGACCGCCTGGCGCTAGGCCCATGGAGAACCTGGCGCGGGCCGGCGCCGCAACACAGAGGTCGTAGGCGGCGTGTCTGTACTCGCGCTTGGGCAGCCGCTCGTACGCCTCGCGCTTCATCGGGTAGGCGACGATCTGCAGGCCGCCATACTCGGCGGCGCCGGTCAACTGCTCCTCAACGCTGTAGCCGGCGCCCAGCGGCAGGGCGACGAACTGACGGATGACGCCTTTCTTGACGCAGAAGCCGTCGAGCCACGGCTGCCGGGGCGCGACCAGATAGTCCTGCGGCTTTCGGTTGAGGCCGTTCTCCCACGCCTCTCCGGTCAACGCGTTGATCTTGCCGGCGGCGACCTTCACGGCGAACGGGTACTCGCCCGTCATGCGCCAGTCGGAGAACAACAGCCACAGCGCCTCGGACTGGTACATGGGGAACATCACACCGCCGCGCTCGAGCCAGACCTCGGGGATACGCTCGGCGAAATCATCGATATGACGGAGCGGAAAATTCCCGAACCCGGGCGGCAACGGATAGTCCTTGCCGTCGTCCGGGATGCGGAAGGTGCGCTGGAAGGCGACCCGCAACACCGCGTCGGGGTGAACTTCCGGGAACGAAAAGACCAAAGTGTCATTCTGAAGCTCGATCATCTTCACTTTCCATCTGCTGTTACCGTTATCTACCAGTCGCCGTCGCGCACCTCGCGCACCAGACGCAACACAGCGCGATCGGGCATATCCTTCATCTCGCGAATCAGCTCGGCGAACAGGCGCGGCCGCTTCCTGATCGCCTCCAAGAGATCGCTGGAGACCTTCCCCGCCAGCGCCAGCATCACGTCGGGGTCTTCCCCCAAGTCGTCGGCCAGCTTGACAATCGTACTCTCGGAGGGGGGTCCGACATCGCCCCGCTCCACCTTGCTCAAATACGAGGGTTGAACCCCGATCCGCCCTGCCACCTGCCTCACCGAATAGCGGGAGTCCTCCTTGCGGAGGGCCTCCCGTACTTCGCGCACGAAGTCGCCGAATGCCGACATGTGGTACCTCCTGAATGTATACTATATAGTATACGGTCTACGGTCAAGCGGGGTTGGTCGGTGAGCAGTGAGCAGTGAGCGGTGACCAGTGAGCGGGCGGTGGGTCGGTACGCCCGTACGTCGGTAGGGGCCGATGAGGGTGTGTTGCGGGTCCAGCCCTACCGTGACCGGAGAGGGTTCCTCTAGTTAGCGTCTTGACGTTATAACGGTAAAGCGCTCAGCAGATCGCGGGTAGGATCCGGGCTCTGGCCGAGGACCCGCGACCGCCGGGTTGCGAGAAGCTGCACCGAGAGGAGCGCTATCGGGATCGCCAGGGTTGCTACCGGGTTGTTTACTCGGTGGACGACGACGAACATGTTGTGCTCGTCGTGAAGGTCGGTCACAGAAAAGACATCTACCGCTAGACGGTTCTAGACCTCGATGCTCACCTCCCGATTCTTCAGGAAGTACCTGCTACCCGGTTTCGTCTTCCAGTCGGTGGTGATCGCCGGCGGCTACGGGACGGGCCGCGAGCTGGTGGAGTTCTTCCTGACCTTCGGCCCCGTCGGGGGGCTGCTGGCGATGCTGCTGGTCTCCACGGTCATCTGGAGCGCGGTCTGCGCCGCCAGCTACGAGTTCGCCCGCGTCTTCCAGGCCTACGATTACCGGAGTTTCTTCACTCACCTCCTGGGTCGCGGTTGGTTCCTCTACGAGGTCTGCTACTTCGCTTTGCTGGCGATCATCCTGGGTGTCATCGCCGCGGCGGCGGGGTCGATCCTGGAGGAGACGTTCGCCCTGCCCTACGCGGCCGGCGTGCTGGGCATCATGGCGGCCGTCGGTTTCCTGGTGTTCCGCGGGAGCACGACGATCGCCAAGGTGCTGGCGACGTGGTCCTTCGTTCTTTACGCCGTATACATCACCCTCTTCGTTTGGTCGGTCGTGGAGTTCGGGCCGGAGATTCGCGCGGCGTTGGGGGCCGGCGCGGCGGAACCCGGGTGGATAGTGGGCGGAATCCGCTACGCCGCTTACAACCTGGCGATCATCCCGGCGGTGTTCTTCGCGCTGCGCGACGTCGAGACCCGGCGCGAGGCGGTGACCGCCGGGTTGCTCACCGGTCCCATCGGCATCATCCCCGCCTTGCTCTTCTTCATCGCGATGAGCGCCCACTACCCTGCTATCCTCGACCGACCGGTCCCCGCTAACCTCGTCCTCGAGGCGCTGGGTTCGCGGACGCTGCAGCTCACCTATCAGATCGTTCTCTTCGGTACGCTGATCGAGACGGGCACCGGGCTCATCCACGCGGTGAACGAGCGGATCGCCGGCGTCTACAGCGAGCGGGGCCGCGAGATGCCGCGGGTGCTGCGCCCTGTTACCGCCACAGCCCTCCTCGTGGCCGGGGCGGGCCTGGCGAGCTTCGGCCTGATCGGGCTCATCGCACGAGGGTACGGGACGCTGACCTGGTGCTTCCTCATCGTCTTCGTCATCCCGATCCTCAGCTGGGGGATCTACCTGATCCGAGCCAAGTCCCAGGAATCACGCTCTTAGCCACACCGTTGAAGAGTCTCTGAGCCAGGATTGCCACAATCGGAAGCGTGGTAGCCGAGTTATACCACGGTGATCTTCACATCCAAGCTCACCAGAAAGTCACAGCTCGTCGTACCCGCCCAGGTCCGCGAGCAGTTGGGTCTCGGGCCCGGCCGCCGGTCCTCTTCCTCGACGACTACTGCTGGCGGGCCACTATCGCGCCAGACCTTCGCGTTTCCCATCTTGTGCGGGGAAAGGATCTCGGTCCAAGTCCGTCCCGCAGCCTGCAGACGCCTGAGGTGATGACGGCAGAGGAATTCACGATCCGGCCGCTCGAGTCGCGCGACGACTTCCTGCAGTGCGTCGCCCTGCAGCACGAGACCTGGGGCGCGGACTTCGAGGAGTGCGTTCCGCCAAGCATCCTCCAGGTCTCGCAGAAGGTGGGCGGCGTGTCGGCCGGCGCCTTCGACGCCGATGGTCGGCTGGTGGGCTTCGTGTTCGGGCTCTCCGGGGTGCGGCACGGCCGGTTGGCCCACTGGTCGGACATGCTGGCGGTGCGGGAGGAGCTGCGCGGGCGCGGGCTGGGTCAGCGGCTCAAGGCGTATCAGCTGAGCCAGCTGCTGGAGCGAGGCATCCAGGTCGCCTACTGGACCTACGATCCGCTGGAGGCGGGTAATGCCAACATCAACATCAACCGGCTGGCGGCCTTCCCTGTCGAGTACGTGCCCAACATGTACGGACACGTCCCCGGTAAGCTGCACGCCGGCCTGGACACCGATCGCTTCGTCGTCGAGTGGCACCTGACGGACCCGCTGGTCGAAGCCACGCTGACGGGTAAAGCCGCGGCCGACGCCGACGCCGACGCCGGCGCCGGGGCGCCGATCGTCAACACCGAGGTCGTCGATGGCGTCCCGACCCCGCGCGATCTCGAGCTACCCGACGCGTCGCCGGTCCGGGTCGAGATCCCCCGGGACGTGCAGGCCCTCAAGGAGATTTCGATGGAGACGGCGGAGTCGTGGCGGGCGAACACAAGGCGCGCGCTCATGCACTACCTGGGACGCGCTTACCGGGTCACGGGTTTCCAGCGCGACGCAGAGGCCCAGCGCTGCTTCTACGTTCTGACGCGCGGTTGAGGTGGAGATGCCCGATACGATCGCCATCGCCGGGATGACGCTGCGCGAGATTCGGCTACCGCTGCGTGAGCCGTTCCGCATCTCGTCGGGCATGGTAACGACGCGCCGGATCATCCTGCTGGAGCTGCGTGACCGTGACGGTGTGACGGCGTGGTCGGAGTGCGTCGCCGGCGAGCGGCCCAACTACTCGCCGGAGACGATCGACACGGCGTGGCTGGCGATCAGCGAGTGGGTGGCGCCGCGGGTGCTGGGGCACGAGTTCGCAGGACCGCAGGAGGTCGAGCCGGCGCTGGCCCGCGACTTTCGCGGCCACAACATGGCGAAGGCGGCAGTAGAGATGGGCGCCTGGGCGCTCGTTGCAGAGCGGCGCGCTGTGAGTCTCACCGCTGTCCTGGGCGGAACGCGGGCGAAAGTCGCAACGGGCATCTCGCTGGGCATCCAGCCGGACCCCGAGTCGCTGGCCCGTGTCGCGGCCGATGCGCTCGCCCAGGGCTACCGGAAGATCAAGTGCAAGATCGCGCCGGGGGCCGATGTCGAGTACATCGCGGCGGTCCGCCAGGCGCTGGGGCCCGAGGCCCCGCTGATGGCCGACGCCAATAGCGCCTACACGCTGGAGGACGCCGATCATCTGGCGAAGCTAGACGAGTACGACCTGCTGATGATCGAGCAGCCGCTGGCCGGTGACGACCTGGTGCGTCATGCCGAGTTGCAGAAGCGGTTGAAGACGCCCATCTGTCTGGACGAGTCGATCACCGGCGTCGACCGTGCAGCGGACGCACTGGCACTGGGCAGCGGCAAGATCATCAACATCAAGCCGGGCCGCGTGGGTGGGTTCGCGCAGGCGAAAGCGATCCACGACCTGTGCGCCGAGGCGGGCGTACCGGTCTGGCAGGGCGGTATGCTGGAAAGCGGGATCGGCCGCGCCTACAACGTCTCACTCGCCACGCTGGCGAACTTCACCTTACCGGGCGACCTGAGCCCTAGCGCGCGCTACTGGGAACGCGACATAGTGACGCCCGAGTGGACGATGGCGGATGACGGGATGGTCCAGGTACCTTACCATCGACCGGGGCTCGGCGTCGCCGTCGACGTCGATCGCGTGGACGACCTGACAGTCCGCAAACAGACGCTCACCGCGGAGTGAAGCGAGGGGGATGACCGACCTGGAAGCGCTGTTCCCACCCAAGCTACGCGGGCGACTGCTGGAGCTGCGCCGCGACATCCATCGCCACCCCGAACTGGCGTTTCAGGAGGAGCGGACAGCGGAACGACTGTACGCCGAGCTGGCGGCGCTCAAACCGGCGCACCTCGACGTGGTCGCCGGGACGGGCATCATAGCGCGGATCGAGGGTGAGGAGGCGGACGCACCGACCGTCGTCGTGCGGGGCGACATCGACGCGCTGCCGATCCAAGAGGAGACCGAGCTGCCTTTCGCCTCGCAGAACCCCGGGGTCATGCACGCCTGCGGTCACGACGTGCACGCGACGTGGACGATCGGCGCCGCACACCTGCTGGCCAGGGAGCCGGCGCGCGGCGACGTGCTCATCCTGCTGCAGCCCGCCGAGGAAACGGCGCAGGGCGCGCCCCGTGTGCTGAAGAGCGGCGCTCTGGAAGGCGCCGCCGCCATCTTCGGCGCGCACGTCGACCGACGCTTCGCCGTCGGTCAGGTCGTCGCGGAGGCCGGTCCCATCGCCGCGGCGGCGGACGAGTTTACCATCGAGCTTGTGGGTAGCGGGGCACACGGCGCGCGGCCGCACGAAGGTTTGGATCCCATCGTCGGGGCGGGCGCGCTGATCACGGCTTTACAGACCATCGTCTCGCGCCGCCTCAGCCCGGGCTCGCCGGCCGTGGTGACCATCGGGAAGCTGCAGGCGGGAACCGCACCCAACGTCATCCCCGACACGGCGCGCCTGCAGGGGACGATCCGCTCGCTGGACCGCGAGTCCCGGGACCTGCTATACGACGAGCTGCTGCGCATCGCCGAGGGTACGGCGGCGGCGCATGGCCTCGACGTACGCAACTCGGTCAGCCTCGGGCCGCCGCCCATCGTCAATGCCGAGGAACCGGTGGGCTGGGCGCGGCAGGCGGTTGAGTCGGTGCTGGGTGCCGACGCGCTGGTACCGCTCGGCACGCTGAACATGGGCGGCGAAGACTTCGCGTTCTATTTGGAGCAGATGGCTGGCTGTTTCCTGCGGATCGGTGCGCGCGAGGAAGGCGGTGAGCTCATACCGGCACACAGCTCGCGCTTCTACGCCGCCGACGAGAGCATCTTCATCGGCGCGGCGGTGCTGGCCGAGACGGCGCGGGTCGCTACGCGATCGCTGCGATGAAGTTAATCAGGAAGTAGAAGCCGAGGAACAGCCCGATTGCCACCATGCGGCCTACGCCGATGGGCCCGTGGGTGACTGAGAAGTTCCCCACCCTGTCCCACGAAGTGATCCCCTCTTTGGTGAGCTTGTTGTAAGCGCTCACCATAGTGACCAGGCTGACGATCGGCACGCCGGCACCCAACCCGAAGAACCAGACGCGGGCGCTGCGTTGGAACGCCTGATCCAACCTCAGCGACCTTCCTTCGACGGTTTTCAGACGAATGTTGAGCAACGCTTTGCCAGGCGTGTTCTCGAAATGGGTGAGCACGAACGGCTCGGCCACCATCCAGACGAGCAGCACAAGGATCGACGTGCCGAGGCTGTTGTCGAAGATGGTCGCTTCCGGCGCGACGATGCCGACCACGATACCGAGCACGAACGCCGCGATCGTCATGTCGACGATCCGTGCGAACCAGCGGCGCCAGGGGTGCGGCTCACGGGCGACCAGCGACGCGTCGAGATTGTCCAGACCGCTTTCGCCGAAGGGCCGGTAGGCGTCGGCCTGCGGCTCGGGCCCAGCGCTCGCGAGGGGCGAAGGCTCCTCCGGGGGCAGATCTTCTCCGAGGACGGGCTCCTCGGCGACGGCGGCCGCGGCCGGCGCCATCGAAGCCGCCGTACCTGAGGCACTGCCGGCAGAGAACGGTGGGGGCGTCGCAGCGTCGGGGACTTCCATGACCTCGCCGACCGTCGTCCACTCCTTGAGCCCGGGCGCCCAGATCTGCACATCTGCGCCGAGCAGGCCCGAGGCCACGGACGCCTGCAGCAACTCGCTCGAACAGGGGCCCACCATGTGGCCCTCGTACATGTAATACCAGTCATCCCGGTCCACCGGATTCACCGGCGCCGGCCCCTTCGGCGGCTCGCCGGCCTGGACCGGTTGCGCCGAGATCTCGCTCTTGCAGTAGGGGCAGACGGTGAAGCGTTCTTCAACGGCCTGACCGCAGAGGCATTGACGATACTTCACGCTGACCTCCCGTGACCGGGGAGCGACGACCGGCGAACGGGGACGGCTGTGCCGCTCGCGGACGCCTTCGGGGAAAAGCAAGGCAAAATGCAGGGTCCAGGGGGATGGACGCGGGGACGGTGGCCGCATTCGAGGCGGCTGCCAACCTTTGGTACCCCCCTGAGTCGGGCGGGGGTTCCGACGAGTTCCAGGGGCGTCGGCGCCGACCGCAGCCACCCGTTACATTAGGATCGACGTGGAACCACTGCTGCGATTCCTGAAGCCTGCGTCCCGGGAGGTCGACCCCGAGATCGAGCGCGACCGCTACCGCGGCGCGCTGCTGGGGCTGGCCGCCGGCAACGCGCTGGGCGTGCCGGTCGAAGGGTTCTCCGCCCTCGCCATAAGCTCGATAGCGCCGGACACGCTGCGCGACATCCGGCCGGAGGAAGCGGAGGGGCCCTGGGACGACGATGTGGCCCAGGCGATCGAGCTGGCCGAGTGCCTGCTGGAGGGGCCGCTGGACGCCGACGCCTACATGGCGCGGCTGCTGCGCTGGGCGGCGGAGAGCGGCCGCGGCATGGGCAGGCAGACCTACTACGTCCTGGTGAAGGCGAGGGCGGGCACCCGGGGAACAGACGCAGCGCGCGAGGTCTGGGAGGAGTCGGGCCGCTGGGCGGCGGGCAACGGCGCGGTGATGCGCTGCGCGCCGCTGGCGCTACGCTGGCGGCGCGACCCGGTCCGCCTGGTGGAGGACGCCGGCCACAGCGCCCGGGTTACCCACTACGACCCGCGCTGCGTTTGGACTACCGCGGCGACCTGCGCCGCCATCGCCCACGCGCTGGCCGGGACCCACTGGACGCTGCACGAGCTGGCCGACGGGCTGGACGGGGTGGGCGCGCCCGAGGAAGTCGGCGAGGCGGTGCGCCGCTCGGCGACCAGCGACCTGGCCGGCCTCGACCTCGACGAGTCGTCGTCGATGGGCTACACGGTGCGCGCGATGACGGCCGGGCTCTGGGCCTTCCTCAACGCCGGCGAGTTCGAGACCACGCTGCTCGACGTGATCCGCGCCGGCGGCGACACCGACACGAACGGCGCCGTAGCGGGCGCGGTGCTGGGCGCCAAGTTCGGGGCGTCGGCGATACCCCGGCGCTGGATCGAGCGCTTGCCCGACGCCGACGGGCTGAAGGCGCTGGCGGATCGTTTGTTGGATGCTGCGCGCGCGTGATCTCGGCCAGCTCGCGGTTGCCGGTCGGGCGCGACGATGGGCCCTCGCTTCATGTCGCCCGGCACTCAACGTCGGTTGAGGTGGAAGCTTGTGGCCTCGGCATGACTCCGCAAGCTTGGACGCCTCGTTAAGTGCCGGGCTCCAAATGTCCGCTCGTGGCCCATCGCCGCACCCTCCCTCTCGCGAGTCCGAACCTGTCCCAGCTTAGCGACTCAACAACCGGCCGCCACTATGCGTACGACAACGCGATATCTGATCCTGGCCCTGGCTCTCGTCTCGATTTACGGTCTGAACGAGCTGCTGAAGGGGTCTGCCGGCGGTAGGCGGACCGCAGCGCCGGCCGTCGGCGTGCTGCCGCCGGGCGCGGTCATCGCCGGCGAGCGGATGATCGTCGCGGCGTTCGAGGAGGGGCGATCCGGTATCGTCGTCCAGTCGGCCGGCGTCGCCCAGCGCCTTCTGCCCGATGACCAGGAGGGCGATCGTCACCAGCGCTTCATCCTCAAGCTGGCGTCGGGTCACACCCTGCTTTTGAGCCACAACATCGACTTGGCGCCGCGCGTCCCGCTGGCACCAGGCGACTCGGTCGAGTTCCGCGGACAGTACGAGTGGAACGAGCAGGGCGGCCTCATCCACTGGACCCATCACGACCCTCAGGGCGATCGCCCCGGCGGCTGGATCCGGCATGCGGGCACGCTCTATCGATAGGATACCTGACCCCCATCTCAGATTGCCGGTACGATGACAATCCGTTGTCTGTCCCGCTCTATACTCGAACATGGGCAAGCGGCGCGCCGGGGCGCAGAACCGACAACCGAGATTGGAGGTTTTGTGATCGATAGCTTGATCGTAATACGGCAGCTTGATGGAATAGTACATCGTATTACGAACGGCTCGATGGAGAGGGCCCAATGGCAGAGGTCGTTACCGTGTCACCGAAGTTCCAGGTTGTGATTCCGCAGAGGATTAGGGAGTCCCTCGATCTGAAGCCCGGTCAGAAGATCCGCGCGATACTGTACGGGGACCGGATAGAGCTGATCCCCGAGCGGTCGATAGAGTCGATGCGGGGCTTCCTGCGTGGGATCGACAGTTCGGTACCGCGCGACGAGGACCGGGTGTGAACGTCGTCGACTCGTCGGCCTGGCTCGAGTACTTCGCCGACGGCGCGAATGCCGACTTCTTCGCGCCGGCGATCGAGGATGTGGAGCAGCTCATCGTCCCCTCGATCACGCTGGCGGAGGTCTTCCGGCGTGTGCTGCAACAGCGAGGCGAAGGAGAAGCGCTGCAGGCGATAGCGCTGATGGAGCAGGGCCAGGTGGTCGATCTCGATTCGACGCTGGCGGTCTTGGCGGGCAAGCTGGGCCGGGACCCGGGCCTCCCGCTGGCGGACAGCATCATACTGGCGACGGCACATCAGCACGGCGCCGTCGTGTGGACGCAGGACGCCGACTTCCAGGGGCTCGAGGGCGCCCGATATGCATCCAAGCGCTAGAGCTGCCACTCGTGGGACCGCTCATTTCGGAATGCTGAATCGATCCCTTCGAAAAGCTGTCGATCACAGACCACACGCTTTCCAGCAGCTCACCCGACTTCGGTCATAATCACTTTGCCGACAACGGATTAGAGGCAGGCCTCTCCGCGCGTCATTCCGGCACGCCGGTTGCCCTGAGAAGAGGGTGTAAGAGGATCGCCGTACGGGTTATGCGCTGCAGGAGGACCAGCACTCGATGAAACTGCGCATCCCACTCTCCGTTATCGTCCCGTTCTTACTGCTCGGGCTGCTAGCGCTGCTATCATGCGGCGGCATCTCGAGCGAGAAGCTGGCGGGCCTGGATGAGGACGTGGGCGTCCTGGAAGGGGTCGTCCATCTGGTGGGCGTCCCCTGCCCTCCCACCAGCCCCCAGCTCCCACCTTGCGACGGCCCCTACCCGGGCTACAGCGTGATCGTCCACGACAGCCGTGGCGAGAACGTCGTGGCGCAGACCCGTGCGGACGATCGGGGCTTCTACCATTTGGAGCTCAAGGCAGGCAAGTACATAATCTTCACGATCCAGGGATTACACGAGCAGTTCACCGAGGCCAATGACTTCACGATCGTCGCCGGCAAGATCACGGTCCTCAACCTGACGATCGACTACGGGATACGATCGGCCGCCACCGCTCCCTAAGCGTCTCTCGGCCGGCTGAATTCACTGCACATTTTTCGGTGGAAATCCGCTGACCCACGCGTAGATTGGCAGCATGAACAAGACAGCCGATCTGCCGCCGGCCCCGGAAATGTACCGGGCGCTTTGCGACCGCGACGCCTCGTACGAAGGCGTCTTCTTCGCCGCCATCCGCACCACGGGCATCTTCTGCCGCCCAACTTGTACGGCGCGGAAGCCGCTGGAGGAGAACGTCGAGTACTACCCGTCGACCGAGCAGGCGCTGCTGGCCGGTTACCGGCCGTGCTTGCGCTGCCGGCCGTTGGAGCCGGACGGCGAGATGCCCGACTGGCTGCGTCCACTACTGGATGAGGTCGAGGCCGATCCGAGCCGCCGCTGGAAGGACGCCGACCTGCGGGCGCTGCACCTCGATCCCGGGCGCGTGCGCCGCTGGTTCCAGGCGAACCACGGGATGACCTTCCAGGCCTACCAGCGGGCGCGGCGACTGGGGCTGGCACTGGGCCGCATCCGGCACGGCGACGATCTGACCAGCGCCGCCTACGATCACGGCTTCGAATCGCTGAGCGGTTTCCGCGATGCGTTCGCCCGGACGTTCAACGGGACGCCGCGGGGGAGCCGCGCCACCGAACCCATCCAGGCGACGCGTCTGCTCACCCCGCTGGGGCCGATGGTGGCGGCGGCGAACGACGAGGGCGTTTGCATGCTCGAGTTTTCCGACCGACGGATGCTGGAGACCCAGGTCAAGCGCCTCAACAAACACTTCAAGGCCGAAATCGTCCCGGGAGAGAACGACCACATCGCCCAGCTGGACGACGAACTGAAGCGCTACTTCGACGGCGAGCTGCGCGAGTTCACCGTGCCGCTCGTCTACCCGGGCACCGAGTTTCAAGTCGCCTGCTGGGATTACCTGCGCACGATACCCTACGGCGAGACGCGCGCCTACGCCGACGAGGCGCGGGCGATCGGCAAGCCGAACGCACAGCGCGCAGTGGGCCGCGCCAACGGCGACAACCGCCTCGCGATTATCCTCCCCTGCCACCGAGTGGTGGGGAACGACGGTCGTCTGACCGGTTACGGCGGTGGCCTGTGGCGGAAGCGATTCCTGCTCGACCTGGAGCTGAAGCACCAGGACCTGGAGCTTAGGCACCAAGAAGGCTGACATCCCTTCTGATGTTGAAACGAGGGCGCTCGGCTGCGGCGCGCTGAGAGTCGTTCCGGTGATACGTACTACCTGCGGAAACTGAACAGCGCGCTGAACCCGAGGCGCTGGAAGTATTGGTTACGGAACCCGGTCTCGGCGCGCGACCACTCTCCGCGCAGGTGGAGGCTCGTGTTGGAGCCGAGCGGGCAGGTCGCCTGAGCGATGATGAAGCTGCCAGTGTCGCGGTCGCTGGGCGCGACCAGGGCGTCGGGTGGCCCGGGATCGGTGTATTTCTTGAAGGCGATGCCCGCGTAAACCTGGGCCGAGGCATTGCCGACCGGCGCCGACAGGAGGAGCGCGGCGCGCTGCGACCGATAGTCGAAGCCGGCGATGTTGGAGTAGCCCCAGCTTAGTCCGCCCTCGAGCTGCAGAAAGATGGTCTCGGCGGTCGCCCAGTCAGCCCTCAGCCCCCAGCGGCTATCCTCGCGATTGAAGGCGAGGGGGTCGGTGTACTGTTCGCCGCCGACGGCGACGGTGAAGCGGGCCACGCCGGGGCCCAGCGCGTGATTGACGCTCAAGGCACCCAGCGCACCGTTTCGATCGAGTACGCGCCACTCGGCGGGCGTGTAGCGAACGAGACCTGCGGAGCCACGCGCCTCGAGGGTCCAACCGCGGCCGACCGGCAGGCCGACGACACCGTCCGCCCAACCTTCACCGCGGCCGGGCTCGAGGTAAACGGGCAACTCGGGCGGATCGGTGAGATCGCGCAGCTTCCCTCTGACACCGACCTGCCAGCGCAGGCGTCCGGCGCGGGGCGCCGCGGCGAGCGAAGCCATGAGGTCGGCAATCAGCTCGGTCGACGTGTGTTCCTCGAAGGTGAGGAACCTGAGGCCGGCGCGTGGCTCGACGGCGAACGCGACAGCGCTCGAACGCGCCGTCCAGATGAGTCCACCGCTAGCCCGGGCAGCGAAGGTTCCTTCAGTGACGCTGTTAGCCTCGAAGAAGAGGAGCTCGGGTCCGGCGGATAGGTCACTGCGTAGCGACTGGGCGGGAAGCGGGTCGGCTAAGGTAAATGTCGCCACGACGCCGGCGGCGATCGCGGCGGCGCGCATCAGGGCGGCCCCCTGATCAGCCGTCGGAACTCTTCCGCCTGGCGGTCCAGCACCTCGGCGCGTCGTAGCAGATCTTCGCGCAGTCGGTCGAGCTGATCGAGCAGGGTCGCCTCGTCCGACGCTAACTGAACGTCAGCTTCGACCGGCAGGATTGGGAGATCGAGGGCCCGCTCACCCGCCGGCGCGACGGCCACGTCTCCAGGCCCCAGGCGCGTGCTGGTCTGATCGAAGGTAGACTGTGTCACGTTCTCCGTCTCACCCGCTTCGGCCGCCACAGGCGGCAGCCCCGCCTCATCGAAAAGCCGGACTTCAGCGACCAGCCGCCGCATCTCGTCCTGCAGCTCGCCGCGTCTCTCGACCCGCGTGATCTCGGAGGCTACCACGTCGGCGGCGTTCCGCAACTGCGTCGCGCGATCTGAGAGGAAGTCGGCTTTGAGCGCGATCTCCTCGGGCCCATCGCCGGGTTCGACGGCGACGGTGGGCAGTTCGGTGGCCGGCAGCTGCAGTGGTGCCCGAATAGCGGCAAGCTCGCTGGCCAGCGATTGGGCGAGCTGGGTGAGCGCCACCTTCTGGATCGGCGGCGCCAACTCGGCATCGTCCAGCACCCGGGCCAGCTCGGACTCCAATTCGACGACGAGCGCCGCCCGCACATCGCGCTCAGCACCCAGCGCCTCCGCCAGCAACGCGTCCAGTGTGTCGAGGCTATCGGCGGCGAACTGGGCCACGGCCAGCGTTTGGCGCAGCGCGTCGGTGCCCTGTTCCCGAGCTTCGGGGATCAGACGGTAGAGCCGCTCCGCCCAAGCCTGCGCGCCGTCGCGGGCGATAACGAGTTCCGACACACGAGCCGTAGCCTCGCCGTGCGCGGTTCTCAGCGAATCGACGCGCGTCTCCTGTGCCGCCGCGTCGTCACCGACGATGGCGATGGCGATGGCAATGGGGATGGCGAGACGCAACGCGTGACTCATGTATCGATACCGTACTTCTGGAGTTTGTAGTGTAGCGTTGCCGCGGGGATACCGAGCAGCCGCGCTGCTTCGGCTTTCACGCCGCGGGCCTGAACCAACGAGCGACGCAGCAACTCGCGCTCGTACGTTTCCACCGATTCCTGTAGCGTCCCCTCCGTCGGTTCCGAAGGAAGCGGCCGCGTGACAGTTGGCGCGAGAGCGGGCAGGTCGGCCGGCGTGATCACAGCGCCACGGGCGAGCACGAGTGCGCGCTCGATCACGTTTTCCAGCTCGCGTACATTGCCCGGCCAGTCGTANNGCCATCGCCTCGTCGGAGATTCCGGTCACCTTGGTACGGGTACGCAGCTTCAGCTTGTCGATGAAGTGTGCGGCGAGCAGCGGGATGTCGTCGCGATGATCGCGGAGCGGCGGCAGAACGACGGGGACGACGTGCAGGCGATAGTATAGATCTTCGCGGAAGCCGTCGCTCGTCTTGAGTACCTCCGGCGCCATGTTGGTGGCGGCGATGATTCGCACGTCCACCGGGATCGTCTCCTCACCGCCGACCCGCTCGATCTCGCGTTCCTGGAGAACGCGCAGCAGCCGCACCTGGGTCTCGGGTCGGATCGTACCGATCTCGTCGAGGAAGAGCGTGCCGCCGTCGGCGAGCTCGAAGCGGCCGCGGCGGCGGCGCTCGGCGCCGGTGAAGGCGCCCTTCTCGTGGCCGAACAGCTCGGAGTCGAGGATGCCCTCGGGCATCGCGCCACAGTTGACCCGAATGAACGGCGCCTCGGCGCGCGGCGACGCCTGGTGGATGGCGCGGGCGACGAGCTCCTTTCCGGTCCCCGACTCGCCGTAGATCAACAGGGTCGAGTCCGACTGGGCGACGCGATCGATCCAAGAATAGACCTCGCGCATCACCGGCGCCTGACCGACGATCTCGCCGTACTCGCGGTCGAGCTCGTCGCGCAGGTAGATGTTCTCGTCGCGCAGCCGCTCGCGCTCGGCGCGGGCCCGTAACAGGCTCTCGACTCGGGCCGCGAACGCCTCGCTGCGGAACGGCTTCTCGATGAAATCGACGGCGCCCGCCTTCATGGCCTCGACGGCGATCTCGACCGAGCCGTAGGCGGTGATGATGAGGAAGTCTATGCCAGGGGCACGCTCGCGGACGGCGCGCAGCATCTCCATGCCGTCCACCGGCGCCATCTTGAGGTCGGCGACCACCAGGTCGATGTCGTCCTGGCCGTCGAGAATTTCGAGCCCTTCGGCCCCGTTGGCGGCTCCCAGCGTACGATGGCCCCGGCGGCGCAGCAGGAGCTCAAGCCCCTCGCGCATCGAGTCGTGATCGTCGACGATCAGTACCTTGGCCATACCTCTACTCTCGGCAGGGCCGCCGGGTAATGCAATCCCCAGGCCGCCGGGCACCGGCCGGGCTCCCCCGAGGCCAACATCGGGCCGGGCTCGAGACCGGCACGCTCAGGGGAGAACCGGCCCGGCGCATCCGGCGGCGGCTCGGTGGCGGCAACGGCGCCCAAGACCTCCCTCAACCCCACCGCCGGATTAGGCACCGTCGCCGCCTCCAGGTCGGGCGCACGCCCTGTCGAGAACCCGATGCGAATCCGCCCTAACATCCGCCCAGGACGGTACTGCTACATCGTCGCGCGCGCCCACTCTGTCTATCACCCCTCAAGGCCACCGCGGCCTGCACAGCTGCTCCCCCGACGCTTAGTTCCCGTCGACTGCACAGGCCCACGGCAGCACTTCACTTCTCAAACGTCACGACGAACCTCGTCTCGCCCTCCCGCGTCTCGAAGTCCACCGAACCGGCGTTCGCCTCGGCGAGCTTGCGCACGATCGCCAGGCCGAGGCCCGCGCCATCGGCTCGGGTCGTGAAGAACGGCTGGAAGATCCGCTCGCGCACATCCGCCGCGATCCCCGGTCCGTCGTCGCTTACCGTCAAACTTGCACGCTCACCGTTGCCGGACGCCGTCAGCACGACACGCTGCTGCGCAGCTGCTACGGCATTGCGCAAAAGGTTGACGGCGATGCGCTTCACCTGATCGGGGTCGGCCACGATGTAGAGTGGCTCGGCCGGCAACTCGACGCGAACGTCCAGCTCGCCGGCGTCGCCGATCATCAGAGCGGCTTCCTCCAGCGGCTGGCGCAGGTCGATCTTGCGCAGCGCCGGGTCTTGCGGCCTGGCAAAGGTGAGGAAATCGGTGATCACGCGGTCCAGCTCGCGCGCCTCGGCGCGGATTTTCTCCAAGTGCTCGCGGCGCTCGTCCTCGACTGGCAGTCCGTCGGCGGCAGCGCCGGCGAACAGCTCGATCCCGCCCAGCGGGTTGCGGATCTCGTGTGCGACCTGGGCGAGCATGAGGCGAAGCTCCTCCTCGCGCCGGATGATGGCGACCCGCATCTCCTCCAGTGCCCGCGCCAGCTGCCCGACCTCGCCGCCGGCGCCCGAGGGTACCGGATCCGCGTACTGCCCCTCGCCGATCCGCCGGGCCGCTCCAGAGAGCTGCTCGAGGGCCCGGGTGAGGCCGCGGCTCAGGATCGCCGCCGCCAGTGCGATGGCGGCCAGCGCGACCAGCGCGAAAGTGATCATCTGTGCGCGCAGCCGCTCGAGCGGTTCGAGGAAGCTCGCTGGCATCGACACCGCCAGTACGGCGGGGCCGTCGTCGAGCCGGGCGAAGCCGAGCTTGTACCAGCGGCCGGCCTCGTCCTGGAACAGCGTGGTGGTCGCGCTGCCCGTCGCCCGGGCCTCCTCGATCTCCGCCCCGTAGAGGTCGAGGCTGTGAATCCGGTCGCCGATCGCCGGGCCGGGCCAGGAAGCGACCAGCAGGCCGCCGGCGGAGTCGAAGATGAAGGCGCTGGCCGAGACGGGGCCCAGTTCGCGCAGCCGCGTGGAGTAGGCCTGGAAAAGGCGCGTCGCTTCGTCGCCCGGGCGCAGCTGGCTCACCAGGTCGCCATCGATTCCCGACGACGCCGAAACCACCACCGCCTCGAGTCTCTCGTCCAGCCCGGCCTCCAGAAGGCCACGCGTGGACCGGTACACGAGCCAGCCCCCGATTCCGAGGGCCCCGGCCGCAAAGACCACGAAAGCCACGGCGAGCCGATGACGAAGCGGCATAATCCTCCCTTCCGGCCGGCGAGGGGGCAAGGCATATGCCAGGTAAGGACCTTCGTGCCCCAGCGACTAACTCACTGTAGTACAAACAGTTAAGGCGTTCGGAGGGCCGCCGCCGCGCCGCCACCCCGGGCCCGGCATTCAGATTTTCGAATGGGTGCCTCAGCATTCCGTTCGCCTGGATTGTCGCGGGCGGCCGCATCCTGCTAAATTGTCGCTGCTGGTCTTTGCGGCTCCGTGAGTTTCCCGCCACTCAACACAGACAGCCGCAGCCACCGCGAGCGGCCGGCACGGGGTACCCGCCAACGTCCAGTTTCCTCGCCGCGAGCCGGCCTTTAGGGCATGTATCTCTGCTGAGACGGCCAGGGGCAGTACCGAGCGAGGCGGTCATGAACGAGGGTCGCAGATTCGTGGCGGGGGTGGATGGGTGTAAGGGCGGCTGGTTTGTAGTGCTTCTCGAGCTCAACGGCGAACGCAATGTCGTCGGCGAGTCGTGTCGGTTAGTCGATTCATTTCACAAGATCATCGCCCTACCGGAGCATCCGCGCTTCGTGGCGGTCGACATCCCGATAGGGCTGCCGACCGTGGCGATGCCTGGTGGTCGCGCCTGCGATCGCCAGGCGCGGCAGATGCTGGGCAAACGGGGGACGAGTGTCTTTTCGCCGCCGGTCAGGGCCGTGCTCGCCGCCGACTGCTACGAGAAGGCGGTGGCGCTCTCGCGAGCTAGCTCGCGCCACATGATCGGGATAACGAAGCAAGTCTTCGGCCTTGTCCCGAAGTTGCGCGAGGTCCACGATGCGATGACCCCCGACCTGCAGCTTCGGATCCGGGAGGTCCACCCCGAGCTGAGCTTCACTATCATGAACGGCGGTGACCCGCTCGCTGCGTCGAAACGCTCGGAGAAAGGCAGGAGTGAGCGGCTGGCGCTGCTCGAGCAGCATTTCTCCGGCGTCGAGGACGCGCTGGGGGGGGTGCGCAAGTCGACGGTACCGGATGTGATCGACGCCTACGCCGCGGCCTGGAGCGCCTGGCGCATGGCCCGGGGTAAGGCGCGCTACATCCCGGAGGAACTGCAGATGGACTCGCGCGGCCTCAGGATGGGAATTTGGTACTAAAGTTCATTGGGAGTTAGGAACGCCAGTCCCTAGCTCCCTCCGAGCTTCCGGCGCTGTTTGCGGATCCAATCTTCAACGCTATCCGGTATGAGCAAGCGGTCGGCGATGGACGCGATCTCTTCCGCCTCGCGCCAGGTTCGTTCGAGCAGCGCCAGTTCGCCCTCGAGAGCCCGGCGCTCGCTCTCCTCGTGAGCCGCCATCTCGAGCGCCAGCCGCAGCTCGGCGCTCATCTTCTTGACGGCGTTACTGCGTGCGTCGGACGCGCGAGCGAACAGCCGCTCCGGGGCACGGGCGTCCTCGATGCGAGCTACCGCATTGCGGACCTGCGAGTTGGTGCCGCCCCACGAATTGAGCTTGGGAAGAATGTGACCGGCGGCACGAATCGCCGTAGGACCAGTGAGCGCCGCCGTCTCGCGCTTGCCCTTGCCGTACGCCGAGAATACGCCGGCCTTCTCGATCGGGCGGTACGGCACGATGAGCGACCAGCTGTCAACGGCATCGGAGCTAGTGATCCGCACCTGTGACAGATCCTTCTGAACGACGGATAGGCGTTTCCCATCCTCACCGCGGACCCGCGCGACGACTTTCTTCTTACCGCCGAAGATGAAGAACCAGATGATGTCCAGTCCCGCCGCCGCCGCCGCTACCGTGGCCGCCACCTGCGTGCTGGTGACGATCATCTGGCGGATACGGCGGCGAATGAACTCGCGGCCGTAACGCCAGGCGGCGAACTCGGGACGCAGCGGCCTGCCGATGCGGACGAGCTCCAACCCTTCGGGTATTCTCGCGAGCCCGATGTTCTCGGTGGAGAAGCTCTGGGCGGTGTCGTAGAACTGGCGCTCGCACTCCTCGATCGCTTCCCAGCGTTCCTCCAGCGGACTCAGGTTCCAGCGCCGGCAGTACTCGCAGATTACCCACAGCCGGCCCTTCTCCTGATCGAAGGCGAGGCGGCGGCCGACGGGGAAGTTCTCGACGATCTCGTTGGACCCGAGGTTGCGGTTGCAGTAGATGCAGGTCTTGTACATTCCAGTAGCCAGTGGCCGGTAGCCGGTGGCCGGTTGTCGGTTATCGTTCGCTGGCGACTACCGACTACTGGTCACCGATCACCGATGCTTGCCGATCCACTCATCCACGTCCCTCGGGATGAGTAGTGAGTCGGCGATGGCGGCGATCTCTTCCGCCTCGCGCCAGGCCGCCTCCAGCGCCGCCAGCTCGCCCTCCATGGCGCGGCGCTCCGACTCCTCGTGCGCCGCCATCTCGAGGGCCAGCCGCGTCCGCGAATCCATGCGGGTAAGGCGCGACACGCCGGTCACACCAGGTGCTGCGGCGAAGACGCTCGCCGGATCACCCAGCTCCTCGACCAGCCTCACGGCGTCCTTTACATCCCAACGCGTGGCACCGAAGGGATTGAGCCAGGGCAGGACGTGGCCCGCCGCCCGGATTGCAGTACCGCTCTCGAGCCGTACAAGCTGCCGTTCGCCGTGGCCACGCCTACCGAATAGCCAGATGCGCTCGTGCGGTCGGTTGGGGACCGTCAGCGACCAGCCCTCGAAAGAATCGCTGGGCTCGATCTGCAGCTCTTTCAGGTCTTTGCGAACGATTCGCAGCCGCTTACCCTCCTCGTCGCGGACGCGCGCGATCACCTTCGAGTTCTCGTCGCTAACGAAGAAGAAAAGCACCCCGAAGAACGACGTCAGGGTGTATCCCACGCCCGCCGCCGTGGCCTTGAGGATGTTGCGGACGCGACGCTTGATGAATTCCCTTCCATAGCGCCAGGCGGCGAACTCGGGGCGCAGCGGTCGGCCGATTCTCACTAATTCGAGCCCTTCCCTCAACCGGGCGAGGCCGATGTTCTCGGTCGAATAGCGCAGGCGCGTGCGGCGGAACTCGCGCTCGCAGTCCTCAATCGCCTCCCAGCGCTCGTCAAGCGGTGATAGATTCCAGCGCCGGCAGCGCTCGCAGACCACC
>JABAOC010007888.1_pt1 | contig 24748 bp, 12 predicted proteins | sample 7062161 | NCBI WGS metagenome assembly JABAOC01 (sample SAMN14538625, study PRJNA623070) | marine sediment metagenome | biome: marine biome [ENVO:00000428]; feature: marine pelagic biome [ENVO:01000023]; material: deep marine sediment [ENVO:00002113] | place: India: Gulf of Khambhat ... | reverse complement strand
CGGGGAGACGTAAACCAGAAACGAACAGGTGTCCGCAAGTTTGCAGTGATCCTCAGCATACAGCGGGATGGTGAAAGTATCTCCTTGCTCGGCCAGAGTGGTGGCCCACTCCACGTGTTCGTCTACTATGTACGGGTTGTTGGTCGCGGAAGGATATATGTCCCCAAGGGTGACTGTGACAGGATCCGCGTCGGGATCGGTGGCAGAGAAGTCCGTGCTGGAAAAGTCCGCTCCCGCACCCACCACCCCGTCGTAAGGGCAGGTCAGATCCGGAGGATTGTTGTAGACCGTGACACTGAAATAGGCCGTGTCCTTGCAGCCAAAATCGTCGACAGCTTCCAGGCATATGGTGAAGGTCTTTCCGTCGTCTGCGCACTCGGTCTTCCATTCCACGTGGCTTTCCACTATGCTGGGTTGATGACTGGGAGACGGCACCATCCCGCAGATGGTCACGGTGAAGCCGCTGTCAGCGGAAACGGAGAAGTCGGTGCTGACGAAATTGTCGGCGGCATGAACTGAATCATCGTCGGGAGGAGTCAGATCCAGAGTACACCCTTGATTTCCGAAATTCATATCGGCTTGATCCGGGATTGCCAGAGTAAGCTCTACCTCCCATCCAACTGGCGCTGCATCTGGCGGCGGAGGCCCCACTGCAACAGCGGTTCCCTGTCCCACCTGGATTCCCGCCGTGGGATAAGTTTGCGAGTATCCGCTTTCGGCGGGGCTGTCCCGCTGCTGGTCTTCCTTAATAGTCCAGGTACCGACGGTGAGCCCCGGAAAGGTGTAGTTTCCGAATTCGTCTGTCAGGGTGCTGCTGGACAGAGTTATCCCTTCGGTCGTACCAGACACGTGGACCTGCCAACCGGATAGGCCTGGTTCGGCTCCATCTTGCATCCCGTTGCCATTGTCGTCTCTCCACTTCAGACCGCTTACCGTTCCCGGAGGCGATTCGGGAATCGGAATGGGGATTTCCTGTCCACCCCCCGGGTTCTCCAAACGCATGTGACCGGACGCACCGGGTACGTATCCCGAGCCCAAGACGGAAACGGTATCCCAGCTATCGGTTCCATACAAATAGCCACCCCACAGGTCAGTGGGCGGAGCATCATAGGTTGTCTGCAGCCGATTCTGCCAGATGAAGGTTCTGGATTCGTGAAACTGGTAATAGACTACCACCGTGTCTTCATTGGTGTCGATTCCCGCTGCCAGCAAATCCGATTTATAGATCTTGAAGATGTGTCTGTCCTCGCTGGGCGGCACATCCAGATCTCCGCTCAGCGTGCGGTTCACCCGGTCGCCGGGAAGATTCAAAAGCGAAAAGCCTATCCAGGAGTTCTCCGCCGGATCGTTCTGGGCAATCTCGATTTCGTCTCTGCTGCCCATTGGAAATGCACTCCCGTCCGGCCGGGGCCAGGCCTGAGTCTCAGTAAGCGGAGAAGTGCCCACCTGGATGCCTCGCACCAAGTCAACGAAACGAAAGAAATCGCCGGCATGCGGCACGTTGAAGTCAAACGAAATAACGATGGAATCCAGCTCGGCAAGGCCAGGGGCAACCTCTGCCATAACCAATTGGTAGGGGACCCACTCACCTTCGGCCCAGGTCTTACCCAGGTTGCCGCCAGTCCATACACCGCCGCCAGTCTGCCCAGGTTTGTAGCCAAGCGAGGTTATCTTCATTGCTGCGTGAGCACTGCTGGCAAGCCCAAGTGAAAGGAGCACCACCAGAATGAACACTGCTGGCTTCGAAATCGGGTCATTCTTAGACCGTAACATGGATCATTTCCTCCTAGCTAAAAGTTTTCAGAAAATCGACCAGAGAGTTAGGAGAAGGTCGTCCATGAGTTCCCCTGTCTCGTGAGTTACACCCCCGCTCTTAACAACTTCCATCCTACCTCCCTGTTAGTCGAGGTGACAGGCTAGCCTCTTCCTCCGACACACAGCTCCCCACCTGTTTTCGTTGAACTCGTATTCCTGTGGCTCCATGCGGCGGATCACGCCCCGATGGACCGCGGCGGGCTTCTGAAGACTTCCTAGAAGATACGCGTTCTTTTGTAATATAGCCATTTTCGCCGTTTTGTCAAGGGAGATTCAGAGATCCACTACATTTGTGCCCACTGTTTCCCGGGCATGTTACGGAAATCTTCTTCTTTGATCAGGAAAATCTAGAGGTTGGGATACTATCTGCCTGTTCGGTTACGATCTTATTTGGTCTGAACAAACATGGCAATACGCCCCTCGTCCAATTAGGAACTTGTGCGCCCCGGCGAGAAAAGAGCCCTCTGACTTGCGAGCTGTCAGAGGGCTCCTCGTATCTCCGATTCAAGCAGAGTTGCGGATCATTTGATCAACGTCATCTTCTTGGTCTCACGGAAGCTGTCTGCCTCCAGCAGATAGAAGTAAATCCCGCTGCTCAACTTCGCGCCGTCGTCACCTCTTCCGTCCCAGAGCAGCGTGTGCATGCCCGCACTCTCGTATCCGTCGAACAGGGTCTTCACCTTCTGTCCGAGCAGGTTATAGATGGTGAGGGTAACCTGGCAGTCCCTGGGCAGGTAGTAACTGATCTGGGTCTCGGGATTGAATGGATTTGGCTGATTCTGAAACAGGGCGAAGGTTTGGGGCAGGTTGGACTTGTCAAGCTCCGCGTCCGGCCTGGTCAGCTTGTCCGAGACTTTCAGGTACACTTGCGTGCTGTGTGCTCTGAAGCCCCCTATTTCCTTGCCGGTTATGGTCAGGGTGTAGGTTCCGGTATCGGTCTGGGGAACGGTGAAGACCGTCATGTCCGTGTACTGGGTCGGGACCATGACCACGTCGTCGAATACCGCATTGTCCGGCGGATTCGGCAGTCCTGAGACGTACAGGCTGCACGGATTGTGAAAGCCGTTCATGGAATTGAGTTCCACGAGGTACGCCACAGACTGTCCTTGAGCCACATATGCGGTAATCGGGTATACCCAGATGTAGAAGTCGGGCACCGGATCCCAACCCACGGTTACCATGAACTCGCAGGTATCTGCCAGTCCGCACTCGTCAACTGCGACCAGGCCGATTATGTAGTCACCAAATACACAGGCGGTCTGCCACTCTACGTGACGTTCCACTATGACCGGGGAATACTCCGCTTGCGGATCGATGCCCAGCAGGTATACCGAGACGTCATCTCCGTCCGGATCGCTGAAATAGAAATCGGTGCTGACGAAAAGCTGCATAGGCCTGACCGTACCGTAGTCCGGACAGGCAAGCTCCGGAGGACGGTTGTAGACGGTCACGGTGAATGAACAGGTATCCAGAACCGAGCAGCTCTCATTGGTTACCAGGGTTATCAGGTAATCTCCGTCCTCTTCGCAGGTGGTCTGCCACTCCACGTGATAATTCACGATAGTCGGGAAATGCGTTGCCGGGGGAGTGACCTCAAGCACCTCCACAGAGGAAGGATCACACTCGGGGTAGGTCAGAGTGAAGTCGGTGCTGACAAACAGATCACCTGCGTGCACGCTGTCGTCATCCGGACAAAGGAAGTCTCCGGTGGGATCATCCACGGTCACCGTGAACTCGCAGGTGTCGGCAAGTCCGCAAAAATCTGTGGCCACCAGACGGACAGTGTAGTTTCCCCGCTCACTCAAGGTTGTGACCCACTCCACATGGCTCTCCACCAAGAAGGGGTCGTTGGTGACAGGGGGATCGATATCGATAAAGGCGACCTCGACCGGGTCCAGATCGGGATCCGAGGCAGAGAAGTCGCTGCTGATGAAAGCATCTCCTGCGTTGACCACCCCGTTTTCGGGGCAGGTAAGCTCAGGCGGTCGGTTATATACCGTCACCTCGAAGTAGCAGGTGTCTGCAGCTCCGCACTCATCGGTTCCCTCCAGACAGATGGTGAAGATTTTGCCGGCATCAGCGCATTCGGTCTGCCATACCACATGACTGCCGACCACGAGGGGAGTGTGAGTGGCGGGAGGATCTATCCCGCATACCGACACCGGGGCACGCCTCAAGCCGGGGTCGGTATAAGAGAAGTCGGTGCTGGTGAAATGGTCTCCGGCATGGACGCTGTCGTCTTCCGGACAAACGAGCTCGGGAGGAAGATTGTAGACGGTTACCGTGAACTCGCAGGTATCTTTGGCTCCGCAATCGTCGGCCGCCACCAGGCTGATGAGATAGTCTCCGTCCTCTGCGCAAGTGGTAATCCAGCTCACCACGCTGTCGCCCGCTATGGTGGGATTACTAGTGGCAGGCGGATTGATATCCAACACGTTGACGGTCACCGGATCGAAGTGCGGATCGTACACCTCGAAGCGACTGCTGGTGAAGATCTGGCCGGCTCTAACCGAGTCGTCCGCGGGACAGGTGAGTTGCGGAGACATGTTATATACCGTAATCTGGAAGTAGCCGGTATCTGCGGCTTCGCAGCCGTCCAAAGCTTGCAGGCAGATGGTATAGATGCCGTCATCGGCGCAATCGGTCTGCCACTCCACGTGACTGCCCACCACGTTTGGCTGATTAGCAGGTATGGGAGTTATGCCGCACAAGCCGACCGTAACAGGCTCTTTTCCGCCGGAAACAGAGAAGTCTGTGCTGACAAAATAATCTCCGGCATGGACCGAATCATCCTCCGGAACGGCGACGATCAGAGGTGGTTGATAAATGTTCAACTCCGCGTAGCAGGTGTCAGCACAATCGCTAACATCGGCTACTATCACCCGATATGTGCCGGCATTAGCCAGCTGGATATTGGTAATATTGATCGTGGCCGTGTTGGCAGCGAATCCAGCCGGGCCGGTCCAATCATAGCTATACGGTGGGGTGCCTCCGCTGGCGCTGGCAGTGAAGCTGACATCAGAGCCAACGCATGCCGAATCAGCATCAGGTGTTACATCACAGGATAAATCACACCAACTGTTGCCGAAGTTCATATCAGTCTGGTCGCGAATCGCCAGGGTGAGCTCCACTTCCCAACCCACTGCGGCTGCATCCGGCGGAGGGGGTCCCACTGCGACGCCGGTACCCTGTCCTACCTGTATCCCCACGGTAGGATAAGTTTGCTGGTAACCGGTTTCCGGAGGGTCGTCTCGCTGCTGCTCCTCTTTTACGGTCCACGTCCCGGCGGTGAGACTCGGAAACGAGTAGTTTCCAGATGCGTCTGTGCGGGTGGTGCCGGTGAGATCTATTCCTTCAACCGTACCGGATACGTACATTTGCCAACCGGATAGGGGTGGCTCGCTCCCATCCTGCACTCCATTTCTGTTATCGTCTCTCCACTTCAAGCCACTTATCGTTCCCGGAGGCGACGGGGGAACCGGAATTCCCACGTCGCGGCTTCCGGCTAGATTCTCCAGGTGGATATGACCGGAAGCACCGGGTACATGGCCGGAGCCAAAGGTTGAAACGGTGTCCCAGTTATCGGTCGCGTAAAAATAGCCACCCCACACATCAGTGGGAGGAGCATCATAATTTGCCTGCAGCCGATTCTGCCAGATGAAGGTCCGGGATTCATGCAATTGGTAGTAAATCACCAAGGTGCTTGCGTTCGGGTCGATTCCGGCCGCCAGCAAGTCAGACTTGTAGATTTTGACGAAGTGCCTTTCCTCGCCGGGCGGCAGATCCAGCTCTCCGGCTAGCGTGCGGTTGACCTGTTCGTTGGGCAGATTCAGAAGCGAGAAACCTGTCCATACGTTCTCCAGGGGATGGTTCTGGGCGATTTCGAGCTCGGCTCTGTTGGTCAAGGGAAAGGCGCTCCCGTCCGGCTGAGGCCAGCCCTGCGCGTTGTCGAGCTGAGCAGTGCCTGCTTGAACGCCTCTTACCAGGTCTATGAAACGGAAAAAGTCGCCACCATGACGAACGGTGAAGTCGAACGAAATCACGATCGAGTCCAGCCCCGAAAGACCCGGGTCGATGCCTTTGATGACCAGTTGGTAGGGGACCCACTCGCCCTCAGCCCAGGTGTCTCCCAGGCTACCGCCGGCCCACCCCAGCTTCAACGGATTATCCGAGGCCTTGAAGCCGAGCGAGTTGACCTTCATCTTGGCATGAACGCTGGCTCCAAGACCTAGTGAAAAGACCGCCGCCAAGAGCAATGTCGCTGCTCTTGAAATAAAGTGACTCTTACACTTCAACATCGGTCATTCCCTCCTATCTAAAAAGTTAGGGAGTTCGAAGAGTGACTCAGGATAAGGTTGTCCTTGAGCCCCTCTGCTTTGTGACATGTTCCATGTGATGACAAATTGCTCCGTACCTCCTGGTCAGTCGTGTTTAGAACCCAGTCTTGCTTCATAGCACACAGGTCCTCCGCATTTGACTTTTAGGTCAAGCCCTCTGGCCTTGATCTTGCCAGAGGGCAGGGCGGTTTTACTGTTACTTCATCAGCGTCATCTTCTTGGTCTGGCGGAAGCTGTCCGCCTCCAGCCGATAGAAGTAAATCCCGCTGCTGAGCTGATTACCAGAGTCGGTTTTTCCGTTCCAAGTTACAGTATGCATTCCACTCGTTTGGTATTCATCACCCAATGTTCTCACCTTCTGTCCCAGCACGTTGTATATGGTCAGCCTGACCTGGCAATCCTTCGGGAGGTAATAACTGATGCGGGTGTCCGGATTGAACGGGTTTGGCTGGTTCTGCAGCAGGGCGAAGGTGTTGGGCCTGCCCGCACCCTCGGCCTCGTCTTCCGTGTCCAGAGGGGTCAGCGAGTCCCTAACCTTCAAATAGACCCGCTTGCTATGGGCCACGGCGCGGCCGATCTCTTTACCGGTCACGGTCAAGGTATAGGTGCCGGTGTCGGTCTCAGGCGAAGTGGATACAGTCATGGTGGTGAATTCTGTAGGGATCATCACCGGGGCATCGAACACCGCGGTGTTCGGCGGAGCCGGCAGTCCGGAGGCATACAGGCTGCAGGATTCATGATATCCGTTCATCGAGTTGAGCTCAACCAGGTAGTCCACGGAGTTACCCTGGGAGACCTGGGTGGTGATCGGATATACCCAGATGTAGAAATCGGGCACCGGATCGAAACTGAGCGTTACGGTGAATTCGCAGGTGTCGGCCAGTCCGCAGGGATCGGTGGCCACCAGAGTTATGACGTAGTCACCAAACACGCAAGTCGTCAGCCACTCCACGTGACGCTCCACTATCACCGGATCATGTTCTGCGGGCGGATCGATGCCCAGAAGCGAGACGCTAACTTCGTCTCCATCCGGATCGCTGAAATGGAAATCGGTGCTGATGAACAGGTGCATAGGTTCAACCGTGCCGTAGTCAGGGCAGGTGGGCTCCGGAGGACGATTGTATACGGTCACCGTGAACCAACAAGTATCGGGAACCGAACATCCCGCTCCGGTCATCAGGGCAATGATGTAGTCTCCATCCTCGGCGCAGGTAGTCTGCCACTCCACGTGGTATTCAACAATGGTGGGCATGTTCGCAGCCGGCGGGCTAACCTCGAGTATCTCCACGGTGGAAGGATCGCACTCCGGGTAGGTCACGGTGAAGTCGGTGCTGACGAAGTGTTCACCTGCGTGCACGCTGTCGTCGTCGGGACAGAGGAAGTCTCCAGTCGGCTCGTCCACGGTCACAAGAAACTCGCAAGTATCCGCGAGACCGCAGGGATCGGTGGCCACAAGACGGATGGTGTAGTCACCCAGCTCGCCAATGGCGGTGACCCACTCCACATGACTGTTCACCACGGAGGGATCGTTGGCCGCGGACGGATCGATGTCCAGGAAGCTGACCGTCACGGCGTCTCCGTCCGGGTCGGTGGCCGAGAAGTCGCTGCTGATGAACGTCAGGCCGGCATTGATCACTCCGTCGTCCGGGCAGGTCAGTTCGGGAGGCCGGTTAAGCTGAACCGTCACCAGGGTGGTATCCTGATCGGTGAGTCCCCCCTTGTCGGTGACCCGGAAGATGAACTCGTAGACTCCCGAGGTGTCAGGATGAAAGTAGAATTCGTCATAGATGGGGGTGAGGTCAGTCTGCGGCTGGTAGACGCCCGTTCCAGATATCTTCTCTACGGTGATGGTGTCGTCCACATCCGGGTCGGAGGCGAAAATCCAGATCATCACCGAGTCTTCGGTGCAGACGAAGACGCTGGTGTCCGGTGTGATCATTATGTTGGGATTCCGGTTGGGCGGACCCAGATTCGATGTGGAGAACTGAACTCCGTTACCTTCGTAAGCAAATGTCCCCGCATACCTCTGGCCATAATCCAGGGCCAGACCGCAGCTGTACGAATCGGTAAAGTTGATCAGGCCGTTTTTGTTGTATGAACGGGGCGTGTCGCTCTTCAGTGTGAAGATGGTGACGTTGGGGTCCGCCGTCGGGTCGCTGCCGGCCTGGGACTGGTAGGGATCATCGACCCCGGGGTAGGTATCGACAAATCCGGGAATCGAAAAGAGAGGGGTTTTGTTCGCGCCCAAATATATCTGGTCTGGTCCAAAGGGCGTTCCAGCGTGATCGCTAGAGCAGAGGTTGAAATCAATTGCGCGCCCGCTGATCCTGAAACGCATGAAGTCATTGGGATCGCCCGCTCCATCCTTCCATTCGCGGGTGGTCACATCCCACCATATTTCGTACAAATCGTCTCCCCAGGGTATCCAGCCCCACCTGTCGTTCTGCTTCAAGCATAGAGCCACGGTGGTATCACCCCAGAACTCAAACTCCTCTGCGAACACATTTACCCCCACCGTTGGGGGCTGATCCAACACAGCCAGGACACAGCAGTGAAACTGCTCCAGAGAGTTCCCTATGGAGTAGAGATGGTTGGCCACACACCAGCTGCCCTGGTCGTAGTACACAAAGAGTCCCCCGGTGTCGGGCGGGGGCATGGGCAGCTCGGGAGTTCCGACAAAATAGCTGGTGTCCACCTGGTTGTAGTTGGGCGGTGGTCCGGGAGGGACGTTGGCCGGCGGGTAGTAGTAGGCCAACGCAGGCCCAGTTGCCAGAAAGACCCCCACTGCCACCAGACAGAGCGCAAAAAAGCTTAGCCTTGCTCTCATTTTACCTCCTGGTTAGGGTTGCTGAAAGCTTGTTGTGGTCGCTAGATTCAATATTCGAACCGGCTGCATAGAAATTTCCACCTTGCCTCCCACAGATGCCCGCTGTTGAGCGGTCTCGGAGAGGCGATCTGAACATCGCGTAAATCGTGACCAAGCGCGACTTACAGCTGCCATTAGTTGTTGTTCTGTGGGCCCGAGTCTGTATCATCGGTTTCCTCAGGGGCCATGCGTGCGGCCTGTACGGATTGTCAACAGTGATTCACCAAATTAAGGCTCGCACCTTTTAAACCTTTTGGTCACAGTGCCGATAAATCAAATACCATGCCACCAGTCCGCGAAACCTCGAGTTTTCGGCCGTTAACGGCCTGCGCAGCCGACGCCAGCTTAACTGCATGAGAGGCTTTTGGATGAAGCGATACTTGAAAGTAGTTTCACGGAAACAGGAGGCGGTTGGGGCCAAGCCGGAGCTGCAAGAGAGAGGAATCTCTCCGCGGGAAGCACTTTTTGAGCAAGAGATTGCACACATTGAGAAGAAGCAGTCAACCTTGACCGCGCTGAACGATCTGGCCCGCACCATCTCCCACTACCTGAACAGTCCCTTGACCGTATTGCTTGGTAAGGTTGAGCTCCTCTCCCAGACAAACGAGGAAGCGGGGTTATCCAAGGAAGAGGTGAGGAGATTCATCCAGGCCAGCAAAAGGGAAATCTTCAGAATGGATGCAATCATCAAAGCCTTTCAGGATATCTATCAGGTGCAACACAAGACCTATCCGCCAGGCGTGAAGATGCTGGATGTCGAGAGGGAGGTAAGAAATCGCACCAAAGACGCTTGCTTCCTGAGATGATGGGAGGAGAAAACATCTGCCAGCAGGCTTCAGCCAGCCCTCCGGGCGAATCCTGAAGCGCACGCTTTTTCTCACCGGTTTTGATCCAGCCTCAAGACTCTCTTTCCATCAGGCACCCGTTGTGACTCGTCGGCTTTTGGCTGGTCGAACCGCCGGATTCAATTCGTTCGATTTCGGTCGAGCGATGCAACCGGTGTGCGGAGCCGGCAGGAGCGGAAGGCTCCGGCCTCTGGACGCGACCCCTCGCCATTTGCGGAACCTGAAGGTGGCGGCAAGGCCAAAATTAAAGCACCCCTTCAAACCTGCCGATTCAATTAAAGATAGAGAAGTCACTGGATGCCGCTTGCTGAGAACGAACGGGGCACACTCAAGAAGATTGCCTAGGTTTTGGGGCAGTCCGCAGGCAGGGATCACGCGCCCTTATTCCGGCCAGAGTCACCTGGTATGGCTGGGGCGCGTGGCCAATAACACGCTGCGCATCGGATTTGGCTCTCGCCTCTGCTTTGCATGATGAAGAGTTGTAGAAGGCGAATCCCATCTCTGGACCGGACCCTGACACCCGACGTCCCCGGCACGTTCTTCGAAAGGCCCGGGCCCAAGTTAAGGCGGCAAGGCCCGTCTGCGACGGAGACGCCGATCATCAACCCTGTCGCTTTGAATGTTTGCCTGCACCAGCGTGACGGGTGAAAGATGAACATACTCAGAACGTTTTTCGACAGGCCCATCAGGACGAAGATAAGCGCGGGTTTTCTTCTTCTCCTTCTGGGGGTTTCCACTTTCAATTTCCTCTTTTTCCCGGTTCAGCAGAGAAATGCTGCTCTGGAGGAGATAAAAGCCAAAGGAGAAACCATTGCTTGGCTGCTGGCAGGCGATCTGACTCGCTCCGGACACCTGGAAGATCGCCAGTCGACAAAGAAGATGGTGGAGAGGGTCCTTCAGGATCAGGACATCTCTTTTGTTCAAATAGTGCGTTTCGCGCACGATGACACCCTTTTCTATCAATCCGCAAGGCCGGCGCCGGGAGGAGGCGAACCTGCACGCCCTCCGCTCGACGCTCCGGCAGCCAAGGGTCAGCTGCACATCGTTCGGACGATCCAGGACGGTCACGGTATCCTGGGAACGCTCACGCTGGGCATCAGCCCGAATTCCCCCAGGATGAAGATGGCGCAGAAGAGGAAGTTGATCTTGGCCGTTGACTTTCTGATCCTGGTTCTGGGAATGCTAATGGCTCACTACATTTCCGGTTTTGTGACCCGGCCTATTCGCAGAATAGCCAGGGCAGCCGATGAGCTTTCTGAAGGGGAGTGGGGTATTCAGGTTCCACTGAGGTATTCCGACGAAATAGGCGTTCTGGGGAACATATTCAATCGGATGAGCCAGAGCCTGAGGGAGTCCAAGCAGGAGTTGGAGGAATACAGCCGAACCCTGGAACAGAAGGTGGAGGAGAGAACCGCGGAGCTGACCGAGGTGAACCGAGAACTTGCCGCCAATGAAGCCACCATAACCAAGATGCTGAGGGATCTAAACTCGGTGAATGGGGAACTCGGTCAGACCAAGAGCCAGCTGGAGAACATTTTCAAAAGCGTCGTGGACCGAGCCATCATAACCATCAGCACCGAGGGAAAGATCACCTTCTACAGCAAAAGCTCTGAACTCATCTTCGGTTATGAAGTTGACGAGGTGGTAGGGAGGAAATATCTCCAGGANNGAGTTCTTCGCCTCGGAGAGTGATTTTACATATATCCTGCTGGAGCATACCCGGGAGGCGGGGATATACAAAGGAGAGGTGGAACTGATCCGGAGGGGCAAGCAAAGCTTCGCTGCCATCGTCACCATCACGCCTCTGAAAGGTGAGGAGGGAGCCCTCACCGGGTATACCCTTATCGTGGAAGATATCACCCAAAAGAAGAAGACCGAGGAGAATATCCGTTTGCTCTCCTTTGCCGTGGAATCGGCAACTGACGGAGCGATGGTGGTTGATCTGAACGGGAGAATCCTGTTTGTGAATCAGTCGCATGCACGTATGCATGGATACGAACCGTACGAAATGATAGGAAAGCTGCAGAAGGAACTATATCCCGAGCGGTACTGGCCCATGCTGGATCTGGCCATTCAACAGATTTTCGCGGACGGCTGCTGGAGTGCGGAGCTGAAGGAGCCCAGGAAGGATGGGAGCACCTTTCCGGCGCAGATCTCCTCGTCCCTGATCAAAGATCCGGAGGGAAGGCCGGTGGGAATACTAGGAATCTGTCAGGATATAAGCGAGAAGAAGGAGATGGAGCAGGAGATACTGCAAAGCAACCGGGAACTGTCCGCCCTCAATACCATCGCGTCCACTGTGAGCCAGTCGCTCAACCTGCAGGAGATTCTCAACAGAACCCTGACGGCGATCCTGCAACTGACCCGCTGTCCGGCTGGCTGGATCCTGTTGGTGGATCAGGAATGCAAAAGCAGGATGAAGCTGGCGGCGCATCAGGGGCTTTCCCGGAGCTTCGTGCAGGACGAGGATACCGCGCCCCGCGACGACTGTCTTTGCTGGGAAGTGGTGAAATCAAAAGAGCCCCGCCTGATTGAGCTCACCAATTGCCCCATGCTTGAACGGTGCATGGAGCCTCAGAGGGGTCTGCGCTGTCACATATCCGTCCCGCTGAGATCGAAAGACGAGGTGCTGGGGGTTATGAACTTGGGCTGGGCCTGCGAAAAAGGCTTCTCCAAAAGGGAACGGGAGTTTTTCTCTTCGGTGGGAAACGAAATCGGAATAGCCGTAGACAACGCCCTGCTCTTCGAGGACGTGCAGAGAACTAAAGATAAACTGCAAAAGCTGAATCGGAGGCTGGAGGAGGCCAGCCAGATTAAAAGTGAGTTTCTGGCCAATACATCACATGAGCTTCGCACTCCTCTCAATTCCATCATTGGATTTTTGGGATTGGCCTTGGACGGATACTGTGCTAATAGGGAGGAGGAAAGGGAGTTCTTGCGTAACGCGCAACAGAGTGCCAAGCACCTGCTGGCCATAATAAACGACGTTCTGGATCTGGCTAAGATCGAAGCCGGGAGAATGGAATTGGAATTGGGAGAGGTGGACCTGCCAATCCTTTTCGATGAGGTACAGTCATTGACCCAGGTGCAGGCACAACAGAAGAACCTGAGGCTGAAGTTCGTGTGTCAGGATGATCCCGCTCCCAGAGCCTACGCTGACCCCGGTAAACTGAGACAGGTGATGGTGAATCTGATAGGCAACGCCATCAAGTTCACCGACCAGGGGACGATTGTAGCAAGGGCCACGGCCCGGGAGGAGAAGGGCAACGTGTTAATCGAGGTGGAGGATACCGGCGTGGGTATACCTGCAGACGTGAAAGACAAGCTCTTTGAAAAATTCAGGCAGGTAGATGGTTCTTCCACCAGGAAACACGGGGGCACTGGTCTGGGTTTAACCATAACCAAGAATTTGGTGGAAATAATGGGAGGAATGATAAAGCTGGAAAGCCGCGGGGAGGGGGAGGGTACCGTCGTCTCCCTCACCTTGCCCCTGTATCGCGAAACCGAAGAAGGAGAATCTGCTCACCAGGACGCAACCGGTGCTGTGCGGGGAGGAACGCAAAATTCCTTGGCTCTGATAGTGGAGGACGATCCGTCCCTCGGGAGTTACCTGGAGGAGCTGATGCGATCAGAGGGGCTTGCCACGGCGCTGGCCCGCAACGCGGATGATGCGGTGAACATGGCCAAGGATCTTCACCCGCAAGTTCTCCTCCTCGATTTCTCTTTGCCCCAGAAGATGGGCGGAGAGCTGAAGGACGGGGCGCAGGTGGTGAAGATGCTTCAGAAGGATGCAAGCACTCGAGACGTCAACATAATCGTGATAACCGGGCAGGATGCAGAGTTGGTTCAGACGAGACTTTCAGCTGTCGAACCTGACCAGTTACCTCCCATCCTATCCAAGCCGGTTGACCGAAAGGTGCTGCTGGACAAGATAGGAGCCATCCTGCTCGACAGGGAAGAGAGAGCACCCGTGGGTTGAGGCGGACTCCTTAAGGCAGGCTGGTGGCAGAGGACTCGACCGGTGGTCGCTGAACGGGCGAAGGGTGATCTTTCGGGGGAAGCGTCCCGGGAAAAGTACTCGACAGCTTTTTAGCGGGCCGGTGGGATTCGATCGGCAAAATCCAAAGACGGCTGCCGCGCCCGCCGACGGAGGTTACGACGAACGGTGGTCATCCGGGAAAGATCGTCTTCTTGGTCGCAGGCCCCTTCCAGAGGAGCAGGAGACGCTCTTCAGAGTCAGATAAAAAACGGTAACACCAGCGGAGAGGGAGAGAAGATGGACACGGTGTTTCTGGTCGACGATGAGAAGGTAAACCTGAGAATCCTCAGAACCATACTGCGTTCGGGAGGATACGATTTTCTTGAGGCGGCCAGCGGAGAGGAGGCACTGGCCATCCTTGAGCACAAGAAGGCGGATTTGATCATCCTGGATCTGATGATGCCGGGAATGGACGGATTCCAGACTCTGGAGAGGATAAAAGCAAATCCATCTACGAGTTTCATCCCGGTGATAATTGCCTCGGCCCTCAAGGATTCGACGGCCATCGAGAACGGATTGGAGCTGGGGGCAAATGATTACTTCACCAAACCGTTGAGCGACGATGACCGGAGATTCCAGCTTCCCCTTAAGGTGAGGAATCTGATCAAGATGAAGAAGATGCAGGACGAGCTGGCTGCCTTAAACGACGAACTCAAGAAGACACAGAACAGGCTGATTGAGAAGGAAAAGGCTGCAGCGGTGGTGGAAATGGCGGGTGCCGCCAGCCACGAGTTGAACCAGCCGTTGACCGCTATCATGGGAAATCTTCAGTTGGTAATGGCCAAACTTTCACATGAAGACCCCTCGGTGGAAAGGCTGAATAAGGTCATGCTCCAGGTGGAAAGAATGGTGGAGATAGTGAAGAAGATAGGACGGATTACACGATACCGCACCAAGAGGTATGCCCAGGACATAAAAATCGTGGACATCGATCAGTCCTCCGATGGTGACGAAAGCGAAAGGATGGAAGAAGTTCAGGTGACGGAAGAGGGCTAGGCAGCGATAAAGGCTGCCTGTTTCTCGTCGACGCGAAGATCGCCTTCCGGCCTGGTTCGCCAGATTCCGACTGCTCAAGAAATACCCTCAGGTGAAGCACCGACAGACCGCACAGGTGGCCTCGCAGAGCTGCTGTCGATCTTCCTCTTAACGGTTGACTTCAGCTGCGATTCCCGATATCCTGTTACCTTGAAGGATGAACCGGAGTCCGCTCTGCCCGGCAGGCGGCCCTTGGTGGCCGTCCACCCATATACGCACTATAAAGGATTTGACATGAGCGACGAGGCATCTTAATATTGGTTCGTTATGAAATTACGGGATTGGTTGGCTAATCTTTCTCTGTTGTTCATATTCGCTGTTCCCGGGGCATCGCCCTCTCTTCCGCAAGAGGCCGGTGGCGGCTACCTGTGGCCTATCGAGAAAAATCGGGAGCTCTCCTCCGTGTTCGGAGATCATCGTCATTTCCGTTTCCACTCCGGGATTGACATTCCGACGAGAGGAAAAATCGGATACAGGGTGTTCGCCTGCCGATCCGGCTCCGTCTACCGCATCTATGCCTCGTGGAACGGATACGGCAAAGCCGTTTATCTGAAACTGGACGACGGGCGTTTTGCCGTCTACGCACATCTGTCCGGGTTTTCCGACAGGATAGGTCAGCTTGTGACGGAGCGACAGCTAGAGCAGGAGAGTTATTATACGGATCTCTTCCTGGAAGAGGAACAAATCCGGGTGGAGAAGGGGGAACTGATCGGCTATTCGGGAGAAACTGGTTGGGGGTGGCCGCATCTTCACTTTGAGCTGAGGGACTCGACCAACAATCCGCTGAATCCTCTTATCGCAGGGATTTCCGTCGATGACGGCATTCCCCCGGTAATGGAATTCTTGGCCATAAGGCCGCTAGCCTGGGATGCGAGAGTCAACGGCTCGACCCGGCCGGTGGTCTCGCCCCTATCTTGGGATGGCGGCCAAGGCACTTACCGGCTGAAAGAGAAGCTGCTGCTGGACGGCGAGGTGGGCCTGGAGTTATCAGTCTACGATCGGGCCCGCAACTCCGGATACAAATTCGGAGTCTTTGGCCTTGAGCTTTACCTTGACGACAGTCTGCTGTTTGCCTCGCAGTACGACCGGATCTCCTTTCAAACCACCCATCAGGTAGAGCTGGATCGGGATTTCGGGCTCAGGAAGAGCCGAGGGAAAGACTTCCATAAGCTCTACGTTGATCTTGGCAACGATCTTTTGCTGTACGATCCCAGGGGAGGCAGGATCAATACTCGGGCCTTTCCGCCCGGAATCCGCCAGGCCACCATCAGGGCCTTCGACGCACAGGGTAATCCTGCCACCTTGCTTGTTGATCTTATCTTCGATCAAAGCCCGTCGATCACCTCGTGCCTGCTTGAGCGATCCGGTGACGAACAGAGTATTAGAGTCCGCTTCGACGATTACGATGATCCAGTTCAGGAGATCATTCTCGAAAAAAGAGGTCCGGACGATTTATCCTGGCAAGTACTCGCCAAAGAGGAGGTCGGTCAGGGCCAGGGCGAGCACGTGATCTTAGTGGAGGCAGGGATTGACCGGCCTGGCCTGCTCAGGGTAAGACTTCGGGACGGCTTCGGCGCGTTCTCCGAGTGGAAATATCTGGCTGTGCACATGGACCAGCCGGCTGTCAGCGATAACGAAGACTCTCTTGACCTCAGTCTTCAGTACGATTTCAAAGACAATCTCTTCATCTTCGATCTGGGTTTAAATCGGATATTTCGGGAAGAGCCCGCCCTGACTCTGAAGTCCGGCGAATTCGATTTCGACCCTCTTTTCCTGGAGCAAACGGACGTCGGAAGATATCAGGTCGTTTTCCCGTTTTTCCTTGAGGATCAGAGAGAGATGACCTTTCTGCTAAATGGGGTGAGCCCATCCGGAGATACGGTCAATCTGAAACACCCCCTTCCCGTCGCCATCATCACCGATTCCCACGGAGGTGTCGCAATAAGCCTAGATGGTGAGGCAACACTCGAGATGGGCCCGGACGTGGTCTACAGAGACATGAACGTCACCATTGACGCCATAAAACCGGAGTCCAAAACGAAGCACAAACTCGTGGGGAAGGTTTATCAATTTGAGCCTTCCGACGTTCCCCTGAAGGGCCGGGCCAGAGTCTCCATCGGCTATCCCGCCGACGGGTGTGATCCACTCAGGCTGGCATTGTACGAACTGGCGGGGGAGAGCTCCTGGAAGCATATTGGCCACGAACTGGACACGGCGAATCGGAGGGTGGAAGGCCAAGTCAGGTATCTCTCTTCCTACGCGCTTCTTGAGGATACGCTTCCGCCGAGGATAGACAAAATCTCAATTCGACCAGGCAGTAGCACAAGGGATAGAAAGCCCAGGATTACCGCCGTGGTGAAAGATGATCTTTCAGGTATCGGAAACGATCAAGATATCCGGGTGGAGATCGACGGGAAATGGATGATACCAGAATACGATGTGGAAAAGAAGATTCTCTTCAGCCGCCCCGTTTCTCCTCTGGCTTATGGCAGACATCTGCTGACCATATCCGCGAAGGACCGAATGGGAAACCGATCCCGGATAGCAAGGCAGTTCTTTGTAAAGCGAAGGTGAGGCCACCTGGCAATCGAGTCGACGTCAAAGCGAGCTAGAATCGGATCGGATGGATAAGCCCTGGCGAGGTGGGAGTTGGTAAAGGTCAAGGTCGTAGCAGTGGGCAGGGCCAAACAGGCATGGATCAAAGAGGCAATCCTTCATTACCAGAAGCTCCTGCGGAGGTACGCCCAGGTCGAGCTGGTGGAGGTGAAGGAGGAGAAGATTACAGAATCGAAGCCTGCTGAGGCAGTTCTGAAAGTTGAAGCTGAAAGGATCCTGAAGCATCTCAACAAGTCCGGTGCGGGCCCTTCCAAGAACCTTTGCGTGGCCTTGCAGGTCAAAGGCAAGCAGCAAAATTCCGAAGAGTTCGCCCGCATGTTGTACTCCAAGTTGAATCAGGGCTACGATGAGTTTACCTTTGTGGTGGGTGGTGCTCTGGGACTGTCTCGGAGAGTCACCCATGCCTGTCCTGTGAGTCTCTCTCTTTCCCGTATGACTTTCACTCACCAGATGTCGAGGGTGCTTCTCATGGAGCAGATATACCGGGCTTTCTCAATCCTCAAAGGCACAGGCTACCACAAATGATGCCTGTGGCNNCGACTCTTTGTGGTTGAGCGGAGTCTCCCGCTGAGCGCCCAGACTTTCCGTGGACCGTCCCAAACTCCGTCGGACCGGAGAAAGGTAACTGGCTCCTCTCAGCCATACAGGGGGGAGCGTGGCCTGGCACCATCCGGGAAGTTGCCTTGCCCTCTGGGGGTTCTCCTGTGGGATGGCCCGGCATATGGAGCTGCGATGCATCAAGGGAATGTATGAAACGAGGGCCGTCGGATCAGACCTAGCATTGGGGAAACATTGGGAAATAGCTTTGCACGCCCAAAAGTCGTTTCTTTCGAGCCTCGGAAAGCTTCTCCTTGTCCTGTACTTCGAGTGATAATCGCTGTCTCGAAGACAAAGGAAAGGAGACTTCGACCTTCTTACGGCCTCCCCGTCCCGGCCTATACGGTAACCTGAGTTCCGACGACCCTCCTTGGATCCTGGGGCAAGAATCCTTCTTGACGGCGACGGTTCCTGAACCTTAAGCAACCGTCAAGCGTCGGTGAAGTTATTCGCCGCGTCCAAACCCTCCTCTTGTCCGTTCTTGTGGGGTATCATGCCGCGCATCCAATAAGGTTGGAAGGTCTTCTTCAGTTTCTCTATTCTCTCGGCGGTAACGCCCCGATTGAGAGGCAACCTGGCCTTTCGGCCGTGTCTTTTAGCACTATCGTCGGTCAGCCTCAGGATGTCATCCATGGGTCGCTCCTTTTTATTTCAGCAAAACCATCTTGTTCGAAGTTTCGAAATCATCGGTCTGCAGGCGGCAGAGGTAAACGCTGGTTGGGACGGGAATTCCTTGGTCGTTGGTGCCGTCCCAGGTCACCGAATGTTGTCCCTTTTCGTGTTTTTCATCTACCAGCGTTCGGATTCTCTGTCCCAGAAGATTGAAGATCTCAAGACTGACGCGTCCTGCTCGCGGAACCGTGTAGTCGATCACCGTCAGGGGATTGAAGGGATTGGGATAATTCTGCGTCAACTGGCAGGCCGCGGGTCTGGTCTCGTGTGCGTCCTCCTCCACGTCCGCCGGGCTGACGAAAAGATCACAGGTCATCACCGGTCCGGAGTTGGAAACATTCTGTACGGCCACATATGTCTGGGAGCCGGCGTAGCTGTCACTGCTGGGCACCGAGCCTCCATTGAAGGTTCGGTTGTTCGAGGTTCCGGGGTAGGGATCACCTAAGTAGTTCACCGCGCCAAAGGGAACGGTTGATTCCAACTCCCACAAGCTATCTGCTTGCTCCAGAGCTACCTTGTAGTGGCCGTAAGCCGTATAGCCCGGATACCACTCGTTGTCATTGGCCCCAAGATCGCTGACGGTCTCGTCCACGTGCCAGATCAGGAGCCCGGCGGCAGGAAGAGCAGCATCGTAGCCTGTCTTCTGCCGATTGGACACCAGGAAATATTCGTTGAGGGGCGAACCGGAGGTCCACAGCTTATAAGCCGTGGGGGAGCTTTGGATCGCGGGGATCGAAGCTCCGCTGGTGTTGCTGCTGACCACGGTCGGCGTCACGTATCCCAGCCGGGACATGCACCAGGCATCCGGATGGGCGGGTGAGTTTCCCAAAGAACCATTCCAGCTTCCGCCTGCCATAAGGCTCCAGTCACCGACCCCGTAAGAGGTGTAATCTGTGTCGTACAGATCGGGCAGCCCGAAAACGTGTCCCAGCTCGTGGCAGTATACACCACACGTCATGTCGTAATAAGAGTACCAGTATTCAGGCTGTATGGTGTAGTCCCATATCTGCACCCCATCCTTGAGATTTGAGCTGGACCAGGACCAGGTAACACCCCATTTGTGCGACCACACGTCGTTGGTATCCCCGGTCAGTTCAGCACCCGGTCCGGCGTGTACCACTATCAGAGCGTCGACATACCCGTCCAGATCGTTATCATACTGTGAGAAGTCCACCACAGGGTCCGCCAAATCCACCAGATCCTCGACGAGCTTTTGGCAGTTGTTAGGGTAGGTGCCGTAGAGCCCATATTGGCCGTTCACATAGTACGCGTACGTCTGGGGGGCAGTATGCCACCCGGTAGCGGAGGGCAGATCGACGGTCACGATGTCCAGGGCTCCGTAGGAGACCTGTTGATAGTAATGGCGAACGCACCCGGATTGATTCTCGAAAACCAGTGTGTCGAAAAAAGTAGAATCAACACCTGAAGCTTTGTCGGTGAATTCCACCAAGAGAACCAGGACGTTGAAATTTCCTACCGGCCCGGTGCCAGTGGGATAGGTCTGGCTGATCGGGTGGATGCTGGGTTGGTTGAGCCCAGAGTCCTGCCCGAATTGGGGACCGAGAAGATGCATCGGTAGTGCAACCTCTCCCGATCTGATCCTGTCCTCCAGATCACTGTGAGGCGGCATGGCGTAGGAGCTTAGATTCACCGCGATCAACGCGAATATGACCAGAACCATCAAACGGAAGGCCTTTTGGTTTCTCATCTTCTCACCCCCGAATTTTCTTTGCTCGAACTGATTGTTCGTGAAAACGTTTCTTTNNCTTTGAGACTGTTCAGGTGGTGTCCCGAACCGCGTCAGGCTCGGGACACCACCGGATCTCAACGCCGGAGTCTTACTTCCTGGTCTTCCTGCGAGTCGTGGTCTTCTTCCTCCGATTAGTGGTCTTGCGGGTATTTCTTATCTTCCGCATGCTTTTCACCCCCCTTCTTAGGCCTAGAGTTCAAAGCTATTGCTGATGGCCAAACTGATTCCCTTGCTTTTCGTAGGCCATAATCCTTTCTTGAGTGCGATGCCGACATCCAGACTGTAACGGCCGAGTTTCAACCCTACTCCGCCGGCAAGGGCTATACCCTGATTTCCTCCGATTGAAACGCCACCGCGCACGTCGAGTAAGCGCGACAAGACATATTCTGCTCCCCCAGAAACTCTCAACTTCTTGGATACCCCCATGCCGTCTCCACAACCGCTTTCCACATCAAAGGTAAGAAGCGTTTTTTGCCCCTGGTAAGCCATGCCAACTCGTATCACTGTGGGTATGCGCGTGCTAAAAGGGCTGATGGGTTTGGTATATGACTCGTCGACCACCAGTGAATCTGTGTCGAAATCCTCGGCCAAGAGCGAATCAACTACCACCGTGTATCCTCTCTCTTCGGTTTCCCGGTTCCACCGGATGCGGTTTATTACGTTGGCGAAGCACAAACCGAAGCTCCAGCGCCGGCTGCGCTTGAAATCCAGCCCCAGATCCAGTCCGTACCCTTTTCCACCGCGCGCGGAGCGAACCGCGAAATCGCCATTGCCGTTTATCCCCGTCTCCAAAGTGAAAACCTCGCCCCGAAACTCGGTCACCTCCTGGTAGATCAGCCCCCGAATGTATCTGGCGCTTATTCCCCACAGGAGCTCCTTTTCGCCTTTCATCCAAATCAATCCCCCGTACGATAGGCCGAGGTCAACTGAGGCGAAGGCTTCTCCTTCCGAGTCGGAAAGGAGTGTGGTGTCGTTGATTTCGTTCCCAAAGAAAAGCGTTTCAATGGGGTCCTTGGGGAGCATCAGATCAGAGGTTCCCCTGCCGGAAACCGTGAAGGCGAATGTCTCGTAGGAAACACCGAGCCCTAATAGGTCCGCCTCCATTGCCGCATTGAGGCCTTCAGATGGCACCGAATTCAGAATGGTCTGTTTGTCCTCGGCCGTAAGGAATTTGCCGTTGTACTCGTTGTACTGATCCAGAGTAAGGCTGTTGTTGTATAGACTTATGCCCGCCGACAGGATGGTCACGCTCAGCCCCCGACCTTCCGAAAAAGCCAGGTTGGCTGGATTCCACAGGGCGGCCTCCACGCCCCGGGCCGCCAGCGTATAAGCCCCGGCCATCCCAACGCTTCTACCCGAGTTTGGTGCGGACGCCTCGGTTTCCGAGGGAACAAACACAACCAATAGCGAGGCCAGTATGATCACGGTCGTTTTCATCTTGCTCAATCCTTCTTGTTTTTCACGCTCAGCTCAAGATAGGAGGTTATCTTCACGAAATCAGTGGCCGAGACCCTTATAGTCCTTCCCCCGCTTCCCGGAAAATCGATGTATCCGGTCATGTAAAACGGTGTGCTGGTGAACACCTGCAGATCGTCGTAGCTCAGATTGATCTTGATCTCGCTGAGATTGGATTCGCTTACAGATCCGTCATAGTTCAACACGCCGACAGGAACCTCAACCGGACCGATGACCAAGTCTGGTCGGGTAAGAAGATCACCTTGGTCCCGCGAGAAAGAGATCTTTGTCTCGGCTCCCAGGGGAAGATGATTCTCCACCTTCAGAACCACTTTTCCGGAATTGAGTTGATCCCGGATTAAGTCTCTCGCATCCTGGTCCACCTCATCTGAGCTGGAATCGATTTCAACGTGACAGGAGTCCCAGATCAGTTCCAGAGGAGAACTGACCCTCACGATTCCGAAGACGAAATCGTTCTCCGTGACCGTGCCGCGTGTCTGTCCGTCTCCGCATACGATTTCGCCGGTTACCGTAATTCTCTCCGGAACCGGAGAGAGCAGAGACCCCAGGTCATCCTCCTGGATGGAGGTTACTGCGGTTCCGAACGGGCTCCCTGCCTCAATCTCAGCCTGAAGGCTCAGATTCTGTCCCTTGTCTCCTTGGATGTCGACGGAGAGATTCGCGGGGAGATCGACCCCGTTGTGAATCTCGAGACTCAGAGTGGCCCCGACCAATTGCGCCGACTCGAAACCCTGGGGAATGTCGAGCTCTCGACTGATCGAGTCTATCTCCACCTGGGTTGATTCGATTACCCCGGACACCTGACTAAAAACGATCTCCGAAAGATTCGCTTCCACAATGACTGAATCCGACGAGGTGAAACTGATGTGAGCTTCGCCTGATCCAGCGGACTGGACGCTGCTCTGAATCGTAGCTTCATTTCCGTTTATTGGCCTCAGAGTGCATCCGTCCAAGACCAGCGCCAGGTAGCGCGAGCACAAGGCCGGCAGGTTGCATGTCGCGGACAGCATCTCTCCGTCTCTATCCAGCCCAGGGAAATCGATTGACAAATCAGCCACCAGATTGGTGAAGTTGCTCAGATGCAGCATCAGGCTGCCGCTTCTGATCTCGGCGTTGTCGATGACGCTGCCGGTAGGGAAAACTAAGGTCTCTTCCTTTGACAGCTCGAGAAATGGAACTTTGGCTTCTCCCTGAACGACTCTCAAGCTGTCGAGAGTGAAGTTCACTGATAGGGACTTATCCTCCAAGCTTTGGACCTCTCCGCCAAGAGAAGCAAACGTTATTTCAAGGCTTAACTGATTGGAAAAGGTCATATCCTGTAGAACTATGTCTTCAGAGACAGAATCGCCATCCGCGACTCCGTCCGGCAGAACAACCGTGTGCAGGGTCTGTTGAGAATTCTGGTCGATGATTCCTATCTGGACGAAATTCAAATCCAGGCCCAGGTAGTTGCTCACCTCCAGGCTGCCGAAAGCTTCTTGAACAGTGACCTGGGAGAAATCCTCAAAAGGCTCACAATCCTCTCGGACTGTAGTGCTACAGGGTGGCACGTAACCCGGTCCTCCGGGGTAGAAGTCCGAGATCTGAATCGCGATCTCACGCGACTCAGACGGGCGAATCGTGATCGGGCCGAGCGTGTCTTTGAAATCGATGGAAGTGGAGTCGCAGCGCAGCTTGTCGGTCAATCTGATCGTGTCCAAATCTTCCTCGAAGTAGAAGAAAGGGTTACCCAGGCTGTCGACCTTCAGGTACTCCTCGTCCATCTTGTCTATCAAGGTTGCCATGTCGTAGTGCTTATTAACCAGCGGCACGGTCAACTTCAGGTTCCAAGTAGGGAGGGTGGGCTTGTTTATTGAGCACTGTATTACACCAACAGAAAGAAGCAGAATCAGAAGCACGATCCACAGCCAAATACGCCCCTTAACACTTTTCTGAGACGCGTTATCCCGAATCATTCTGTCTTCAAAGCTCAAGCTGATTCCTCTCTTTCGGATTAGCAAAAAGAGAAAACGTGTCCCCGGAATGGGTGACCAAGACCGTTTCGGGAGCACATTCTGAAGGGGGCGAGAGCATTATTAGCAAGTACTGTGCCAGCCTCTAAGCATCTTAAGTAATGGCTTTAATTGGTTTGCGTAATGGCCTAGTGGACAATAGCTTAAGGTCCAGCGCTTGATGATGGAGTAGGTACCGAGATGCAGCAATAAACCGGTCAAGTTATTGGATTGATTCAACATCCTGTGGGCGATCAGCGAAGGTGCGTGGCGCCGTCAACGGAAGTAGATTGGGGTTGCCTCCTCCTCTAAAGAGAAACCTAAATGCTTCCTGAGCCTCTCGCAATCGGAGACCCCGGCCGCGATGAGGTGATGTATTTGGCCGACGTGGTGCGTTTGCCCAATTATCTCTTCAAGAGCGGGCCGGAACCGTGTAGTCAATGAGAATCAAACATTGTGATGAAGTGGGTGTTTCGTGCACAACGGGGCACCCACTTTCCTTATGCTATGCGTAGTTTCCCCATTCATGGGGCCTTTGGCCCGATGAATCGGGCAACTACGTTTTTGTGCCAGCGAAGCCGGGGATAGGTGGTCAAGGCCCTTTAACCCATCTATGGGGCCATTCGCCTGGTCCTTCGACAAGCTCCCTTCAATCTGAGCCTTCCCTCGACACTGAGCCTCAGGACGAAGTGCAGGGTCGAAGACAGGA
>JABAOC010010812.1_pt2 | contig 24774 bp, 27 predicted proteins | sample 7062161 | NCBI WGS metagenome assembly JABAOC01 (sample SAMN14538625, study PRJNA623070) | marine sediment metagenome | biome: marine biome [ENVO:00000428]; feature: marine pelagic biome [ENVO:01000023]; material: deep marine sediment [ENVO:00002113] | place: India: Gulf of Khambhat ... | reverse complement strand
ACTATAGAAGTATAGTGTAGATATATCGATGAAACACTTCTACCTGCCCGCGATTAAAGGGGGGCTTTGGGTGATAGGGGTTTTCCTATAGAACTAAGGATTGTTTTTATTATCATACGACAGGGATAGGCTTTGACGTCTAATGCGTTAGACGATTATGCATTTGAACCATAAATAGACTTATCCCCATGTGTCACATATGTGCCAAATTGTGCTTAAAATAGCTGAAAATACGGGTCTGTAGTATAAAAGACAAAACCAAGGAAAAGGCTGATTTTCAGGGAGTATGCCTGGTACGCCCGGCAGGATTCGAACCTACGGCCTTCTGATTCGTAGTCAGACGGTCTATCTTAGCATAAAGACCTCCCATCCACGTGACAAATACGTGCCAAATTCGGTTGACTAGCGTTGAAAAAACGGTATTAAAATTGAAGCAGTTTTGAAAGGAAATTTAGGATTTTCTGGGGGAAAACTGGTGCCGGAGGAGGGAGTCGAACCCACACTCAGGTCGCCCTGAACTGGATTTTGACTCCAACGCGTCTCAGCCATTTAATTAATCAATGGTCAACCCTTAAGGGAGTACAGCTACGAATTTATAACGCTACAAATAATTTACCCAGTATGATTATTTCCTAGGAACTGACCACTTGATAGCTAGACTTCATTCCAATCTGGAATCAGTGGGAGCTATTTCTTCGGTCTCATCAACTTTTGCCAATCCTCTCCCGCGCCAGATATAATATATTGCCGGGATGACTATGAGAGTCAGGACTGTCGAAGTTATTAATCCTCCAACCATGGGAGCAGCAATTCGTTTCATCACCTGTGAGCCTGTTCCGTGCCCCCACATAATAGGCAGCAATCCAATAATGGTAGTAGTAACTGTCATGAGTTTCGGTCGTACTCTTTCAACGGCCCCGTGAACTATAGCTTCATGAAGATCACCACGTGTTTTCATCTTTCCACGAACAAGACGGTCTTTATAGGCATTATCAATATATAGAAGCATTACAACGCCCGTTTCTGCCGCCACACCCGCTAATGCAATAAATCCTACCCCGACAGCCACACTCATGTTATAACCACTGATCCACATAAGCCAGATTCCTCCAACTAGAGCAAACGGAAGAGACAGCATGATGATCAGACTTTCTGATATGTTTTTGAAATTGAAGTACAACAATAGGAAAATTATCAAAAGCGTTATAGGAACAACTAACCGTAACCTTTCCTGGGCGCGCTGCATGTATTCATACTGCCCACTCCAGACGATACTATAACCTGGGGGAAACTCCACTGTAGTATCGACAACCCTCTTTGCCATCTTAACATAAGAGCCAACATCAATATCCCGCAGATCCACATACAGCCAAGCTGTTCTTCTGGCGTTCTCGCTTTTAATGGCCGCAGGCCCCTTCTTAATCTGGAAATCTGCAACTTGACCAAGGGGTATCTCTGCCCCAGATGGCGTTGGAATCAGAACACGTTTTAACGCAGGCAAATTATCACGCAATTCTCGGCTATATCGCACATTCACAGGATATCGCTCCAATCCCTCTACCGTTGTTGTTACATTCATCCCGCCAATTGCGGACATAATGATATCTTGAACATCACCCACTGTTAATCCATACCTTGCAGCAGCTTCTCTATTAATGACAAAATCTATATAATTTCCTCCAGTTACTCTTTCCGAAATAACACTTCCTGTTCCCGGCACTTGTCGTATCACAGCCTCTATCTGCTCTCCTAGATCGCTAAGAGTCTGTAGGTCCGGCCCCATCAATTTGATTCCTACAGGAGTTTTTATACCTGTACTGAGCATATCAATCCTTGTTTTTATAGGCATAGTCCAGGCATTGGTCAAACCAGGAAATTGAACAGCATCATTCAATTCTTCTGTCAACTTTTCAATCGTCATGCCTGGTCGCCATTCCTTTTTATCTTTTAGCATAATGGTGGTTTCAATCATCGTTAAAGGAGCAGGATCCGTTGCTGTCTCAGCTCGACCTATCTTCCCAAATACAGATTCAACCTCAGGAAAGCTGGCAATGATTTTATCTGTTTGCTGAAGAAGCTCTTTGGCCTTCGTGACAGATATACCTGGCAAAGTGGTTGGCATATAAAGCAGATCTCCCTCATTCAGAGGGGGCATAAACTCAGATCCGAGTCTTGAGAAGGGAAAAACAGTGACAAGGATAATCAATACAGCAACAAGGATCGTAGTCACTTTGTGTTTAAGAACGAAATGGATTATCGGACGATACGCCCTGATGAGAATGCGGCTAAGAGGGTGTTTATCCTCCGGCTTAATCTTGCCACGAATAAAAAATCCCATTAAAACAGGAACGACTGTGATGGCCAGAAAGGCCGACGCAGCCATGGCGTAGGTTTTCGTATAAGCCAGTGGTTTAAAAAGTCTTCCTTCCTGCTGTTGCAGCGTGAAGACAGGGAGAAAAGAAAGAGTGATAATGAGCAAGGAATAAAATAGGGCTGGCCCGACTTCTTTCGAGGCCCTGATGATGAGCTCCCACCTCTGTTTGCCCTTTTGATTTGGTTCCCTTTCCATGTGTTTATGGGCATTCTCAATCATGACGACAACAGCATCTACCATCGCGCCTATAGCAATAGCAATTCCTCCCAGCGACATGATGTTTGCGTTGAGCCCTTGGGTCCTCATAATAGTAAACGCAACTAAAACCCCCATTGGAAGAGTAAAAACAGCTACAAATGAGCTTGGTAAATGAAGGAGAAAAATAATTATGATTAGAGCCACTACAATAGTTTCTTCGAGTAATTTCTCTTTCAAAGTCGAAATTGCACGTTTTATCAGAGAAGAACGATCATAAGCTGTTTTAACAGTTACTCCCTCAGGAAGGCCTTTTTCCAATTCACCCAGCTTTGCCTTCACTCCATCTATGACTTTTAAAGCATTCTCCCCGAACCGGATGACTATGATCCCCCCAACGGTTTCTCCTTCGCCGTTCCACTCTGCTATCCCTCGGCGAAGCTCTGGACCCAGATGTATATTGGCAATATCCTTAAGTAGAATGGGCGCATTATTTGGCCCCATTCCAACGGGAACGCTTTTCAAGTCATCAACGTTCTTAATGTATCCCAGGCCTCTGACCATAAACTCTGTTTCACCCATCTCGATCAGTCGCCCTCCTACATCGTTGTTACTTCGTTTTATTGCCATTTTTACTTTTTGAAGAGGGATGTTGTGGGCTTGAAGTTTGAGAGGATCAACCTCGACCTGATACTGTTTGACGAATCCACCGACACTGGCCACTTCACTGACGCCTGGAACGCTTGCCAGTTCATACCGCAAATACCAATCCTGGATCGACCTCAACTGCTGGAGATCGTATTTATCGCCGCCGTCGAGGATGTATTCATACACCCATCCTACACCAGTTGCATCAGGGCCTAGCTGTGGTGTCACCCCCTGAGGTAGCCGGCCAGCTGCGAAATTCAAATATTCTAAAACCCGGCTCCGTGCCCAGTAAAGATCGGTTCCATCCTCAAAAAGGATGTAGACAAGTGAAAAACCAAAAAAGGAATACCCCCGGACCACAGTTGCATATGGAACAGCCAGCATCGCTGTTGTTAAAGGATACGTAACCTGATCCTCAACAACATTCGGTCCCTGGCCAGGATATTCGGTGAGGATGATGACTTGGACATCGCTAAGATCAGGAATAGCATCGACCGGTGTTGTTTGTATGGATACAATTCCAGCAAGGATTACGGCAAAGATGCCGATTGTCACTAAGAACCGATTATTAACAGACCATTCAATAATTTTTTCTAACATGTTTCATTCCATCCATTATATTATTCAAAAGAGATTGATTCTCTCGCCTAACAGAAGAAAGATTGACTACTTCTTTTTCACCTTTTCAAGTTTCATTCCGCATTCAGGACAACGAGCATTTTGGTCGGTTGTTAGGAAATCAGGATGCATGGGGCAAGTATAGAACTCGGCCTTTTCTAGATCGACTTTTTCCCCCAATTCTTCCACTTTTACTAAATTCATTCCGCACTCAGGACATTTGGCATCAGGATCAGTCGTAATGAACTCGGGGTGCATTGGACAAGCATAAAGCTGCACTTTATTTTGACCGACTTTCTGTTTCACTTCTTTAACTGGGACAAGATTCATACCACATTCCGGACAGCTTGCTTTCGGATCAGTGGTCAAGAATTCCGGATGCATAGGACAGGTGTAAAAATCAGCATTTTTAAGATCAACTTTATCACCAAGTTCTTTGACCTTGACGACATTCATCCCGCATTCAGGACACTTGGCGTTAGGATCCGTAGTAATGAATTCGGGATGCATGGGGCAAGCATAGAGCTGATCTGCATCAACGTCTTGCATTTCATGCTTTTGGACCTCATGACTATGCATCTCAGTTGCTGGTGTTTCCATCTCCACATGACTTTCATGAGGTTCAACATCAGGTTCCAAATCATGTGATTCATGCTCTTTCATCTCTTCTTCCTCGGTGGCTTCTTGAGTCCTTTGTGCCTGAGCTGCCCTCATCTTGGCAATAGCTTCTCTGGTTCTGCTTTCTGAATCCAGCAGAAATTGCCCAGAAACTACAACTTCCTCCTCATCGAACAAACCTGAAATAATCTGGACGTATCCATCTTCAGATTCAGTCCCGATACTTATCTCTCGAGGCTCAAATTTACCGTCACCTTTCGCAACAAAAACAATCTTGCGCTTCCCAGAATGAATGATTGCCTCAGAGGGAATAGCCAGCGAATCACTGGCAGCATGGCTGTAAATCCTTACGGTTGCGTACATATCAGGCTTCAATACAAGATCAGGATTTTCAAACACCAACCTGACGTTATTAGCTCTCGATTTTTGGTCAAGATAGGGATAAATAAAATCAACTTTTCCTTCCAGTTTCTGCCCCATGAGATGATCAAGTTCAAGATCGGCTTTTTGTCCGACTTTGACGAGCGGGAGCTCAGACTCATAGACAGAAGCTTCCACCCATATTTTGCTCAGATCTGCAATATGAAAAAGATCCTTCCCGGGACCAACTTTATCGCCTTCAACTACGGACTTATGGGTTACTACACCTGCAGTTTGAGATTGCAGAAGAATAGTCCTACGAGACTGACCGGTTTTTTCTATTTTTTCAATTTCAGGCTTAGATATATCCCAGTACTCCAAACGATCACGAGCCAGAGTTAACATTTTTTTTGCATTATTTCGTACACTTTCATACGGACTAGAAGATAGTTTTTCGTAATTATTGAGCGCGAGAAGGTATTCTTCTTGTGTAGAAACTAATTCAGGCGAATAAATCTCCAATAGCGGCTGACCTTTTCGTACTCTTTGACCGGTGGTGTTAACATAGAGCTTTTCAATCCATCCACTGATTTTCGTATTTACAGAAAATTCTTTATCTTCGGCATAAGTTACTCTACCGTAAGCCCGGATAACATTGGAGATATCTCGACGCTCGACTTTGGTAACCCGAAGATTCATGTTCTGCTGTATTGCGCCATCAATGGTTATGCTGCCTGCTCCTCCTGCTTCTTCTCCTTCATATACAGGAACTAAGTCCATCCCCATTTTTGATTTTCCGGGTTTATCGTAGATTTCTGTCGGGTCCATAGGGGCACGCCAGTACAGGATTTTCTTTTCCTTGCCAGGCTCACCTGTTTGCACTTGTCCTGTATCTTGAGCTGTACTTTTGATAGGAGTAAGCTTCATCCCGCATATGGGACAATTTCCCGGTTTATCGGAAATGACTTCCGGATGCATTCCACAGGAGTAAAGTTGCTCCTCACCCTCCTGAATTTCACCTCCTGATGTTCTAATCATTGGCGCAATGAAATAGGTCGCTGCGGCTCCGATTATAATTCCGACAAAAAGGATTATGAAAATTTTTACTTTCATTTTTAACTCCTGATACTTATTTTGCTTCCTTAATTTGATGCATTTGATTCAAATTCTTGAATTATATCCTTGCCAATAGCAAGTTCGTAATTCGCCAAGTTTTTATAAAAATTGGATAATGCGAAGAAATACTGCAGTTCGTAATTCTGAAGCATCATCCAGTTATTGATTAGAGTCAAAAAATCAACCTTACCAACTCGGTAACCAGCATGAGCTGACTCAAGTGACTGCTGAGCCTGGATGAGAATGCCCCCCTTATACAATTCCACTCGCTTCCGGTTTCTCTCCAGTTCAGCTAGGATGCTCTCTATTTCAGATAAAACGTTGATTTTTACGTTTTCATACTCAGACAGGACCGCTTTAAAACTCAACTCCTTTTCTGCCACTTTTGCATTTTGTTTGCGCTTGAAGTAAAGCGGTATGTTCAGTGATACAGTAGCGGAAAAAAAGTCAGTCATTTGCCTACCATCAGCCAAGTCATTCCGTTGTCGATAGCTGGCTCCAACTGTGAAATTAGGCCAAATGTCACGTTCAGCAAGTTTTACTGCAGCTTCTGCCTTCTGAATCCTTTCATCCCAGGCTTTAAAGAGCGGCCTATTCTGCTCAATTTCCTCAGCAGAAAAAATTGATATTGGGCTATCTGGTATCTCCAATTCTGGAAGTGTCTCATTAATAAAAGTATTTGCAGGTCTATTTAGCAATGCATTCAATTTTGCAACAACAGAGATTCTTTTTTGTTGCCACATAATAAGATCGTCTTCTAATTTAGAGATTTCGACTTGAGCACGAAGAACATCCTGCTGAAGCCCCGATCCTGTTGCGTATTTGGTTTCTGCCACGCGAACAAACTGTTCCATTAATGCCTTGTTTTTTTCAGTCGTTTCAAAGGCTCGATCGGTTGCATATAAGTCAAAATACGTCTGTTTTACCATCTGGATAATTTGGTTTCGAATTTCCTCCTGTTGAAATTTAATTGCGGCAGCTTCGAATTCTGCAATATCTGTTGCAAGGGATAACTTTCCTGGGAAAGGAAACATCTGCATAACTCCAATCACTTTGCCTGTCATTGGATCTTGATTAAAAGAAAAACTATCGACCGGAAGATTCGACAAACCAAAAGTAAGTTGTGGATCAGGAAGAGCACCTGCTTGAGGTATGTTTTTTTCAACAGATAAGGCGCGTTGAACGGCAGCTTCGAGCCCGGGATTCTTTTCCAATGCTTCTTGGATTAAATCATTCAATATATCATTTGTTGTACTATTGTCCTTTGTCTTGGAGAAAGCTGCAAATCCCCCGAAAACAAAGATAATTGCGATAAATAATGTCATATACTTCTTCATTTCCTTTATCCCTTTCAAATTTTAGTTGATAAATCTATGTACAGAATTCATGAAATCATCAATTTCTTTCTTCTTTTTATCCGATCGCATAGCATCTGATACAGTAGCTGCCAGATGGTTCTTCATAAAGATAATACCCACCATGTTGATTGCTTTTCGAATGGCATACATTTGATCAATAATTTCAATGTGTGACCGGTTTTTTTCAATCATTTTCTGAATTCCTCTAATTTGGCCTTCTGCTTTTTTTAAACGAAGCAATAGGTCTGATTTAATGCTTTTTTCGATCATCTTATCTTTCCATATACCCTATACCAGTATAGAGTATAATTAAACAAATTTTATAGATCTTGTCAAGTATATTTTAAAAAATTTTTTCTAAGTCAAGGATAGGGTCTGTTTTTCTCACTTCTGGCTACCTTACAACCAGTTTCCCTCTCATCATCCCCATTCCACAAGTGAACACATATTCACCTTCTTTTTCCGGAGTGAATTCAATCGCTGTTGTTTCAAAAGCTGGAAGAGCTTTTCGGATCTTGAAATCTCCGAATACAATAGTGTCCGAGCAGTCTGCCGTTTCATCTCTATAAAAATATAACCGAACTGGAATCCCTTTTTTCACTACAATTGTGTCTGGATCGTATCCTCCCTTAACAACTATCTTTATTTCTTGGATTCCCTTATCCTTGAGCTCAGCTTGAAATGCTTTTCTTCTTGAGAACAGAAAGTACCAATTGACCAAAATTATAAGCCCAATACCAAAAATTGTGACGACCAATTTCGCTGTCATTTTGAAATTCCTTTAGAGGCTCTAAGCTTAACCCGTTTGAGCCTTAAGGAGTTGGAAACCACTGAGACTGAACTTAAGGCCATTGCCATAGACGCAAAAATGGGATTAAGCAGGATCCCAAAGAATGGATAAAGGACACCAGCTGCGATCGGAATACCGGCTGTATTGTAAAAGAAGGCCCAAAAAAGATTCTGTTTAATAATTCTGATTGTCTTTTTACTCAATTCAATCGCAGAAACAACACCACTTAAATCACCTTTTATCAAAGTGATATCAGATGCTTCCATTGCAACATCTGTACCTGATCCGATAGCTATCCCGATATCGGCTTGAGCGAGTGCTGGGGCATCATTTATTCCATCACCCACCATTGCTACTTTCCGATCTCCTGATTGGAGTTTTTTAATCTCATGAACTTTCTCTTCTGGTAAAACCTCAGGAAGCACATTATCGATCCCAGCTTTTCTTGCGATTGACTCAGCTGTCTTTCTGTTATCTCCTGTAAGCATAATCACTTCAAGTCCCATGTCTCTAAGTCTTCTTACTGCATGGATCGAGCTCTCTTTCAAGGTATCTGCCACTCCAATCAATCCGGCAGCTTCTCCTGTAAGTGAAATATATATAGGTGTCTTTCCATCCCGTGCGAGATCCTCCGCTTTTGTCTCGAGATTCTTTATCTCGATTTGACGATCTCGCATGAGTTTTGCATTTCCGAGAAGAATTTCTTTTCCGTTTATACTTACCTCAATACCATGTCCCTCGATTGCATTAAACTGCTCAGGATCAGACATCTTGATCTTCTTTTCTTCTGCTCGTTTAATGATTGCTTCAGCTAAAGGATGCTCAGAATTTTTCTCAGCACTTGCAGCATATTTCAAGATCTCTTCCTCGGAAAAGCCGTTAACGGTGATAATATCCGTAACCGCGGGCTCCCCTTTGGTCAAAGTTCCTGTTTTGTCAAAAACGATGGTATCCAGCTTATGGGCCGTTTCTAAACTTTCTCCGCCCTTGATCAAAATACCATTCTCGGCACCTTTTCCCGTCCCAACCATAACAGCTGTCGGTGTGGCCAATCCCAACGCACAGGGACAGGCAATAATCAGTACTGCGACGAAATTCAATAGAGCGAAGGTAAAAGCTGGAAACGGACCAAAGTTAAACCATATCACGAAAGTGGCAATAGCAATCGAAATAACTATAGGCACAAAATATCCAGATATGACATCTGCTAATCGCTGTATAGGAGCCTTTGAACCTTGTGCATCTTGAACCAGCTTTATTATTTGAGAAAGTGCAGTATCTTTTCCTACTTTTGTGGCCTGAAATTTAAAACTTCCGGTCTTATTGATTGTAGCTCCGATTACTTCACCTCCAGGACTCTTTTTTACCGGTATGCTTTCTCCTGTGATCATTGACTCATCAACAGCAGATTTCCCCTCTCTTATTATTCCATCAACTGGTATCTTTTCTCCTGGCCTCACGATAATAATATCACCGACTATAACCTCTTCAACTGGGATGTCTATTTCTTTATCATTTCTTATTACTCGGGCTGTTTTGGGCTGCAAGCCCATGAGCTTTTTAATGGCGTCCGATGTTTGGCCTTTAGCCCTTGCCTCAAGGAGTCTACCAAACACTATGAGAACGATAATCAATGCAGAAGTATCGAAATAAACGTGTGGCTCTATCCCCCCTGCTTTAAAAAAAGAGGGAAATAAAGTTGCTGTTATACTGTATAAATACGCTGCAGAGGTACCCACAGCGATCAAAGTATTCATATCAGCACTTCTATGTTTGAAGGCCCCCCAAGTCCCCTTATAAAATTGCCAGCCGATCACGAATTGAACCGGTGTGGCAAGAGCCCAAAGGAAATAAAAATTGCCAAAAATCTCTGGAATCCAGGGAAACCAATGCCGTGAACTTCCTAAAAAAACGATAAGACCAAGGATCAACCCTGCCATAAATTTTGTCTTAAGCTTTTTGTATTCTTTTTCACGAATGGCCTTTTCAGGATCTAATCCTTCATCTGAAGGGGATAGCTCAAGCACCTGATACCCCGTAGATTCAATGGCTCTCTTTATCTCCTCCAAGTTTGTTTCAGTGGGTAGATATTCAACTTTAGCTCTATCGGTTGCCAAATTAACCGAGGCTTTTGTGACACCTCTGGTCTGGAGAAGGGACTTCTCAATTTTTTGAACGCACGAAGCACATTGAATTCCCTTTATGGGAAGTTCAACTTTAACGGTTCCTACTTCGTAGCCGCTTTTCCGAATTGAAGTGATAAAATCTTCAGGTTTAATAACCAGTGGCTGAAAAAATAAAGTAGCTTTTGAGGTGGCAAAATTGACATTCGCTTTTTCCACTCCTTTCAAAAAAGATAAATCCCTTTGAATTGTCGAGGCACAGCTGGCACAACTCATTCCCATAATCGGGAGGTCAATTCTTTCCGTTACTGCTCCCTTTTTATTCTCAGGCTTCAGAATATTCTTTTCCTGGAAGGTCTGACCGCCCATCTCAGCTTCAGTGTCTTTAATTACCTCTTGCTTAAGATATTCTTCCGGATTCTCATCAAATTTTGTTTTGCACGCTAGAGAACAAAAATAATATTTTTTCCCCTTTGATAAAGATGAGGTAGCTGTTGCATCTTCTTTAACTTCCATTCCACAGACTAAGTCTTTGGCCATTAAAAATGCTCCTTTAAATTAAAAAAAATTTTGAGGCTATGAATGACGTTCTTTAATTTCTCCTGGACTTGTATCGCGATCCCATAAAGTTCTTGATTTTCTACAGCTTTCATCGAAGCGATCGGATCAACAGCAGCAACTTCAATATCATTCTCACCTTTCTCTTGTACTATGACATTGCATGGAAGCATGATCCCTATCTTGTCTTCAGCTTGAAGAGCTTTATAAGCAAAAGGCGGATTGCATGCCCCCAGTATTTTATATTTTCTAAATTCAACATCCAATTTTTTCTTCAGAGTTTCTTTGACATCTATTTCTGTTAGAATTCCGAATTCTTCATTTTTAAGAGAAGTATTCACCTTTTCAAGAACCTCTTCAAATGATCCTTTGACTGTTGTGCTGAAATAATAGCTCATTTTTTCTCCTCAATATCGTCTGAATTTTTTCAACACTTCGACAACTTCATCAATTTTTTTTGCCTTATCTTCCTTATTACCTTTAGTGAAAGACTGATGCACACATCCCTTCAGGTGTCCTTCTAGGATATTCTCTTCAACGCTCTTTATCGCGCCAACGATTGATGAAAGCTGAGTCAAAATATCGACGCAGTATCTTTTTTCCTCAATCATTTTTTGAACGCCTCTAATCTGGCCCTCGATTCTCCTAAGCCGGACTAATTCTTTTTCGTGAGTTGTCATTTGACTATTCATATTCACCTCCACTTAGATTATAGTATGCCCCCCTATGGCATGTCAAGCATTTTTTTCACTTTTAAGGGAAAAATATTCCACCACATTTTTCCTATCGATAGGAGTACGGGCTATCTGACAAGAAAATTCCGCATCATCCCCATGTCTTCATGTTCAAGGTTGTGGCAGTGATAAAGATAGAGTCCCATGAAATCTTCAAACTTAACCAGGAGTTTCACTCGTTCTCCAGGCATGAGCAACACCGTATCCTTCCACCCTTCATCCACATATCCATTGTGTGCGACATTATCCCTTTCCAGAACTCGGAACTGTAATCCATGGAGATGCATAGGGTGAGGCATCTGTATCATTCCCATCATCCCCATCGAACCGCCTTCATTCCACTTAAAGCGACGGTCAGTGCATTAAACCTGCTAAATAACCAACGCAAAGGTTTATTTTCAGGCAAAACATGTTCGATGAATAGAGCAACTCCTCCAGGCTTTAAAACTCGCCTCATTTCTTGAAGACCTTTCACCGGATCCGGAACTGAACAAAATACAAAACTAGCCACTACTGTATCAAAAGTATTATCCTTAAAACCCAGATTTTCTACATCCATTTGAATAAGATCAACTCTTCTTTCTTTTGCGGCAGATACGGCTTTCGAAAGCATGCCTTCGCTCAAATCAATCCCGAAGCTTTGTATTTCCTTTTTATGATACTCTAGGTTCTTTCCTGTCCCAATCCCGACTTCCAAAACTCGAGGTCCTTGGGCTATCTCAAATAGCTTTTTTCTCCAACGCCGATATTTAAGAAGCTCGATGGGAAATTCCATAAAATCATAAAACTTCGAACTCCGGTTATATTTTTTACGAGTTTTGTCTGTTTCTTTCATCTTAAAGAATTCATCAATTTTTACTTCAATCCAATTAAAATTATTCAGGCTCCGTTGATAAGAATTTAGCTGACATATCGAGGGAGATGAGGGCCAGGGCTTTTTATAGCTCTGGCCCTCTAAATCCCAATCATTTCTCGGTTTTTTCTTTCTTCATCTCCTCCATCTTTTTGGACATATGCTGCATGTTTTCCTTCGCATTCTGCATGTTTTCCATCATCTTCTTCATATGCTCCTTCATCTGCGCCATGTGATTCTTCATCTCTTCATTTTTCATCATTTCTTCGTCCATCATCATCGAGTCCATATTTTCCATCATGTGCTTCATCTGTCCTGACATATTCTGCATCCGCATCATCATGTTTTTCATGTTCATCATGCCCATGGCACCAGGGCAATTTTTCATCATCATCATTTCCATGTTCTTCATCATGTGCTGGCACTGTTCCATCATCTTGTCCATATGCCCCATCATTCCTTCATGTTCTTTCTTCTCTTCCTGTGCTTTTCCGTGTTCATGCTCCTGCGAATAAGCAAGTGTACCAAAAGCAACAACCAGCATAATTGCGAGAAATAAAATTCCTGCTGTTCTTCTATCCATCTTCATCGAAATCACCTCCTTTTATATTGGATTTATTCAATCCATCAAATTTAGATGGATTAATTCACTTTGTTATACAAATAGGCTACCAATAAGCCGCTAATAAAACAGAATACTGCTGCCTCCACAATCCCGGTTATTATCCCTACAAAGCTCAAAGCATAGCCGATATGGAAAGCTTCCATTATTTCTACTGCTGACCCGAATAGGTTAAAAAGCCCTAAGATTTAAAGAAGCAACATCAGGATCGCTTCATAAATCGCTAGGCTTAATCCCAGCGCTTTTGCATTAAGTCTTCCTGGTTTCATTTTTTCCTCCCTTTTTGAAAATAATCAGGTTCTCTCCATCCAACTCCACATCCAATTTTTTTAGAGGAGAAGGAGGAGGCCCTGCAATATTTACCCCATTTTCATCATACCATCCATCATGGCAGGCACAATAGAACATCCGTTTCTCTGGCATAAATGATACATTACAGTCAAGGTGAGTACATACTGCAATAAAAGCATGGTAACCACCCGCTTTTTTTACTAATATGCCAGGCTTATTCCCCCAAGCAAACATTTGCGTTGTATAAGGACTCATATCATTATAATCAGTGTATTCAAGCGTGACTTTATCCGGTTCGATAACAGGGGGGAAAAGGAATTTTATGATTGGATAAAGAAATGAGGAAAAAAAAGCTGCCATTCCTCCAACAAGAAAGGAATTCAAAATTTTCCTTCTTGAGAAAAGCGAATATTTTAATTTCATTTGAATCCTTTATAAAGCTGCCAAAAATACATCTTTTCTTCCAGATAACTTATTGATGGTACTTTCATTTTAATCAATATACCATACTACCCTATAGTATGTCAACCCGCAATAGAATTTTTTTTTGCCGCTCAACCTTATCCATTCTAGCGTTTTCAAGAATTTGATTAAATCGATCAGATCTTCTTCATCCATTCGCTATTTTGACATGAATGGGTTTAGCTTGTTCCCAGTTGGATCAACTCCCCGTGCAATCACACGCCTCAGAGTTTCCTCATCATAAGGAGGATGCTCTCTTTCATCATGAAGCTGTGATTCCTTTCCCTGCTCACTAATTTCTGATACTTGACACGTCAAAGACTGTTCAAGATCTTGATATTGACACAGAATCTATAGTAACTATATATTATATGGGAAAATTATAAGTCGATTAAGATTGGGATAAAATAATCTTTCCTTTTCTAAATTGGAGATATACCAATGGATAGACAAAAGAAATATTGGCCATTATTGCTTCTAGTTCTTGCATTGGGATTTATCGCTGGCCTTTTTCTAGCCCCGAGCTTGAGTTTCACTTCCAGAAAAGAAACTCAGGCTGATTCCAAAACACCAATTCAGCTAAAGGATGAATCCGATATTCATGAGTTGATGAAACACATGAGCCATGTTTTTGAGGAGGTTGCATCAACGGTGAGTCTGTCGGTTGTGTCCATTTTTGCCGAGCAGACCGTTCAAACACCCCAAACCTATGGCCTGCCGGATGAGGCATACAGGGAATTTTTTGGCGAGGATTTCTTCCGGCGTTTTTTTGGAGCTCCCCCCAAAAAAGAAGAGAACCGCACAGTACGCAGCATGGGTTCTGGCGTGATCGTAACAAAGGATGGTTACATTTTGACAAACAATCATGTGATAGCAAACGCGGAGAGACTATCGGTTGTAACCGGAGATAAGCAGGCTTATGAAGCCGAGGTGATAGGTGCCGATCCGCCAACTGATGTTGCGATAATCAAAATCAAAGCAAAGAACCTACCAGCTGCAATCCTGAGCGATTCAGATAAAGTGAAAGTGGGTCAGTGGGTGATAGCCGTCGGCAATCCATTCCGCCTGATGCATACGGTGACTACAGGCATCATCAGCGCCAAAGGGAGATCCTCAGTGGGTCTTGCAGCATATGAAGATTTCTTCCAGACCGATGCCTCTATCAATCCCGGCAACAGCGGAGGTGCACTGGCAGATCTCAACGGAGAAATCATCGGTATCAACACGGCGATCACAAGCCCATCCGGAGGCAATATCGGGATAGGCTTTGCGATTCCGATCAACATGGCAAAACAGGTCATGGATGAACTCATTTCGAATGGCAAAGTGACAAGAGGATATATCGGTCTCATACCCCAAGATATTGACAAAAATATCGCCGCCGCTCTGAATACAAAAGAAGGAGAAGGAGTCTTGATTAGAGAAGTTGTTCGAAACGGACCTGCAGACCGTTCAGGCATCAAGCCTGGAGATATCATCATGCAATTCAATAAGAGCAAGGTGATAAACAGCACGCAGTTTCGAAATCTTGTGGCTAAAATCAAGCCAGAGGCCACGATTAAAATCGTCCTGTTCAGGAATAGTCAAAAAATGGAAGTTACAGTTATTTTGGAAGAGAGGCCAAATGAATGAGGTCGTGATGTTGAGCTGGAATCACGAAGGTTTCAAATCTAATAAGAGATTTCTTTTAGATACAAACAGAATTGTCACCAAAAAATAAAATAATGCGCCCATCATTATACTAGTCTTAAAACCCCAAATTATCGCCACGGAAATAGCGAGTACAGATCCGAATACAGAACTGAAGCCATTTATTGCCCACATTCTTGGCACTTGATCAGTCATTCCAAGCGCGTGAATCATCCGAATTCCTGTCGGGAATGGTACCCCCATTATAAATCCAACAGGTAGAAACAGGCACACAGAAACTAACATTCTGATAAAGATACTCTTCCCCAAAAACATGCCAAATATGTTGGGTAGCATCCAAACATAAACGATCATAATGAGCGCTATGATCAGGCCAGCAATTATCAGCTTAGCTGTGTCACTTACTTCTCTAATACGCTCGCTTAAATAACTCCCTATTCCTGCACCGACAAGCACAGAAAACAGGAGTATGGAAAGAGAATAAACTGGCTGCCCTAGGAACAAGGTGAATTTTTGTATCAGTGGAATCTCGATCAACATGAAGCCAACACCGATGAAAAAAAACAGACCCCGAAATAAAATATCCCTTCTCAACAAAATCTTTTTCTTCGGGGGTTTAAACGAAGGCTTAATCAACATGGCCAATGCAGTTAGAATCAAGCTCAAAACCAAGAGGATGGCAACTTCCTCAGGAAGTGTCTTTCTCATTTTATAAAAGAAGGGATTGTCATCGCTATTGGGTCTCAAATCGACATTCGCGGCTTTTATTATATCCTCTGGATCATATCTTCCTTCAGAAAGACCAAGAATGACTTCGTTCAACATTTGAACCGAAAGATTCCCCCCTTCTCTCAGCGGAATCGTGTGTAAATGCTGCGAAACATGAGGAATAAACATGGAATTCGCTCGATAATGGCGTTCTAACATAGCGCTGTTATGTATAATTTCAGCCTCTTCTCTTGTGATCGGGCTCTTTTTTATCACAAAAACCTGAAACATAGGAGGACCTGTTGTATAGATATGATTCAAGGCCTCTTGAGCATTAAGCCCTTTTTTTTCAAATACCTCCAACGCTAGAAATAAGAGTTTAAATACTTCCAGATCATGGTGGACCACAATAATGATTCGTCCATTTTCTGTTAAATGATCCAAATAATCATTTACAGATTCTACAGTAAACAGGAAATTCTCTGATAACGCATAACCTTCCGGACTTCTGCTTGTTTTAGTAATCGGAATACTTAAAAATATAATGTCAAATTTGTTATCCGATCTTCTCAGGAAGCTACGCCCCTCATCGATAATTACAGAAATGTCATCTTTTTGGTTAAAGATACCTCCATTATAATCATTATATTTTCTGGCTAAATGAACAAAATCAGGATTTATTTCAACGGCTGTGATTTTATCTGCTCCTGCCAGTTTTGCAGACAAAATATCTCTTCCCCCTCCGGGACCGATAATCAACACCGATCTTTTTTCTTCCATGGGCAATAATGAAACCGGAAAGTACCCTGTATACCTATTTCTCAATTCCAAGACAGCATTTTCTGTGATATTTTCGAAATCACCGTTAAATTTGAACATCGAAGCACCCGCGGTGCCATCGATAAAAAGGACCATTTCACTCTCATCCATCGCATTTTTAACTAAATCGGTCCGCCCAAAATGACTCCATCTGGTTTCTGCAATCTGAGCATCATAGAAAGGATGATTTGTTATACTCTGCATCTCTTTTTGCGACGATCGAGAGAAAGGAATCGGGCCCAAAAAACCAAAGAAAATATTCAAAACAAGCGCAATAAGTGATAACGCCGGCAACAGGCTAAATGCCACTTTTTTTCTCTCACGTGTCTCTTTCTTTTGATTGCTGATTATGGACAGTGAAGCAAAACCCGCGAGCAACCCACTTATCAGTGCCACGGCCACGCCTCCAAGCTTAAAAGCAAACACCGCCAAAAAAGAGCCCAGAGCTGCTCCTAGGAGATCTATCGCATAAAGTTTACCACTATTTCCAGCCAGCCGCTCGAAAGATGCCGATAAGAAAGTGCCCGCAAAAAGAAAAGGGAGAAAAGCTAAGAAAGCCGTGAAGTAGACAGAATTTAATCCTGGCACACTAACTATTATAAAAAGCATCAATAAGATAGCCCCAGAAAAACCAAGCCCTGAAACTTCTGACGCCCAATGTTCATAATTTGAGTTTTTTAGTTTCGTATGAAAGAAGATTCCTCCAGCACCTAATCCAGATATTGCGAGAGAAACAGCCAAAAAGGCATAATGATATTCATACAGAACAGAGAATATCCTTGTCATGCCAATCTCCAATATCAGGGTGGCGATCGAAATAAAAAACACTCCCGCAAAAATCGAGGATCTTCCTTCTTTCTGTTTTGTCATTTCACTTCTCCATTTTTCCTGAAGGCTTTAAATTTTAAGGGTGGAAAACAAAATCAAATGTGCCTCAAATCATCACTTCTGTTTATACAAGTTGCCGTCGTTTCTTAAATGAAAGATTATATATGCTGGCAATAGAAGCTCCGATAAGCCATCCCAGAATAAAAATTTCGACAATGCCAATTACCATCTCATAGAGAGGCATACTAGTCCTCAGGACAGAATCGACGTCTATTCCATGCAACAAAGAATTGAAAAAAAAGACCGCTGTTTCTCTGCTGACAGTACTCATAACAAAAACGCATCCCAAATAAAGAATGGCGAACGTAAGCCCAAAAGAAAGGCCTAACTTTTTTATATTGATGGTGGCCATGCTACTCCTCCTTATTCTCATTTTGCTTGCCATGATGTCCTTTGTGACCTTTCATCATGAAAAGATGACAACCAAACATCAAGACAATAAAAAGCACAAGGAGCAGATCTCCCTTTATTCCCAGAGAAGGCCCGATAAAAATCAAAACTAGCGGGACCAAGCAGCCAATCACCATCCACAGCCCATGTCCTTTCATTTCAACCTCCTTTCTCAAACAAAAATTTTTCTTGACACTGTTTGGAACAGAAATAATACATATTGCCTTCATATTGAACGATCAATTTATTCCCTTCTGTATAAACAACCATTTGGCATACCGGATCGAGGTAATCCCTGTGCTCTTCCACGGATTTAGGTGTATATTTATTATTTGAGGGATTGAACTTCTCAAGAATTCCTCTGACCTCACTGGCTTTTTCAACATCTAGACATGCCTGAAGTAACCGTTTGCAGGCAGAAATTTCCAAAGAAGCTAAAATCTTTTGAACAGAGGGGACAACACGGAAATCAACACTTAAATGTTCAAAGCCCATTCCAATAAGGAGCGGTAGAAAATGAATATCCGAGGCGATTTCACCACATATATTCAAAGGTTTATTCGATTCTTTGGAAGTTTCAACCAAGCCCTTGAGCATTTTTAGAGAAACAGGACTTTCATGCAAAAGAGATTTGCTTACATTTGCATTATTTCTGTCTACAGCAAAAAAATATTGAAGAAGATCGTTAGTTCCAACACTGGCAAAATCAACATAATTTAGTAATTCCTCAAAGTTCCAAACCGCCGATGGAACTTCTATAAGTACTCCCTGCATGAAATTTTTTCTATACTTTATACCCTCAACTTTTAATGATTTTACCGCCTTTCTTAGTAGACTCTGTACATACAACAACTCATCTATGTCTTCAATCATTGGGTATAAAATTCGAAGCTCCTTCGTATAAACTCCGGCTCTCAATATGGCTCTCATCTGGTTTATGAATATTTCAGGATGAAAACGGTATATTCTATGAGCTCTAAATCCTAAATACGGGTTCTCCTGAGGCCCTAAAGAAAAATAAGGTAGAGACTTATCTCCTCCGATATCTAAAGTTCTTATTGTTACGGAAGAATCTTTGCATCTTTTAAAAAGAGATGAATACACATGAAATTGGTCATCTTCATCGGGAAAATCATCCTCTCTTTCCATAAATAGAGTTTCTGTTCTGTACAATCCTACTCCTTCGACATTTTCCATATCCTTTCTTGAAACCTGGAGGGGATCCGTAATATTTATCCATATCTTAACAGGCAATTGAGAGAGTTCACCATTGCTAGCATCGAGCTCTTCCTTGACCACGCCAGGCATCTCTTCTTGCATCGGAGAAATAACCAATTTACCGTCAATTGCATCAACGTAAACCTCAGTATTCTGCTTTAAGCCTAGTTTTTTGATATTTTCGACTCTTAGCACAGGAATACCAAACGATTTTGCAAGAATTGCCGCATGAGATAGTGTTGTTCCTTTTTCTACGATAAATGCATTTGCGCCAAATTTTTTGGCCTCCAAAACCAAAGTCGGAAATAATTCTTTTATGACCACCACAGGATTTTTGGCATTTTCCAAAGGCTTGCTAAGAATAACATATTCCTCTTTCGCTAATTTTTTTTTCAATCGTATGACAATATCTTTTAAATCGGCAGATCGTTGGGAAAAAATTTGATCGTTCGAGTTTTCAAGCACAAGTACAACTTCTTTTAACACATGCTCTAGAGCTGACTCTGCTGCCGATTGGTATTTTTTTATTCTTTCATGAACTCTCCTGTGAAATCCTTTATCCTGTAAAAGGACTAATTGGGTTTGGATAATTTCCGCCTCATCAAAGAACAATTCTTTCTGTAAATTCTTAACCACTTCTTCCAACTCACTTATAAGAGAAACAACTTCCTTCTCAAATCTAGCCACTTCTTCTGCTTCATTTCTCATTATCATGTTTTCCCTGAAATGTTGAGAACCACCCAAAGATTTAACTGGGCATATCTCACCTTTAGCAATCCCTGGGGATATGACTTGACCTTTTATTTCCTGTTTTCTCATTTTATCTCTAGGATTTTTCTAACCCTTTCGGCGTGGCACAAAAGCGGGAACTCTTCTCCTATATTCTATAAACTCGTCACCGAATTGTCCTTCTAAGCTCCTTTCTTCTCTAAGGGCCAACCTATAGTAGGCAAAGGTCAACACCGGCCACATCAAAAGCATTGTCAACGAAGGCCATTGAATAAGAAAACCGATGGCCACTAAGAACAGGCCGACATATTGGGGATGTCTTACATAATCATAGACTCCATCAGTAACCAGTTTATCAGCAGATGCCTTATGGATTTTCATCCAACCCTTGTACATAATGTAAAGGCCAAAGAATATAATGCCATTGGAAATGATATGCAAAACTGTCATGGCAAAAGAGCTATGAGCGAGGCCTAAAAACACTAAAACTAGATGCCCGCTGGCATGAGAAAAGGGATCTAGAGCAGGATAACTATTTCCCAACCAAGAACTGAGCAAATAAATTGTCAAAGGGAATCCATACATTTCTGTGAAAAGGGCAACAAGAAAACCCACAAACGCTCCCATGGAACGCCATTCGAATTTTTTCTTTGGACGTAAAAAACCTACTACGAAGAATAGAAAAAGAATTATGTTAAATACAACAACAGGCCACATGCCGTAAGCATACTTATCTAAAAGTTCTCCATGCATCTAAAGCTCCTTTCATGAATAAAAATTCTATCTGTTTTTATTCCTATCCAACAACAGGTTGTTGAATAGGCAAAATCCCCACAGTTGCTACATGTTGTTCGTGATCATCTCACCTATTTTGGTGTTTGCCTCTTTTTCTTTTTTTTTTTGAGAGTAATTTATAAGCATATTCAGGCTTAGCATATTTATCAGGGTTCTGTTCGAACTCTCTCTGACAAAGAGAGCAACAGAGATAGTACCCATAACCTTTATGTTTGATAAGCTTCTTCGCTTTCTGACGATTTATTTTCTCCCCACAAACGGGATCTCTGTAAATTCTACTCTTCATACATTCTCTCCTTGATTTTTTAATTGTATTTCCTATTATCAAAATTATTTTTCATCTGCTATTCTTTCAGCTTTTCTTCATGACCTGCATATTTAGCGGATTCCTGCTTAAATTTTTCTCTACACCCAAGGCTGCAAAAATAATAAGTCTTGCCTTTGTAAACGAAAATACCGCTTGAAGTGTGTTCATCAAATTCCATTCCGCACACCAAATCTTTCACTTTTTCTGCCATTTTTATTCACCTCCAATCTAAATAATGTTTTTTTTCACTCTGTCACCGTTCCTGTTTTTAGGAAAAAATGTTTCACCTAAAAAGTATTTTTTAATTTTCTATCGAAGATCCTTCATTATTTGTTCGAACTCATTCCTGTCGATTTCACCTCGAACATATCTCCCTTGCAAAATCTCAACAGCATTATTTTTAACCTTACTTTCACCCACCTCCTTTTTAAGAAATGTTTCATTAATAAAAAGAACCAATCCAACAAAAATGAAAATCCATAAGATCCACATACCACCAAACATCATTTTATTTCTCCCTAATTTTTGAACTGATCAAAATTTACACCGTCTGATAAAATTCACCTTTTGCATGCTTTAGCACCAGACTTGGGATCATCACAACAGGACGAAACAGGGGCCTTTAAATTATCCATTTCGTTTTGCTCGGTAAATTTTGACATCCCTCGCTTGAATTTTTCATTCCATTTCTTGGATAACCTGAGGCCCCTTTTACAGATTAAATGTTCGATCGCTTCAAAGTTTATCTTTTCCAGTTCATATTCCACATGGATGCAATTTTTTTTGGAATCAAGATCTACCGAAATAATTCCATCCGTTTTCAATAAAGAATTTCGAACTCCATTTCCGTGAAGGTAACCTTCCGTTGAATCTAATCTGATTTTTCTCTTTTTTATTATTTTTTCTCTCATTTTTCTCTCCTTTCATCCGGGCAATGAATCTATCCGTACCCGAAGGAAACTCTATTCTGATGTTATTATACTATACCCCCCTATAGCTTGTCAAGCTTTACTATGTTTTTTGGGGAACTTGAGTTCAAACAGAAGTAGACATAGACTGTGTGTCAGTGGAAGAGAATTTATGGCTTCTTTTTGATAATACCTAAATGGGAAGTCTGAGGAGACAAAAAATTATGGAGAATGCAAAAATTAATATAAATAAACATAAGATAGAGATATTTTTGGGAAAAAAAGCCGTTACCCTAGAGGGGAAACGGCCTTGAGTGTCAGAGTTAAAAATTACCTATTGTTCTTAATCGATATCAAAGAAAATACTTCACCTGATTTTTTGGCCGAAACCACCACTTGAAGCTTGTTGGCAGACTTATTCAGAAACTCCTCGATCTTTTTGTTGCTGGCATCGTCAAACTTGTAAAGTTTGCCATCGGCATAGATAGAAAAGCCGCTTGCGACACAGTGGGTCATCAAAGCGCATTCTTTTGTGTGAGATTTAACAAACTCATCCAGATTGTCTTTACTGGCGTTGGCGCACATGTTGTCTATAATGTCGCCTTTTAAAGTGACCACTTCCTCTTCTCCGAAAAAAGCATCAAGTTGAAATGTCATGGCGAAAATGGCCAGAATACCAACCATAAGAATCACATAATTTGTTCTTCTCATAAGAATCTCCTTTTTTTTATTTGTTTTTTTCATTCCAAGCTTTACTATTCCCATATATATTATAGTTATTATTTCATAAACGATATTTTTTGTCAATAACACACGGCTCTCTTTTCATAACGAAATAGTGGGATCAATTTCATGTTCAGTAAAAATAGTAGAATTTTGGCTGTGTGTTGAGTTCTTCCTTTAGGATAAGAATCCTCTTGTTTTCAAGAATGTTTCGGATTTCACTATCCTTATCCAAAAGATTTCCGAATTTTCTGGCACCAACCGGACAGACCTCAACACAAGCGGGATAACGTCCCTGCCGGATTCGCTGGATACAAAAAGTGCACTTCTCTACGACTCCTTTTTCACGTGGCCGATTGCCAAGATAATGGGTGTTGGGATTGACTTCCTCTGAAGCTAGGGTTACCCTGCCCCAGTTGAAGTGTCGGGCACCGTATGGACAGGCTACCATACATGTGCGGCAGCCGATACACCAATTGTAATCCACGACAATGATACCATCCGGTTCAGTCCATGTTGCATTGACTGGGCAGCTTTTCACACAAGGGGGATTCTTACACTGTTGGCATTGCACGGGTAGATAAAAATGCCCTTCATGTGGCACTTCTTCGCGATCATAGTACAAGTTTGCGTGCTTAAAATTAATGCCTTTTTCTTTTTCCATTTCCAAGACCTGGATCCAGTGGATCTGGGGTTCGCGGGATTGATTGTTCTCTTTCACNNTCTGGAATAGGCTCTTTAGCCGACACGGTAAACTTTTTCCCGTACTGCCTGGTGTATTTTGCTTCTAGACGTACTATGACCTGTGCGATCTCTTTTTTTGACAACGAACGAAAATTTCTTTGAAGGAATTCTTCCAAAACTTTTTTAAATCCGCAGGCGCTGAGAACTACAGAGGAAGAAGCCACTACGGTGACTTTCAAAAACTCTCTCCGGTTTAATTCTTTGGGTGAAAGAACTGTTCTTTTTTCACTCAAATGAACTTTCCCAGTTGATTAGGAGTAGGCTCCGGTTCGCTCACCTAAAATGCGGAGTGTGAAGCTTGTGGTAATCTAGAGGTATTTGAATATCCGTCTGTTAGTTATATTTCCTCCATCTATATTAAGTTTTTTGGCAAAATAATTGTGAATGTGCTCCCTTTGCCAACCTCGCTCTCTACTTTTATTAGACCTTGATGTTTCTTAACAATATTAAGACTAATAAAAAGCCCAAGGCCAGCCTTTACCCTTGTTTCTTTCTTAGAAAAAGTTGGCTCAAATAAATTCTGAATTTGTTCAGGTGGAATTCCAATTCCAGTGTCTGTTATTTGAATGTATACATTATCATTCTCACTGATTGTTCGAATGGTGATTTTGCCCTTACCTCTGATAGACTGAATAGCATTTCGAATAAGATTTATAAAAACTTGATTCAACTCTGCTGCATGACAGGAAATAATTGGAATATCTCCATATTTCTTAATTACAGTTATCCTATTATTTAGTTCGTAATTAAATATAGGAAGAATACAGTCTAAAACCTCATGTAGATCTATTTCCTGCAAAGATGATTCATCCAGTCGAACAAAACTGCGCATACTATTAAGTATCTTTGTAATGCGCTTACTCGCTTCAATTGTGACCAAATTATTGTTCTTAAGAGCCTCTAAAGACATCTTAAGTACTCTATTGTCTCGAATGTCTATAGTGGAATGATTTTTTCTCAATATTTCTAGAATCTTATTAGCGGATCGATTAGAAACATCTACGGCGCTGTTCATAGCTCCGATGGGATTATTCATCTCATGAACCATGCCAGCTGTTAATTTTCCCAGTGCTGCCATTTTTTTGGATTGTATTAAATGAGCTTGGGTTTGTTTTAGTTCGTCTAGCAAATCCTTTAATTTGTTTTTCTCCTTAGGTACGGTTTGACAACTTTTA
>JABAOC010020257.1_pt3 | contig 24802 bp, 24 predicted proteins | sample 7062161 | NCBI WGS metagenome assembly JABAOC01 (sample SAMN14538625, study PRJNA623070) | marine sediment metagenome | biome: marine biome [ENVO:00000428]; feature: marine pelagic biome [ENVO:01000023]; material: deep marine sediment [ENVO:00002113] | place: India: Gulf of Khambhat ... | reverse complement strand
GCGCACGAATTAATCATAATCCGTATTAGTTGACGATTTCATTTGTCGCAGTCGCGCGTACTGCGCTGTCGTATGCGCAAAAAAAACGGGCCCCTGTCGCCTTCCCTGGCGGGGCCCGCGGGTGGATGACCACCGGTTGTAAACTTTTTATATGCCGAAGGTTACGATATCTTGCGCGGCGGAGTAGATGCTCTCTGCAGCAGTGAGTCGGCCGGACTGGAGCAACTCCCGGGCCTTCTGTACGGCGTCGGCATCCGCCTCGGTTGCCTGTACCGCCTGATCGATCAAATCAGCGAAATTGACCTGGAGAGTGGCATCCGAATCCTCGCAGAGACGTCTATTTGCAGTATCGGCATGGGGAAAAGCACTCGACCCCATCGCGTGTGTGACCTGGTTGTTTTGTATGTTGTCGATCATGATTCGGTTCCTTCGGTATCCGTCTGCTATCCTTATTTTCGCATCACGCGCCGGAATCTTTAGCGCTTTCCACCGAAGAGCTGCTTTCCAGTACTGTCAACCGGCCTTCTTTCCAGGAAATCACGTTTGGGGGTTATCTACCCTTCTGGCGTTCGAGCGTCTGGGCGACTTCATAAGCCACGTACCTGGCGAAATTCAGCGAGCTGATGGCGACCAGTTCTTCGCCCAGCGGGGCGAGCCCGGATTTCAGTTGCTCTCTGAAGTACGTCTTGATCCGCTGCTGGACGCTCCTGTCGGCGCAGTCCCAGACCTGCTCCAGCCCCCAGAGAAGCCGACCGTCCGTGAGGTCCAGCAGCTTCAGCCGCAGACCGATGAGCATGTGGGGGTAAGGCTGATACTCGGTCACTGTACCCACGAGCAGGCCGTTGCACTTGAGAGTATCCCGCATCGTCACCAATTGTCGCAGCGCCTGGAGCGAGTCGAGGTTCTCCTGCAGGCTGCGCCAGTCCTGATCATTCTGATTGACGACGGTCAGGCCGAAGACCTGCCTCTTCTGCACGGCCAGAAACAGGGCGTCGGTCATGTCGGCGGAGATCTCCGGGTAGCGGGACGTGTTATCGAGTTCCACCAACGCGACCCGCCCGAGCTTGCGCAAGTCCCGGTAGGGGTCCAGGTAATAGGAATTGGCCGCGAGGCCGGTCTCCCGCGGGGACGCGCAGCCGCAGAACAAGGTGAAGAACAGCAGCGTCATGAGACACGCTTTCGCTCGTGAGGCGTTCAGGCCGGGCACCTTCACGCGCTGTCTGCTAAGGATTTCAACTGAGAATTTCGTGTTCCCGGGTGGCATCGGTAAGGCCGAAGGCTTTGCCGATGGCCTTTTCTGTCGCGGGCACCTGGCCTGCGATTCGAGGGCGGGACGCCTTTGACACGAGGTGGGCAAGATGCCCGCGACACGACTATCGGCAAGCTCGCGCCTGGGGGCCCAAAACAGAAGGTATCGCGTTTGGCGACCCTTGCCGCTGCCACCCAAAGCGGGATGACGCGCGACGAAGAACTCATGCGGCACTGGTATGATTTGTGCCCTAGCGCTGTCCATTCGGCTCGTTCTCCATTGGGACCGACGGCCCATCTGTCGGGGGCATATCATTCCTGTCCGGGTCCAAGGTGGCGGCGTGCCGACGTCCCAGGGTGCCGGCCTCGGCTTCGCCACCGAGGATTTCGAGGACCTTGAGCAATGCCTCGAGCTGGGCCTGGGCGGCCTGGCGCATCTCGCTCCGGAAGCCGAGGATGTTGCTCTTCCAGTTATTCAGTTCCGTGAGCATTTCGATGAGCAGGTCATTTGCTTCGCCGAGCTCCTTCTGCGTCTGCTTGAGTTTCGTCTCCAGGGCCGTCATCTGTTGCCGGAGAGCCTCGTTTTCGTTCGTCAGTCGTTGATTTTCCTGACGCAACGTGGCCGCCTGGTCGGACAGCCGGGCGTACTTCTCGGACAGCTCAATCGCCGACTCCACGGCCGTGCGGCCGTCGATGGGGGGATCCTGGAAGCGTTTCGCGGCGGATTCCCTGTCTGGAACATCGGTCACAACAGCGGCCGGCTGACTGTGGGATGCGGCGCAACCGCTGATGGCAACGGCGAGCACTAGCGCCAATAATGAAGGTCTTGCACATCGAACCATACTGCGTCTCCAAGTTTTCTACGGCTGTCGCTGTCCCTTTTATCGGCATAAAGCCGCGCGGGGCCTTCGGAAATATTGGCTCTCACGATGATATCGGAGTCTCCAGGGCCGGCACGGCCTCCGCGGCCGCGTAGTCGCAACGTACGTAGGTTGTCCTGCCGCACCGGCAGGTGACCTCTACTACCGCGTACTGAGCGTGATTTTGTACAATGCGTACGCTCGGCCCCGTCGCCATGGACCGCGGCTTGTGGCAGGCAGGCGGGGCTGTCGGGTCGAGACTCAGTTGAAGCGGGCCTTCGCAGGCCACCTGGTCGGCCTTCAGGACTTGTCGTGCAGTCTTCATTCTTCGATCACCTCCGGCGCTTCTGTAAAGGGTCCGATCTGTCAGGCGCGATAATCGATTACGTGCTCACTATCATGGTCTGACGTTTGTTGCTCTTTCCCTGTTTCGTCGGTCGATTGCTTTTCGTCAGGTTTCTGTCGGCGGCCCGGCCGGTTCGGCCGGTGCTTGCGCTGCTCGCGCTGTCGCGCCGGCGTCAAGCCCGGGACACTCTGAAGGCTCTCCACGGCCGGGATGATGTTGAAATCGTTATCTGTCATCTTTCCATTGCTCCAATTTTACAGACAGATTGAACAGCGCGCTGGCGTGCAACTGGCTGACACGCGACTCCGTGATCTCGAGCACGTCGGCGATCTGTTTCATGGTCAGGTGCTGATGGTAGTACAGGACGATGATTTGCAGCCGTCGCTCGTCGAGCTCCCGCATGGCCGCTGCAAGCTTTTCGGCAAGCTCGGCTTTTTCCAGCCGGCTGTCCGGCGTGGCCGTATCGGCGGGCAACAGCTCGCCCAGCGCCGGCTGCTCCTGCGCGAGAGCGTCGATCGAGACAAAGTGCCGGGCGCGGGCACTCTCAAACAGGCCGTACACCTCTTCCACGGAGATGTCCAGCTCCCGGGCCAGTTCCTCGTCGCTGGGGGCACTGCCCGTCTGCTGCGCGATCGTGCGGCTCAACTCCAGAGCGGTGCGAATCTGACGATTGACGCCGACAGGGAGCGGGGAGGCCCGGCGCAGTTCATCGAGCACGGCCCCCTTGATTCTGATGTAGGCATATGTTTTGAATCCCGCCTGGTGGGAGGTGTCGAAGTCGCGGGCCGCCTTGATCAGGCCCACCGTTCCGGCCGAGACCAGATCCTCGAAGGAGAGTGGCGGCTTCAGGTAGCTGACGGTGCGACGAGCGATCCTATGGACCAAAGGCAGCAATTGCAGGATTTCCTCGTCGCCGATGCGCTGGTGCCTGTGCCCGTTGTACGTGCGCAGCGCGACGGCCTTCAGGTGGTCGCTGTCGCCGGCCGGTTCCGCGGCGGCCGGCTGCCCGTCAGTCTCCAGGATGTTCTCAGCTTTCAATCTCACCGGCGCTTTCCCTGTTGATTCGACTTTCGATCATCGCCTGGGTCAGAATGGCGTTGATGGCCCGCACGGCAACGCCGGCCGCGATATAGGCGGCCGCGGCTCCCAGGACGGCCCGCTTGGCGCAGGTGCAGGGCGATAGCCCGGAGAGAGAGCCGATGATGCCGACGGCAAAGAAACACAAGGTCGCAGCACTGATCGCGATGGAGCGTACCCGTAGCATAGTCACTCGCACCTTCCAAACGCCCGAGACGAGCGAAGCCGCACAGACGCGCCGGGCAGCACGGCCAAACTGGTTGGCAACGTCCGACATCCCTGAGACCTGTGTGACACTGGATGGGTCGCAGCTTCAAGGAGTCGGCAATGTCCCGACGCGCAGCGGCGCTCCACGCCGAGGGCGTCCCGCCCTCGAATCGCGGGCGAGATGCCCGCGACCCGAATCATCGCCAAGGCCTTCAGCCTTGACGTTGCCACCCATCTGAGTGGCTTGTGCGGACCCCGGCCCGGGAATCCGGGCCGTTCGCAGTTGGCAGGGCCGCGGTTCTTCGCACGGCATTGGCCTTCATACCTGTTTCTTTCCGTTCTCATCTTTCCTGACCATTCCCGGTTCTACCGAGTCATGCTCCCGCAGAAGCGGCGGTGAGCTGCTCCTGTTCGTTCGTCATCGTCATTTCGTCCCATGCAACCGAGATCGTCTCGAGCGGCTCGACCTCCGTTCCCAGGACGATTTCGTCGTACGCCACCACCGGGAGCATGGCCAGAGCGCGTGACAGCATCTGCGCCAGCGCGGCGCGCAGCCGGGCGTCGCAGAGCAGGACGACCTTGTCCTTGCCCTGGTCCATCGCCGACTTCCAGGCCGCGGCGATCCTGCGGTTCAGTTCGATGGCCGTTTCCGCCGGGACGGTGAGTACGAGGTCACCGCCTTCCTGGCGAAGTGTTGACGTCAGGCGGTGCTCGAAAGCCGGGGCGAAGGTGATGGCGGTCACCTTGCCGCCCGGGTCCCTGTACTGCTCGGTGATCGTTCGGCTCAGCGACTTGCGGACGACCTCGGTGAGCGTCGAGGCGTTCTTGGTCCGGGCGGCGTTCTCAGCCAGGGCTTCGAGGATGGCGGTCAACTCCCGAATCGGAATGCCGCTCTTGAGCAGGTTCCTCAGCACGCGCTGCAACAGGCCGACCGAGACTTCGCCTTCGGCGCCGATGACCTCGCCGACGAGGGAGGGCTGGTTCTTGCGCAGCCGGTCGATCAGGAGTTGCACGTCCTCGCGGGTGAGCAGTTCGTCCGCATGCTTCTTGAGCGTCTCGGACAGGTGGGTGATGAACACAGACTCCGGGTCGATGACAGTGTACCCGCTCAACTCGGCGGCCTCCTTCTTCGTGGCGGCGATCCACAAGGCCGGCAGTCCGTACACCGGCTCGCTGGTCTTGATCCCGTCGATCTTCTGTCCCACGGCGCCGGCGTCCATGGCGAGGAACATCTCCGGCTCCAGGAAGCCCTTGGCGACGGGAATCTCGCAGAGCCGGACCTCATAGGCATTGGGCTCGAGATTCAGGTCGTCCCGCAGCCGGACCAATGGAATCACCAGGCCGAGCTGCTGGGCGAACTGCCGGCGCAGGGCACCGATGCGGTCGAAGATCGTGTTGCTCCGGCGCGGATCGACCATGCCGATCAGGCGCACACCGACGTGGACGGAAATGCGGTCCACGTCGAGCAGGTCCTCCACGGGCTCCTTGTCCGTTTTCTTCTTCGGCGTGGTCGGCTGCTGCGGCCGGGCTTTCTCGGCTTTGCCTGCCATCCGCCCGATCAGCGCGACGCCGCCGGCCAGAGCGAGAAACTGGACCATCGGCATTCCCGGCACGAACGCCATGGCGGCGATAATCACGGCGGCGGTCATCAGGGGCTGGCCGGCTTTGAGGAACTGCCTGGAAAGGTCCTGTCCGACGCTGTGGCGCGACGAGATTTTCGTGACCAGAAAGCCCGAGCTGACGGAGATGATGACCGAGGGGATCTGACTGACCAGGCCGTCGCCGATGGAGAGAATCGAATAGGTTCTGAGCGCATCGGAGATGCTCATGCCGCGGGAATAGCCCATGGCGATGCCGCCGACGAGGTTGACGGCGGTGATGAGCAGGCCGGCCTTGGCGTCGCCCCGGATGAACTTGCTGGCGCCGTCCATCGCCCCGTAGAACTCGCTCTCCTTGACGATCTTGGCGCGCCGCTCGTTCGCCTGGGACTCCGTGATGGCGCCGGCGTTCAGGTCGGCGTCAATGGCCATCTGCTTGCCGGGCATGGCGTCGAGGGTGAAGCGGGCGGACACTTCGCTGATGCGCTCGGCGCCCTTGGTGATGACGATGAACTGGATGACGACGAGGATCAGGAAGATCACGAGCCCGACCACGAGGCTGCCGCCGGCGACGAAGCCGCCGAACGTCTGAATGATTCGGCCCGCGTCGCCCTGCAGCAGGATCAGCCGGGTCGAGGCGACATTCAGGGACAACCGGAACAGCGTGACGAACAGCAGCAGAGAGGGGAACGTCGATAATTCGAGCGACTCCCGGGTGGAAAGCGTCACAATGAGCACCGCTATCGCCAGCGAGACGCTGCAGGCCAGCAGCAAATCGAGCAGGGTCGTCGGCAGCGGAATGATCAACGTGGCCAGGACAGTGATCAGTCCAATCGCCAGAATGACGTTGCTGTGCGAGGCCAGCGGCACATTCAGGATGCCGTCATCGCCCGCGGACAGACTTGCTGCTAAGGATCGGTCAGAAGCCATACGTCAACTTACGATACGCACGAAGCGTTTCGCATTTCGGATTCCCTTTCGTGGTTCGAGCACGTGCCGGACCTATTTCTCGGCCGTGGCGGCCGTGACGATCTGTTTGACGCGCACTGCGAACCGGCTGTCCACGACGACGACGTCCGCCTCGGCGAATTTCGCGTCCTTGAGGAACAAGTCGGCCGGCGCTTCAACCGGCTTTTCCAGTCTGAGCACCGAGCCGGGCCCGAGCTGCAGGAGCCGCCGCACCGGCACCTGGGTCGCACCGAGGACCACCGTGACCGGAACATCCATGTCGAGAAGAATATCGAGTTGGTTGCTGCCGACGGCGGGCGTGTCCTCGGGCGCCTCCGGGAACTCCACGGTATTGACCTGCGGCCGGGAAACAGTTTCCGTGGTCGCGCCCTTCTCGGCCTGTGGCTCATCCTGTGTCGGCGCGTTCGCGGTTTCGGGCATGGTCGTCGTATCCTTTTGTGGCGCGGTCGGCACGGGTTCGCGAACGCGATTCTCTCGGCCCGGAGGGCTGCTGCGCGTTCGGGCGTTTGGGGTCTCCTTGGTCCTGCCTTGTTCTTCCAGGGGCGGGACGCCCTCGCCACGGGCCATCGTCGACTCGTCCTGTTCTTCCAATCGTTGCGTCATTTAGTGGCTCCGGCATTTCTTGTTTCCTGCGTACGATCGGTCCTGGATTCGGTGATAAGTACTGCATAGCGCCCGTTCGACCGGGCCGGCCGGCCGCGAAAGGCCGTACGGCCGTCGATCAGTAGCTCCACGGGATCATCGAGCTGCTTGCCGAGCAGCAGAACGTCGCCCCGGCTCAAGTCCAGGATCTCGCGGAAACCAACGGTCGTAGCGGCGAACCGGGCCGTAACCGTCACGGGCATCTGCTGCAGGTGCTCCATCAGCATGCGGGACAGTTCCTGCGGCGCAGGCTGGGCGGTCGCCGCGCTGATTTTGCCGACGAGGGCCGCGAGCTTGCTGCAAGGCAGCACAAAGACGACTTCCGACGTCTCGTTAGAATCGACCTTTTTGATCCGCCAGGCGATCCTGCAGATCTCCTCGGTCAGTTCATACTGAATGCTCGGCTGCCCTTTGCCCAACCGGCCGTCCGATTTGAGATGGCCGTGTGGCCGCAGGGAAACGAGAAAACTTTCGACCACGGCCGCCGCCAGGTCGGACAGGAGTGATTCTTCCAGCGGAGAAAACGTCCGTGGCGGATCGTTGTTCGGTTCCGAGTCGCCCAGGAGCAGCGAGGTCCAGGCCAGGGCCGCCTCGACCGGCATCAGGGCGAAGCCACATGCTTGGCTTTTCTCGGTGCCGAAGGTCAGATGGTAGTCACCGTCGGTGCCGAGGCAGTCGCGCACATCGCCGGCGAAATGCTGAGTGATGGAGATCGGCGAAACGTCGAACTCGCTCCTGTGAAAGTGTGCAAAGGTACCGGCCATCCGCGCCCCGACCTGGCTCATGAGCGCGGCGAGGCGGTTGAGCTGTTCCTCGTTAAAATAGTGCGGGTCACGCCAGTCGTACTCGGCAACCTGCCCGGCCTGCTCGTTCGGCTCGTCGGCCGAGGGGGTCCCCAACCCGGCATTTCGCGCCGAGGACTCCGAGCCCACGGCGGCCAGAAGCTGCCGCACCCGCGCGCTGCTGAGATGATCGGCCGTGGCGACGCTCATTGGATCGCAAACTCCTTGAAGAGCACCCGCTTGATCCGCGGTGTCGTGTCCGGGAACAGGCCCTGGTTGAGCGCGTCGGAGATTTGCGTCTGCAACCGCAGCAGGTTCTTCTCGCCGCGTATATCGTCGAGCGTCTGATTCGCGAGGTGAAGCGTCAGCCAGTGCTTCATGAGAGGTCTCTTCTGATCCAGAAAAGCCATTCCTTCCTTCTGCTCCAGAGTGCTGCTGACTTCCAGAGTCAGGCTCACTCGAACGTAACGGGTGACGCCGGGCTCATTCAGGTTTGCCACCACGGGTTCCAGGTCGTAGTACCAGCTCTTGTCCATGTCTGCCTGAATGCCCGGGGCCTCTACGCGAGCGGCGTCAGCCGGATTGACCGGCGCTGCGCCGGATGCCGTCTGCGACCGGCCCCGCGTGCCGAACAGTCGTCCGACGATGAAACCCGCGGCAGCCAGAACAATGATGACCGATCCTGTAATCACCCAGGGCAGGAGCCTCGCGCGCAAACCCTCGCCTTCCGGAGATCTCGGTTCCACGCTCTTTTCTCTTTCGGCGTTCTCTTGTTCGGCCACGACTTGTTCCCTCATTCACAAGGTCAAGTTCTTTTGCCACTAGGGCACGGTTTGCAGACATTCCTGTTTGCGATACCGGCGCACCTTTTCGCGCAAGGTCCGATCGCTGATACCGAGGACCTTGGCCGCCCTCGTCTGGTTGCCGGAGGTTTGACGCAGCGTTTCGAGGATCGCCCGGCGTTCGAGTTCCTCCAGTGGAATGCCGCCAACGGTCATTTCCGATTTCGGATTTCGGATTGCAGAGGGTGGCAGCAGCGAGCGCACGCTTGCCGATGGTGTGCCAATACCCATGACAGGGCCATCGGCAAGCCCTTCGACCTTGCCGATGCCACCCACAGGCGGTGGGGCGGCGGTATCGTGTTGCGGCACCGGCTGCAACTCGTCGAAGAGCCACGAGACGTCGGCCAGGGACAATGTCGGGCCGGCGCCGAGGATGAGCGACGTCAACACCACGTTCCGCAACTGCCGGACGTTGCCCGGCCAGTCGTATCGGGCGAGAATCTCCATCATCGTCGAATCAAGCTGCCGGATTCGGCGCTGGGTCTCTTTGGCGTAGAGATTCACAAAGTGCCAGACCAGCTCGGGCAGGTCCTCGCGGCGCTCGCGCAGGGGCGCCAGGACGATCCGGGCAGCGCTGAGCCGGTAGTACAAATCCTGCCGGAAACGGCCCATCCGGACCTCATGCAGCAGGTCCCGGTTCGTCGTGCTGACGACACGGACGTTCACCTTGACGTTTTCGTTGCCGCCGACACGCTCGAACTCCTGCTGCTCGAGAATGCGGAGCAGCTTCGCCTGAAACCTGGGCGGCGTTTCCGTGATCTCATCCAGCAGCAGCGTCCCGCCATGCGCCATCTCGAAGCGGCCTTTGCGCTGAGCGCAGGCGCCGGTGAAAGCGCCTTTCTCGTGACCGAACAGCTCGCTTTCGAGCAGCGTGTCACTCAGTGCCGCACAGTTGACGCGCACGAACGGCCCCAGGGCCCGCAGGCTCTTGTGATGGATCAGGAGCGAGACCAACTCCTTGCCCGTGCCACTCTCACCGCTGATGAGAACGGGCACGGAGGTGGGGGCGATCCGCTCGGCCAGTGTGACGGTCCGGAGGAGTTTCGGGCTCTTGCCCACGATCTGGTAGAGGCAACGGTTGCCTTCGTGGCCGGAGACCGTCGTCGCCACCTGGCGATTGGGCAGCAGAGTCTCCAGCAGATTGTCAATGTCCTGGGGGTCGAGCGGCTTGAGCAGGAACTCGCGGCAGCCTGCCTGTATGGCGCGAACGGCCTGGTTTGTGGTGTGCCCGCAAGGGCATGAAAAAGAACGCTTCGCAACGTCACCGGGGGCCCCAGACGGGAAATTCGGCGTTTGGGGAACCGCGCGGCAAACGACGGGCTCGGCCATCATGACCACCGGCATTTCGGGAGCCGTCGCCCGAATCTCGTTCAACAGCGCGAACGCGCCCGACTGTTCCGGCGTGTCAGTGATCCGGACGCCGAGGAAGACCAGGTCGCAGCGGCTCTTGTCGATGGCCTCCATGGTGGCTTTTCGCGTGGCAGCCAATCGGGCGCCTACGCCCCGGCGTGCGAGAATCTCGAGCATGAGCCGGATGGTCTGGGGCTCATCGTCAACGATCAGCACGATCGCGTTATCATCATGCGGCTGGGTTCTGCTCTTGTCGTTCATCTCGGTTCTGCTCACTCCTTGAGCTTCGCTTCAGTCGGGAGGTCCGGCAGATTACGGCTGCCGGGACGCTATCAACTGGTGCGGCTGGTCCTTCTGATACCAGCCGACGAGTTGCCCCTGAGCCTTGGCCAGTTCCGTCCACGGTGAGCTCGGGTACTCGGAGATAAGTTGCGTGTAGGTTTTCTGCGCCTTGCTCAAGTCTGTCTCGCGGAGACAGTTGGCCAGTTGAAAGAGGATCCAGGCCCGGTCCTGAGCCGTGGCGGCATCCCCGGCGCTGGTGTGTTCGAGCGCCTTTTCATAAAAGGAAACGGCGTCCGCCGGCCGGCCGCTCAGGAACAGCAACTCCGCCATTTCGAGCGGGTCGTGAACCTGACGGGGGTCCTGGAGCAGACCTTCGAGCGCTCTCTTGGCCTTGGGCGAAAGCGATGAGCCGTTCTCCTCTGTGGCTGCGACAGCAACCTGCGGTTCAACTGACCTCGTCTCCGGTTTGGCGGCGGGTATTGTGGGCGTCGCCGTCAGTACAACTCGCGGCCCCGTTGCGGCCGGGTCCGGCGTGATCGTAGGTGCGGCGGGAGGCGGCGTCGAGCGGGCCGACTCGCCATTGTCGAACTTCACGGAACGGACCTGTCGGATAAGCTGCCATAGCGCCAGCCTCGTCTCGGCATCCTCGTTCGGGGCCGGGGCCGTAATCCGGCTGGACCAGAGCTCCGGAATCAGACCTCCGGCAGGTTGCGGGCCCGGATGCAAGGTGTTGGCCTGATCTCCTGTCCGGCTCGTAAGGCCCGTCCGGGTGGGTGGCATCGTCGAGCCCGGACGCGCCACGGCGCTGCGGGCTTGCTTGGCGCTGGTTCCGGCGTGTGCGTTGAAGTCATCGCCAGGGCCTTCGGCCTTGACGATGCCGCCCTGAGCACAGCAGAATGAGTAGAGACACAGGCACAGGCAAAGCGCCGGTATGGCCGCAAGAGGCAGGTGGCCTTCGCGCGGGGGGCATGGATTCACTCGACCGCTTTCACTTAGTCGCAACAGCAGATGTTTCCCGATCATTCTCATTCGCTCCTTCTCTCTTGCCGTGTTCAGTTCCTGGCCCGGTTGGGGTCGGCGGTTCCGTCGTATCGGTCCAACAGCACAGCCACGGCGCGGTCATATTTCGCTTGTGCGCGGTAACCCTCGGCCAGCAAATCCATAATCAGCTCGCGCTCGACCGGGCCGGCGTGCTCCAGCATCCGAGAGCAAACGGATATGGCTTGCCCCGCCTCGCCCAACCGCAAGCACGTTCTCACCAGCTCGCAGCCGATCTGTTGAGCGAGAGACCCGGGCTCGACCAGACCGAACGCCTCGCTGAGCGTCTTGCGAGCCGGCTCGAGAGCGCCGGCTTCGACGTAACATCGTGCCAGCTCGATTGCCACTTTGCCCTTCAGTTCCGAGCTGGGCAGAAACTGGCCCTTCTCCGCGAGCAGGGCAATCGCCTTGTCCGTCAGTCCGATGGAACGGAGCACCTGTACTCGCAGCAGCAGCAGCTCGATCGTCTCCTGTTGCGACAACTGCAGCCTGCCCGCCGCCTCCAGGATTTGCAGGGCTTCGAGGAAAAGCCCCTGCTCGATATAGGTCCTGGTCAGGACGGCGATGGTTTCCACGTGCTGCTGGCGGGACAGCTCGCCCTTGAGCGCCAGGTTCAATACGACTTGGGCCTGCTGTGGGTTGTGCAGGGCCAGGTAGGTCTTGCCGAGCAGCAGACAGGCGGCGTGAAATTCGGGGCGGTTCTGATCCCTTGCCAGCGTGACGTATCGGTTCAACCAATGGGCCGCCTGCTCGTAATTCCCCGTTTCGTGGAAACACCGTCCCGCGCCCAGGGCCGATTCGGCCTGAGCTTCGGCCGAGAGACCCAGATTGTAGACCTTGCGGTACAGGCCGGTGGCTTCCTCATACAGCCCGGCCTTCATGGTTGCCTCGGCCAGATACAGGCAGGCCGGATCGGACAGATCCGATTCCGGGTAGACCTCCACGAGCTGCTTGAAGTCTTCATGGGCGCCAACATAGTCACGCAGTCTTACCTTCAGTTTTCCCGAGTGAAGCAGAGCGTGCGGAGCCAGGTTGTGCTTGGCGAAACGGTTCGCCACCAGCTTGTATTCGGCAATGGCTTCATCGAACTGCCCGCGCACGGTCTGGAGCAGCCCGAGGGCGAAATGGCTGTTCGCGGCGCGCTCCTCGTCCTCCGCGGCCATCAGGAACCGCCGCCACAGGGAGGCCGATTCGTCCGCCAGAACGTTCGTATGCTCGGCGAGCGAGGAATAGGAAGCGGGGTCCAGCACGTTGACGTTGCCCTTGTCATCGATCCGGGCGAGGAGGCCGACGCTTCCGGCCGCGGTCGTGACAACCTCTTGGGCCGAGGCCGATGCCAAATACAGATAAACCGGTCTTCGGCGCATGTTGTCTTCAGCGGGGACCGCCTGCCCGTTGTCGGTCCAGCGAACGTCGAGTCTGGCATGGCTGGCGAATCGGGCCAGCAGTTCCTCGAGCGAAGCCCCGTTGCAGAGCACGGACCAGCGGCGTATCGCACTCCTGTCGCCGGCGGGGCGGATTTGCGGGCTGAGCAGTGCCGTGTCGAGCTTCTCGGCTCCCGAGGTCAGGAGAGCCCGCAGTTGCGGCTCCTCCATTCCGGTGAACGGATCGATGTCAGGGTGCCGGGTCCATAACTCCGCCGGCACATCGTTGTCGGCGTCGCACAAGGACAGGAGGTTACGGGTCATGGTTTCGGCCGCAAGGAAGCGGCATTGCCGTTGGACGGCCGACACCCACTTCCTGTCGTGGTCGATGACCTCGATCAGGGCGGTCGTCTGCCAGACCTTCGCCGCTGCTTCCAGGAAGCGCTTTCGATTCATGAGGATCGCACTCTGGTGATACCGAGCCAGGGTCCTGAGAATCGGCAGCCGACTAAGGGACACCGTCCTGAACAAGCTGTCGGCCCCTGCTACGTCGCCGTCATTCTTGTGGCACAAAGCCATGCGCAGCAGCAGCAGGTCGCGCAGGGGCTGATTCTCCTCCGTAGCAGGCAGCCGCCGATGAAGCTTGTCGTACATAACCAGAGCGTGCTCGAAATCGCGGCCCAGGTACAGTTTCTCGGCTAATTGCAGGGAGAGCGGCTCAGGGCCGGGCAGACTGGGTTCGACGATCCCCAGCGACGGCTGTTGTGGTGCCGGGCCGGCCGCTTGTGGCTGCGGGGGCACATAGGTATTCTGCCACGATCCCGGCGCATCCGCCCGGCTCACCTGTGGCGTTTGCCTCATCCGCCCGAGGAATGCGTAAACGAACAGCGCGCCGACGATAACGGTCCCTGCCAACAGGGCCACCTGCATCGGGAACAATCGGCTCGAATGGACGACAGGGGGCAGGGAACAAACAACGGGGGACGGAGAAGAAACGACAGGGGACGCGGAACAGATCGCAGGAGATGGAGAAGAAGCGGCGGGGGGCGGGACTTGTGCTGGGGAATCCGCCGCGGGGGATTGGACGGCGGGCCTGTCCGCACGGCTGGGTTGAGTGGACGCGGAGGCGTACTTGGCCAGCATGCAGAAGATGTCGTCCTGCTCCAGCTCTTCACGCAGGGCCGATGTGGAGCGGTCCTCGCCGGGCGGCGTCTGCGGCGGCATCTCTTCTTTCTGGTGCTCCGGCGGTTGTCTGTTCACGGCCATCGTTCTGTGCATCCATTCGAACGCGAATGTGACCCGGCCGGACCGCTCCATTTTCCATCGGCGCGGCCCGAAACCGTCTCTCTATTGAGCAACAGCCGTGCCAGATGCGCGGATACGACACGCATAGATGAGAACTGCGCGGCTCGGAACTGAAAAGGCTCTCCGGGCCATCCGTCGCACGGCCGGGGACTTCGCTGTCGTGTCAGGATTCTATACGGCTCGACAGATTTTCTGACAGGGATGGAACCATACGCCGTCTCGACAGGAATCGCTCGTCTCCGGGACGACGGGATTCCGCGGCGCGGAAGATTTTTCCTGGTCGAGGGCTTCATCGGGAACCAGATCGAGAGGTGGCCGCGTGCGTCGATACCTGGGAACTTCCAACCGGGTCGGCGCGTGTCCGGAAACTGCTGCGGTTGTCGCGATCAGCGCAGGTTTGTCACCCCTGCGCAAAGCCTGCCCGGAGCGCGGTCGAATGGGTAGGGGTCCAGCCGACCCGCGACACACGAACGTGCTAATGCCTGAAGCACAGTCCCGATGCGTGACGTGTCCGGATTTCTGCCTGCGCAGGAACGAAAGAGTCGTGGCGACGTGACGGCCGAACCCGCTTTCGCAGAGGCGACGAATGAGCGCCGGGTAGCGCTCACTGTTGGTGGGCCTCAACATGCGGCCGCGACTTCAGGCTGTGCGGACTGGGGGGTATCGGCCTGCGCCGCGCACGCGCCGGGCTTGTCCTTGCGGATGTCGTACTGTTTGACTTTGGCGTAGAGGGTGGCGCGCGTGATGCCGAGCAGGGCGGCGGCCTGTGTCTTCTGCCAGCCGGTCTCGTGCAGGGCGCGGGCAATCAGCTCGCGCTCGGCCTTCTCCAGGGAGAAGTCCTTGGCGTGCCCGCCGGCGCCAGGGCCGGGGGTCTCGCCGCTATCGAGGGAATCGATCACAATACTGTTAAGGCCGATTTTGTCCGTCGTCTCGAGCAGCATGGCCCGCTCGACCACGTTGCGCAGCTCACGCACGTTGCCGGGCCAAGTGTGCCGGCAGAGCGCTTCCATCGCAAGTCTGGTAATCGATGTGATTTGGTTCGGCCTGGCCGCGCAGATTCCGGAGGTTTTGAGAAAGTAGTTTGCCAGCATCTCGATGTCGTCTCGTCGCTCCGGGCCGTGCAGCGACGCCAGGACGATTGGGCAGATGTTCAGACGATAATACAAATCCTGCCGGAACCTCTTTTCCCGCACCTCCTTCTTCAGATCGCGATTGCTGGAGGTGATGATGGTCGCCCGGCAGATGATATCCCGGGTGCCGCCGACTTTGCGGAACGTTTTTTCCTGCAGCACGCGCAGCAGTTTGGCCTGCAATTCGAGCGGCATCTCACTGATCTCGTCCAGGAAAATGGTTCCCGCGCCTGCCAGCTCGAGCAGCCCCGTCTTGTCACGGTCGGCGCCGGTGAAGGAACCTTTAACGTGTCCGAAGAGCTCGCTTTCGAGCAGGCCGGTCGTGAGCGCCGCGCAATTGACGGCTACGAATGGCTCGGCCGGGTGCCGGAGCAGGTGGACGGCCCTGGCGGCGACTTCCTTGCCCGTGCCGGTGTCGCCCATGACGAGAACGGGATTGCACTGGCTGGCCGCGACGAGCTTGATCATCCGGAGGGTCTTGACGACAGCTTTGCTGCGCCCGACCATGCCGACGGCGGCGGCTGTCTCATCCAGGAAGTAATCATCATCATTCGTACGGGTTTGGGCCTGTCGCCGGGCTTGCTCGTGGATCTCGGCCGCGATGTCATGCAGACGCCCATAATTCTCCTGGCCCGCCAGGCAATGAGTGGCGCCGGCCTGTCGGTACTCGCTCTCAGAGAAGGGAGCATCGCTCGCGGTGGCGACGACCGTCGCACGCGGCCGGTCCGGGCTGCCCGCGCTTCGCTCCATGCAGGCGTGGATATGATGCGGTGCGCACGTCTCGTCGAAGACGGCCATGTCCGGCGTCACGGCGGCGACAATATCCGCGGCCTCGTCCATATCATCGGCCACGAAAACCTCGCGAGCGATCGCGTGTGCCACGTCGTGCAGCAGCGGCTTCCTGCTGACGACCACAACTCTTCGCAGTAGACTCATATCTCCCCAAACCTGGTCCACGTGTCGGCTGCCGTGCAATCGTCGTGTTATGAATCCACCAATCGACAGCGCGTTTTGAACATCTTTAATCTTTATTGGGTCGGGCGAAGGTCTGATGACGTGAAACGACCCGCCGCGCATCCGTCGGATGTCACTCCGTTATGGGACAGTTCCGAAGCGCGCTTGTGACCGCCGGTGAACACGCATGTTTGAACAGGAATCGGGCCATGCTTCTTATGGGACGCGCTGATGTCGCTTTGTCGGTCGGCGGAATTGTCTCGCCTTCGGCGCGCGGACAAATGCGCGCCGGAAAAATTTTCCGCGCGCTGAGAAGATTTTTCCTGGCGCTCGCCGGGACCGCTTTCAGACCGGCGCTGCGACGGCCGCGCCGACAATCCGCCGTATCACTATGTCCGCCGCAGACGCGGTGATTTCCTTTCACTACATTCGTGCGTGACATGCTCGCGTGGCACGCGAGTTGCTCTATTTTGTCCATCGGTGCACGTGCGGATTCGGCCGCGAGGTGCATGGCAGATATCTACATTACATTGAGGATCACGACGGATGAATTCGGTAACGACGGCCGCTTCGGCCAGTGACATCCAGATGGATTACATGAAACTGCTGGTGACGCAACTGCAGAACCAGAATCCCCTCGAGCCGCTGGACAACAAGGACATGGCGGCGCAATTGGCGCAGTTCTCGCAACTACAGCAAATGGAGGGCTTGAACACGTCCTTCGGCAAAGTGCTCGAGTCCGTGCAGCGCAGTTACGCCAGCTCGTTGATCGGCAAGGAAGTTTCCTTCCGGTCGGAGTCGGCGGACGGTGCGGTGGGCACCAAAACCGGTGAGGTGGAGGAAGTCACGATTGGTGATGACGGGGAGATCATCCTGACGGTCGGTGACGACAGGGTCAAGTTGGCGGACGTCCTGTCGATCCGGGACTGACGGAGAATCGGCGTTTTCACTAGTAGGAGAAGGCAGACATGACAGATGCATTGTCATCGGGAATCAGCGGGCTTGCGGCTCATCAGCAGATGCTGGATGCGGCCGGCAACAATCTGGCGAATGTCAACACCACCGCCTTCAAGGCCAGCCGAATTGAGTTCGCGGAGGTGTTGGGTCAGACCCTCAGAGAGGCTTCACAGCCCATCGGCCGCATCGGTGGCACCAATCCGCAATACATGGGAGGCGGCGTCACGACGGCCAGCATTACCCCCGACGTGGGGCAGGGCAGCATTGTCAATACTGGCAATCCGCTGGACATGGCCATCGACGGCCAGGGATACTTCGTCGTCAGCGACGGCGAGCGGCCCCTCTATACGCGCGCGGGCGCGTTCGGGGTCGATCCGAGCGGACGCCTGGTCGATCCCTCCACGGGCTATCGGGTTCAGCGCATCGGCGTGACCGGAGAGGCCGATGGATTTCAGGTCACCGGCGACGACAGTATTCGGGTGCCGTATGACGTCGCTCTGCCGGCACAAGCCACCTCGCAGGTCACCCTGACCGGCAATCTCAGTGCTGATGCGCTCGGAACGCCGCGCGCCCAGGTGCTGACGTCCGCTCGGACCTACACCTTCGACGGCAACACCGAAGCGGCACTGGATACCCAGATCGATCAGCTCGACCAGTTCAGCGGCGGCTCCGGCGCCGACGGCGAATTGGGCGCCGGCGAGACGGGGACCATCACGATTTCCGGCTTCCACAAGGACGGCACCGCGTTCAGCGGCCCGGACTTCACAGTGACCGAAACGACGATGATGGGAAACCTGATCGACCACCTGAACAACAACGTCCTGAGCGGGGCCACGGCCTCTCTGGAGGATGGCCGAATCCGCATCGCGGATGATGAGTCGGGGGTCAGCAAGTCCGATATTACGCTCGCCTACTCCGGTGCGGGTGTTCTGGAGACCCCGCCCTATTTCGAGGTCACCACCGTCGGCGGCGATGAGGTCAAGAATGTGAACATTGCCATCTACGATTCCCTGGGCGGCAAGCACGTGCTTTCTGCGGCGTTCGTCCGAACCGACACGGTCAATACGTGGGACCTGGTCCTGACCTCGGTCACGGGACACGTGCGCGAGATCGATCTCGCCAATCGCCGCATCAGCGGGATCACGTTCGTCGGAGATGTCTTTGGGATAGATCCCGAGGACCGTCGCGTGGACGGGCTGGCCTTCGATGCCCAGAGCGGCGCGTTTGCCGGCCTTCCCAGTACTGAGGCGGCACAGTTCGTCATTACTTTCAACCATGACACCGCCCATCCCCAGACCATCCAGTTGAACTTCGGGACCGTAGGCGCGTTCGACGGCCTGACGCAGTTCGCGGGCAACTCCACCGCCGTGGCACGCGAGCAGGACGGGTATGAGGCGGGCAGCCTCTCCGCCGTGTCGGTGGACAATGAAGGCATACTCATCGGCGCCTTCTCGAACGGTATCAAGAAGGACCTGGCTCTGCTGCAGATCGCGGTGTTCAAGAACCCGGCGGGCCTGCAGAACGAGGGCGGCGGATATTTCTCGCCCTCCGCCAACTCCGGCGGGGCGGTCGCCACCCAGGCGATGAGCAGCGGGGCCGGCGCCGTCCGGGGCAGCGCCCTGGAGAAATCGAATGCGGACGTGGCGACCGAGTTCGTGAACCTGATTCAGGCGCAGAACGGCTTTCAGGCGAATGCCCGGACGATCCGGGTGGCCAACGACATTCTGCGCGAGCTGACAAGCCTGATCAGATGATGAGTGACTGACACACCATAATGCAGGGCATCGAGCACATCATACTGGCACTGACACCTGCCGAGCGATGGTCGGCGGCGCAACGGGTGAACGTCGGGTCCCGCGCCGAGTACGGGCTCATGCTCGGGGCCGGCGTGGTCCTGGTCGTGCTGGTGGTCCTGCTGATGTGGGTGAGCTACCGGCGCTGGGTGCAGAGCCAGCAACGGAAGCGCGAGTTGTTCGCCGAGGATGCCATGCGGCGGGGGCTCAGCGCCCGTGAGTGCCAGGTCCTGCTGGCCATTGCGGACCGAAGTGGACTGCGGCGTCCCCAGGATATTCTCACGCGGGAGGACGCTTTCGACCGGGGCATGGCCCAACTGCTGGCGGAATGTGCACGCACCCGAACGCCTCAGGAGAATGAGCAACTGAAGGTGGAACTCGCCGAGGTGCGGGAGAAGCTGGGTTATTTGATTGCCCTCCCGTGCGGCGAAGAGGCCGGACAAGATGCTTTGAGCAGTTGGAATATCGCGGCAGACAGGGTGCTCATGGTGTTCGGACTGACCGACGCGGTGGGCGCCGTCGGCGGCCAGGACCATGCTCCGAGAGTGGAACGCACGGTAGCCGCCGTCGGGCGAGTAAGGCGCTGCCAGAGGACGAGCCGGGGATTGTCGATCGCCGTGGAGTTGAGTGATTTGAGTGATGCTGAGACCGACGATCTCATCCACATGGTGAATCAGGCGTGCGCCGACGCGGATTACCGTAGTGAGGGGTACACCCCGGAGGCGAGTGGAACAGCCGGACGCGTGAGGACTGCGATGCCGCAGTCATAGCGACCGCGGGAGTTACAGGTGGCAGACATTCCGACCCAAGTTAGTGCGAGTCTGGAGGCCCTGACCAGGGAGTTCGAGATCATCGCGCACAACATGGCGAACGTCAGCACGACGGGCTTCAAGCGCCGGTGCAACGCGTTCACGAACGCCCTGGCGGCGCAGGAACAGGAGCAGGCCGGCGGCGGCGAAGAGTCGCCGGAGGTTTTCGATTTCTCGCAGGGCGACCTGGTGCAGACGGACCGCACGCTCGACTTCGCTCTTCATGGTAAGGGCTTCTTTGTCATCGAGAGTCCGGCGGGCCCGTTGTACACGCGGCACGGCATCCTCACGACGAGCCCGAATGGTCAGATCGTCGATACTGCGGGCCGGCTCGTGGCGGGCTTGTCGGGCCCGCTGCTCGTGCCTCCCGGTGTGGACGCGGCGCGGATTCATGTCGACAGCGACGGGCGGATTCATGCGGGGCAGGCCTTGATCGGGCAATTCCGAATCGTCGAGTTCCCGGATCGGGAGGACCAGTTGTTGCCCGCGGGGCTCAACTGCTTCCGCGCCCCGCAAGGCGTCGAGCCGGTGGACGCTTCGGAGGCGACGGTCAAGCAGGGTTACAAGGAAGCCTCCAATGTGAAACTGGTCGATGAGTTGGTCAACATGATTCTCGTTTCGCGGCTCTACGAGGCGAACATGAAACTGGTGAGCGTCGCGCGCGAGACGACGAGCAGCACGATCGGCGTGGCGATGGGCTAAAGGAATCTACGATTTATGATTTACGATTTGCTGTCGCTGTCAAACTTGCCACCCATACTCTCGCAATCGTGGCACCCGGCGCGAGCGGCAATCGTAAATCGTAAATGGTAAATCGTAAATCAAGGAAGGGGACAGGCATATGCTGAAGGCGTTTTCGACCTCGGCCACGGGCATGGCGGCCCAGGAGATGCTGGTGAACGTCATCGCCAATAATCTGGCGAACGTCAGTACCACGGGGTTCAAGCGCAGCCAGGTCGAATTTCAAGACCTGCTGTACGAGAAGCTGAAGGAGCCGGGCACGGAAATCTCGCCGGGCATCAACGCTCCGACGGGAACGGAGGTGGGAAACGGGGTCCGGACGGCGGCCACCCTGCGGGTCTTCAGCCCCGGGCAGTTCGAGAACACCGGGCGCAATCTCGACATCGCGATCCGCGGCGACGGTTTCCTGCAGGTCACCATGCCGAACGGCGACACCCGCTATACGCGCGACGGCGCCCTGCAGATCAATGCCATCGGGCAACTCGTCACTCTCACGGGCTATCAGATCGAGCCGGCCATCTCCGTTCCGACGGATGCCGTATCCATTGACATCGGTATCGACGGCGGCGTCAACGTCTTGGATTCCAGCGGGTCCCGCTCGGTCGTCGGCACCATCCAGTTGGCCCGTTTCGTCAATCCCTCCGGTCTGACGAGCCAGGGGGACAACCTGTACGGCCCGAGCGACGCGAGCGGGGACGCCCTGGTCGGGACGGCCGGCGAGGAGGGCTTCGGCATGATTCAATCCGGCTTCCTGGAGAAATCGAACGTGCAGATGGTCACCGAGTTGGTGAATCTGATCACGGCGCAGCGGGCCTACGAGCTCAACTCCCGCGCCATCCGGGCCGGCGACGAAATGCTCCGCAACACGACCAACATCTTCCGGTAGGAGCCCCTCATGGGTCATAAGCTCTCATGCACAATTGTAATAGTGGCGACGGCTGGCATCATCGGCAATTGCGGATTGATGATTGCGGATTGCGGATTCGTGCACGGATCGGAATCCGGAGTCCGAAATCCGCGATCCGAAATCGCTGCCACCCCTGTGTCTGCGACTGTGCCGCTGCACATCCATCTTCCGCGCGAGGTGAGGGTACAGGACAGCCTCCTGACCCTCGGGCAGGTCAGCGTGGTCAAGGGGGATCCCGCTGTGGCGGCGGTCGCGGGCGCGATCGGGCTGGGGCGGCTCTCGGTGCCGGGCCAGAAGGCCGTTCTGGATCGTGCGACAATCCTGAGCCGGCTGGCCTCCTTCGGCATTACGGCTGAACAGGTGCGCCTGACCGGGGCGGAGGCGGTAACGGTCCGCCGTCATCAGAAGATGATCACGACCGAGGAATTCATTGAAGCGGGCCAAGCCTTTCTGCAACAGCATCCTCCCGGCCCCATGATCTCCGAGGCTCTGCCGACGACCCGGCCGAAGGACCTGATCTTGCCGGGCCAGGTGACGGAACTGCGGTTAACGCCTCGCTTCGTCAGGAACGGGGCGCGGGGTTATGTCACGGTTCAGATTGCTGTCGCCGCGGACGAGCGCCAGGTAGGTGTGCGGGACATACCGTTTCGATTGCGATATCGATGCCGCCGGGCCGTGACGCTTCAGGAGGTCCCGGAAGGCGCGATACTCACGCCGGAAAACGTGAAGATCGAGACCACCGTCTCCGACCAGCCTGAGCCGGCCGGCTGGCAGCCGCCATACGGGCTGGCCGCCGTCCGCACACTGGCCGCAGATACCGAGATTCGCCGGGACATGGTCAACTCCGTGCAGTCGCCTGTGATCATCCGGCGCAATGAGACGGTCGTTATCCGCGTTGAGAGGCCGGGATTGTTGGTGACGGCGGTCGGGACCGTCTTGCAGGAGGGCCGCGCCGGCGAATTCGTGAAGGTTCGCAACACGGATTCCAGCCGCGTCATCGTCTGCAAGGTCAACGCCGACGGCACCGTCGAGCCGATGCTCTAGGATTTATGATGTACGATTTGATATCTACGATTGAGCCGGGGAGAAAAGCGCGTGTTCGGTTGGAGCAAAGCCGATTCGTAATTGGTAAATTGTAAATCGAAAATTCTTGTGGGGAATCGATGAGCAGGAAATCGTTACTTTTACTGGTCGTACTGGTCCAGGTGTTGTCGGTCGGGCCGTCGCGTGCGGCGTCGATCTGGGCCAGGCGGGACAAGAATATGCGGGGGCTCTATACCGACGACGTGGCCCGCCGCATCGGCGATGTCCTCACCATCATCATCGTCGAGGACAGCAAGGTGGACAACAAGGCGAAGCGCGACCTACGGAAAGAGACCGCACGTTCGAGCGATTTCGACGGGGAGCTGAACATCGACCATATTCTGCCGAGCATCCCCGGCTTCACGATGAGCGCCGAATCGAGCAATGAGCTCAAGAGCAAGGCCGATTTCAAAGACCAGCGGAGCTTCGAAGACCGGGTCAGTGTCGTGGTCCACGACATTCTTCCGAATGGCAGCCTGATCGTGCTCGGCACGCGCGACCGGAACATCGCGGGCGACATCCAGACGATCGAGGTCAGCGGCATCGTGCGGCCGAGTGACATTGCGTTCGACAACAGCGTCCGAAGCGAGCGCGTCGCCAACTTCCGCATCGTGACGAAGAACGCCGGTATATCGGCCCCCTACACGCGGCCGGGATGGCTCGGACGAATCTTCGATATCGTCTGGCCGTGGTGATCGTTCGTTGACCTTCTTGCACCGGAGTTTGCGAAAATGGAATACAGGAATGGTGGAATGATGGATGATTGGGATGATGGAACGGCGCGGAGGGCGCGGGTCGTTGGGCTCCCAAGGGCGAAATGTCGCGTTGGGGGTCCGCTGCACCCGTCATTCCACTATTCCATTGTTCCAACCTTCCGGGCAATCGTGATGTTTCTGCTGCTGGCCCTCCCGGGAGCGGGTCGGTGCGAGCGCATCAAGGATATCGTCGACATCCAGGGGGTGCGCAGCAATCCGCTGACCGGCATCGGCCTCGTCACGGGCTTGGCCGGCACAGGGGATACGACGCTGCTTTCGCGGCAGATGCTGACGAACATATTGCGGGATTCAGGCCTGGTCCTGTCGCCCGCCAATCTGACGGGCGGGAACGTGGCAGTGGTGATGGTCTCGGCCGAGCTCGGGCCTTTCGACCGCGAAGGCTCGCGCATTGACGTCGATGTCTCTTCATTGGGCGACGCCGAGAGCCTCCAGGGGTCCATGCTCCTGCCGACGCCCTTGCGCGGTCTCGACGGGCAGGTCTACGCCGTCGCGCAGGGCGGCGTGTCTCTCGGGGGCTGGGCCGCTTCCGGAACGCAGACCTCCGTCTCCAAAAACCACCAGACCGTCGGCCGCATCCCCGACGGCGCGATCGTGGAAAAATCCGAGCTGGGCACCTTCATCGAGCAGGTGGCCGGCCAGCGGTATCTCACGCTGACCCTGCGGAACAACGATTTCTCGACGGCCCAGCACATCAGTGACGCGATCAACACGTCCTATCCGGATACGGCCGTGGTGCTGGACGCCGGCGCGATAAGAGTCGGCGTGCCGGAACAGATCACCGCCAGCGGCATCATCGCTTTCATCGATGAGGTCACGCAGAAAGAGGTGATCGTGGACGTGCCCGCGACGGTTGTCATCAACGAGCGCACGGGCACCATCGTCGTCGGGGAGAACGTCGGCATCTCGGGTGTCGCCATCTCGCAGGGCAGCCTGGTGGTGAAGGTAAAAGAGTTGACCTACGTCTCGCAGCCGGTTGCGCCTTTCTCGGATGCCGGGACGACGGTGATTATTCCCGAGACATCGTTGGGCGTGGCAGAGCCGAATGCCTACCTGATTCCGGTGGCCCGGTCGGTGACGGTCTCGGAACTGGCCAAGACGCTCAACGCCATCGGCGCCTCGCCGCGGGACCTGATCGCCATCTTCAACGCCCTGAAGAAGGCGGGGGCCCTTCAGGCCAAGCTCATCATCATGTAGGGGATTGTTCATGGATGGTATCGAGTCCGTGGTAATGCCGCCAATCATCCCGCCGCTGGAGCATGTGGTCTCCGCCTCGGCGACAGATGCTCTTCGTGCGAGGCACGAAATACAGGAGGCGGCCGGTGGGATGTCACCGGCCAGTCATTCCGATGAGCGCAAGAAGCAACTCGCCAGGGACTTCGAGTCTGTCCTGTTGACCCAGTTGTTCAATCAGGTCCAGGAGTCGATTGGGGATTTGGGTTTTGACGAGGAGGACGGAACGTCCGGGCAGGTGCGGAGCTTGTTCTGGTCTTTCCTGGCGCGCGATGTGGCGGATAAAGGCGGATTCGGGCTCTGGCAGGACATTTACCAACACTTCAAACAGATGGAAGGGGTCCTTGACCCCGGTGCGGCACTCGACGAGGAACTGTGACGATGACATTGCCTGTGATGGAAGCAAAGGTCCGGATGCTGCTGGACGTGCTCGATGAGGATATCCGGCACGTTGAAGGCGTTCTGTTGCGGCTGGATGCCCTCAGGGCCCTGCTGGTCAAGCGCGATGACGT